>Ga0157379_10000054_pt1 | contig 72495 bp, 95 predicted proteins | sample S25metaG_FD_121802 | JGI IMG/M metagenome (GOLD analysis project Ga0157379, IMG submission 121802) | Switchgrass rhizosphere microbial communities from Kellogg Biological Station, Michigan, USA - S2-5 metaG | ecosystem: Host-associated > Plants > Roots > Rhizosphere > Soil | place: USA... | reverse complement strand
TCAGGGAGTCCTATTGATCCAGTATCCGTTTTAAAAGTTTTCACCCATTTCCTGTCAGAATTAGAAGACCCAGATATTGGACGGGCAGACGCCCCACCCCCACCCCCAAAAACCATCCCCTCCCGTCTGCATTGGGAATTCCCTGCCGGTCTGCTGCTGCCTGGCTTCGCTTTGGCGCTTCGGTACTGTCGTTCCGTGCGTTCGTTGGCCAGACCTAGGCCGCGAGCGCTGGCGGCCATCCTGGAGCGAAGGACAGCCCCGGCCAAAAGGGAGGGTGAGACTGCCGGCGGTCCTGCCTGGAGCCGCGGGTGGAAAGGGTGTCAACCACAACCTGTAGTGTGTCCAAACCTGTCACACTTGAGGAAATTAGGCCAATGACACCACAATATGTAGAAATACCTTGATTCTATTGGGTATAATGTGTATGATTGAGTGCGTGAAATAGCAGTTATATCTAATTGGGTGAACCGCTTATGATTCAAAACCGCCTTTCAAATAGTCTGCGATGGAGCGCCAACCGAGAGAACCAACCCGGTGCCGGTGGGTGGATTTACTTCATACAGTGCGAAGGATTTGTTAAGATTGGCCAGACGCGCAAGCTGGTTAAGAGCCGGATTATCGAGCTACAGACCGGCAATCCGTTTCCGCTTAAGCTCGTTGGCATCCTGAAAACCGACAATATGGACAGGGACGAGAAAAAAATACACTCGATGTTCCGCCGGTATCGGGTCCGGCGCCGCGGGGAGTGGTTCGCCTTCGTCCAGGAAATCAAGGACTTTGTTTCGCTTTCCGCCTTCTCCGACCTTTAGGAACCTTCAATTTCCCCTTCCTCAATGTAAACACCGCCGGCACCGCCTGTCTCGCCTCGTTGGGCTTCGCGTACCTGCCCCAGGTCAGAATGTGGGACCAGCTCGAAACCTTCTCAGGGTGGAACATGACGGAGTGAACCCACCAGATCGTTACGACTTGGAATTTGCCAGGCAGCAGGCGAGCATGGCGCCACGCTTCCAGGCGCGCGCTTGATACGTTGAGGGCCATGGCTACAATGTCCCGGGGAAGCTTCTTTACCATCCGTTTGACCATGCTCAACGCCTCCAACTGGGTTGGTCGGTTCATGGCGTGGATTGTCCAAAGCGAGCTTAAATGCTTCTCGGAGTCGGATTGCATAGCCACATCACGTTAACGTTAACGAGAGAGAAAGGCAACAAAGCAACCATTTCACTCAATACAGAACTAACATAAATTACAGAACTGTCATTTTCAACATGACAAAAAATTAATCTTCCCGCAATCCCTTTGCTAGCAGTCACTTCCCCATAGTCACCATGTCAACCAAAAAAACCTTTTGACAACCTATCATAACTCTGTCACCTTTGAACCATCGGCAACGGATAGCAGTTGCAAACAAAAGGCTACGACAAAATGAAAACTACGACAGAAAAAACCGGCGCATCATTCAACCGGGCCACATCGAAGCAGGACTACGCGACGCCGGACGATTTTATTGCGGCGGTTGTGGCGCGGTTCGGACCGCTGGCGTTTGACCTGGCTGCGCACGCTGGCAACCATGTGACGCCGAAGTATTTCACCAAAGCGCAGGATTCCTTTGCGCAAGACTGGCACAAGATAGGCGGTCTGCTTTGGCTCAATCCTGAATTCTCTAACATTGCGCCCTGGGCGCAAAAGTGCGCGGATGAGTCGAGCCGGGGTGCCAAAATTCTTTTTCTTGTGCCGGCATCGGTGGGTTCCAACTGGTTCGCAAATTACGTCCTGCCGCGTTCATGGGTGCAATTTCTCAATGGTCGTTTGATGTTCAAAGGAGCAACCGACCCGTATCCGAAGGACTGCTTATTGGCGGCGTATGGGTTTGGCTCACCGGGCAAGTGTGAAACTTGGAAATGGAAACTTTCGTCCGGTGTCGTAGCCTGACGTAAAAGGGCGGGGCGGCTTGTTTGGCGCCCTGCCTGAATTTGAAACCACCAAAAATAAAACAACATGAAAATATACACAAAAGCACCTGAAGTTTTGAAAATCGCGCGTGCGGCATTTCCTAATTATGCCGGCCAGAAGTACGGAGTAGATACCATCGAGGGCCAAATCCGGTTAGATTCCTACTGGGACGGAGGAAGCCGGGACTATTTCGTATTGATTGACCTTGCGACGCTTAAAACCGTTGCCATCCCCGAGAACGGCACTCCGTTTTCCAATGGTGGGAAGATACTGACTATTGAGCAATTACCGATGAATTGCGCGGTAGTGCGGCACTCAATCACGATGGGAAAGGACGCCGGCATCACGGTATTAGTCACCCCGGATAACATGAACCGGTTAGCGTTGCCGGTGTCGTCGGTCCTCACCCTTGCGCAGCGGATTGTTTTGGTGTGCACGCGGGAACGCAAATCATCGTATAACGGCAGGAACCGGCAACAAATGGCGGAAGATGATTGCGGGTTGCCGCGGGATCAGTGGGAACAGGCGAAAGCGGAATGTATTGCGGCGGGCTGGTTAAAGGCTAACGGAGCATTGACGGACGACGGGCGAAACCAGGCCGGCACCGCGCAACTTTGGACCCTGAAATATACGCCGGAGATGGTGACAGCTTGAATTTAACCCCAAACCAACAACAAAAAAACAACATGAATGCAAAGACATTAGAAGCAATCACGCGGCACGGCGAAAGTCTTTTGAAGGCTTTCCCGAACTGCACAGAGAAAAACCCAGTTGCGCTCTGCAAGAAATTGCGACGGATTGAAACATCCATTTCAAAAGTGATAATGGATTATTCGTGTGAGCCGGGCCGAGTCACTCAGGACCAATTAGACCACGCTTGCCAGCTCGCTCTTATTCGCACCGGTAATCTTTTCGGGTTGGATGCTAACGGAATAAAGGCACACGGCCTTTTCGTAAATCGCGACCCGCGCGGATACGCCCTTAAATTGGACAATGAGCCGGGATGTTGGTTTCCTGAGTGGCAAAACCAGCAGTACGCTTCGCGTTTGCCTGCGCTCCATACCGATATGGCGCAATACGGGATCATTGCGCCAGACCTAACCAGCGAGGATTAATATGAGCGAAACAATTGGCAAAATCAGTTCCAAGCGGTACGCGTGCGCCGAGTGCGGGCACGTTGTTGAACAGTCCACGAATCATTACGGCCAAACGTATTCATGGGGCAGGGTGAATGTCTGCCCGAACTGCCCGCCGTGGAAACGCCCTAACACCTGGAATTGCCTTGAGCCACTGCCAGAAGGTATGGAGAGGCCGGAAAATTGGACAAAAACAACAATCACCATCAAAAAACAAAAGTAAATTTATGCGCGCCACAATAAAAATCCAGATGGACAACGCCGCATTTTCCGACGGCAGCCACGGCGCCGAGCTTGCAGACATCCTGCAAGACTTGGCTAACAAAGTGAGGCAGGGCGAGACGGAGCGCCGTTTAAGGGACACAAACGGCAACCATGTAGGGGAATTTAAAATCATCGGCAAGCCCAAGACGGAGGGCGCACGATGAAAACCGTTATCCGCCGAACCTTTGAGGCCGCGAAGCATCCCGCTGGCGGAAGTCGGCGCCAGGAATTGAACGAGCGAACCGAAACGAGTGAATACATGCCGAGCCACCGTTACATGGTTCAATGGCCGGCGCTGATGTCGGACGGATCGCCTAATCCGGCACAATCCCATCACAACAGGACATTCCGCACTAAAGCCGAGGCGGAACAATTCGCAAAGGAGGACAAATAAAATGCAAAAATCCACCTTCAAAGCCTGTTACCAAATGGCCAGACTTGGCGCATTAGGCCCGCTCTGTTTCGCCGCTGGCGCCCGGTATCAGTGGCTTTTAACCCAGGTGTACGACTTGCGCTTTCCGCATATCGGAGACGAGCGGCACGGCATGAACGGGCGCAACTTTGACGAGATGCAGCACGGCGGACAAACTCACAGGAGGCTCGTACAGTTTCACCATGAACGAGGCTGGTGGAATTGCGCCCACAAACCCCTGATCCGGTTATGGGTGGAATACAAGGCGATGCAGGAAAGGCGCGCAGCATGAAGACTCCTACACCCAAAGCGCGCGCCCTACTCTTAAAACTCGCTGCCCTTGCTGAAAGAGGCATCGGCGGCGAGAAAACCCAGGCAATCGCAAGGCTGAAAAAGCTAAAAGCAGCGTACGACTTTGCCATGCCCGATGAAGGCGAGAAAAACGACCTGTTCGCCGGCGGATTCCGCCCGGGCAGTGTGGCCCGTTGCCTGTGCCGTTTTGACACTGGCGAGATGGGACTTGCTGCCTTCGTCAAATGGAGCATCGAGCACGGCGCCCGCGTCATGTGCTCATTTCGAGGGGCGGACCTATGCGCCCAGGTATCTGCCGCCGACGCGGATCGACTGGCCCATGTTGCCCTGCACCTGGCCGAAGGCTTCCGCACCCTCACCCGCCAATTTTGCGAACGTTGCCCGAAAGACGGCGGATTGTTCGCCCGCGGGCTGTATGACGGCTTGACCGGAGAATCGAAACCGCCGGGAGAAATGTTGCCCAGTCGCCAGGTTGCGAAGGCTGAAAGAGGCCGGAGCAAGAAACGGCTGGCATTGAAAGGGCCGGACGCCCTGAACATCCATCCGTACGCAGTGGCTTTGCCATTTGGAAAGCAATTGCGTTTTAGTGTCAACATCAGTCAAATCGCCGGAGAACTGGCGGAACAATTAACCCCGAAACAATTAGCTGCATAAAACTTATGGGATACGAAATAAAAATGTTGGTCGGCAAGCAATGCCTAAATGGAAAAGAGCTTGTATTGAACAAGGAGAAACCATTCTCAGACGGGAGCGGATTTCCTTACAAGCGAGACGGAAAAGGCAATTACGTAGAGACTGGTCGCGCCGAAGCATGGTTTCAGATTTATGCCGAGATTGACCTTTGCAAGTGGGGATACCAAAAAGATGCGTTCAATGATTTGGTGACAAAGTCCCACGACGAAAAGAGAGCGAAGAAGGAAGTCATTTACTTCTACGGCACGGATGGAAACACTCGCATTACGGAGGACTGTTACGGTGCGCAGATGTTCCCCGTTCCAATAAAAGACGCTCTTAAAGCACTAAAGGCGTCGGAGGATAAGTCTGCGCCATATCGCCGCGCAACATGGGCAATCGCCCTGCTGGAATCAATGGTGGGCGATCCCGAAGAATTGGGGGTAATGTTTTATGGCCACTGATCACCAAAAACGCCGCGAAATCCTGTCTAAACTTGAGCGGCGAATAGCCGCCATGAAACTGTTGCCCGTATCGTTCCATCCCCAAGACGAGGTGGAGATTGCGATCCGCCACGCGAATCAGGGGCGGGAACGGGCAGCGTTGAGGCAGTGGGAGACAGCAAGGGCGTAACCATGCCCAAAGTCCGAAACACTTCCGAAATACCGGTTTGCGCGGTCATGTGCAAAACCTGCCCGTTTCGACACGGAAGCCCTTATGCGTATTTGCAAGATGATTTGGAGAAGTCTGCAATGACTGAGGCCACGCGAATTTGTCACTCTACTGGCAGCAATAATGCCATCAATCGAAGAACCGGAAAACCACCGATGGCGTGCAGGGGAGCGCGTGACTTACAGTTAAAAATGTTCACGGCCATAGGATTTTTGAACGAACCGACAGACGCGGCATGGGCCGCAAAGTGGAAGGAAATAAAATGTGGCGCAAAATAAGCCTGTGGCAAATCTCCGTTGCGCTCGGTCGCGGCGGTTGCGTGTGGTGGCACGACCCGCGCAGCCGCTCTTTCCTTCTCCGCACCCGGGCAGGATCGCTATACACCGCCAGGTTCAACGGAGGGGTGTCGCTGAGACGTTTTGAAGATAGCCGAAGGCTAAAAGAGGTCGAAACGTGAGACGTTCAACCCAACGCCCTAACCCGCCGATAAAACGCGCTTGAGGTCATGCCGGATGCTTTTCCAGCCTGATAGCGTGAGTCATGTTCAGCGAGCAGTGAATGCACCTGAGAGTTTGTAAGCGTTACCTTCCGCTTTCGATGCCGCTTGATTATTCCGTCCTTTGTCACCGGAAATGGGACTACGTTTGAAGGAGGCAATTCAGACTTGGGAATTACGCACGCCATCCCCTCAATCATCCTCATTCTGTGCGCCATCCGCGCCATCTGATGTTTGTAGCTCACCAGAGTTTCAAGAGTATCGGGAATGGGCAGGTCCATTATTGCGAGAGAGCTAAAACCTTGAAAAACATATTCGTGACTGGCAATCCGCTCGTCCGCTTCATGCCGATGGTCACACTGCCGCTATTCGTCGTGGTGATCCCCACTTCTTCCCAGTGGGTAGGAACGGCAAGAACTGCCGCCGAGAATATACCGTAAACCTCGTTCGTCTTGGGCGTCCAAGTGAGTTGCCACGCATTGGGGGTGGGTTGCACGGCGGCAGGGGCCAGCGCAGCTTGTGACGCAACGGCGGGGCTTGGGGCGGTGGGCGGAGTTGAATTAAAAGGCTGTCCAATGACAACGGGTGTCCGGTCCGGTTTCAATACCCTCATTCGACCCTCGCCGAGTCCAACCCTGGCGTAAGTGATAATGGTGGGAGCGTTGGTCTTGACGGGCAGTGGCGGGGCGGGCGTGACCTTGGTCGGGTCAATACTTGCCCCCCTAACCGACAGGCAAGCAAATAGCGCGATTGCGCCGGCGATGATTAGTGAGAGCGGCGATGGCAGGGCGGTTTTCATTTAAAATTGTTCATGTTGCACGAATACAGGCAACTCGCCAGCCATTGCACCATCTGATTGTAATGAACCGGCGGTAACACGGCTTTACGCAAGTCCAACTCGGACTTGAACGAAAGGAGCGTGTCGTATGAACCTTTCTGATAGTCGCTACCGGAGAACGGTTTCGCGGACTCAACCTCCCAAGTGATGTTGGGATAGGTTTCGGGCATACCTACGACACTAGCGCGAGCAGGGCCAAGCCTTGAGGACTTTTAGGGTCGATGCCTTGCGCGGCCAGCACCTTCAACATCTGGTCGGATGCTTTCTGGTTGGCTAAGGCCGTGAGTGCGGCAAAGTCTGCGGCAGTTGGTGGAGTGCCAGACGACCACTTTTGAAAGAGTGATTCGGCGAGGGGAACTCCATACTGCGCGATGATGGATATGATTTCAGGCCATCCCATATTATTTTCCTCCTTTGGAAGTGGTGATTTGGTTTATCAGAGCCGTGGAATCGTCAATCACGTTCTGCGGGGCAACGGCATTGGTATTTCCCTGTACCGCCACAACCGCCAACACCATGTCAGACTGAAAGGTATTGAACAATTTGCTAACCTTTGGAACGTCATTGGTCGGGACCGTCCCTTTTACCACGAGCGCCAAATAGCCGTCATAAGTGGCCGTCGCGGTCTGTTCCAATGTTGAAAGCGAATTGAGCACAACTCCTTGCTGAGTGGATGTGCACGCCACAATGACAAGGGCGAGGCAGATTGCCACCATCACAGGCGCAAAGTAACGAGCAAAGGTTGAATTTTTCATGGGGTATTCGGTTTTGGTGATTTGTTATCGGGCGATTGAGCAACAGATTCTTTGGCTTGCGCGTCTCCTTTGACCAGTCCGGCAATAGCGCCTGTCGGACCAACGCCAAGCTGGTACGCGTGATAAACGCGCCCCAAAATCCCAATCAGCAACGCTGCCAGGGTGATGTAGGACGCATACTGTGGGAACATCTTTGAAAACTGGTTCGCTGTCTGGTCAACCATGGGATCGCCCGTCACAATCTCAGTCGTTTGAATCGTGGTGGTATTCGTATGGCCGGTCGGGGCATTCGTATTGGTCTGCCCATGAACCGCCAGGCAAACCAGGGAAATAACCACGAGAACGATTGCGACCTTTGAGAAGCGATTCATAGCCGTAATTTAGTGATTTCCGTGCATAGTGCAAGGATTTTTAATGGGCTTTCAGCATCGTCATTACCGCAATAGCAAAGCCGACCGCCGCGCCCCCCACCGTCCAAAGTATCACAGTGACCCATTTTGCGCCGTTGAGGAACGAAAGCCTCCGCACGTCCTGCGTCTCCATGTTTTGCTGCTTGGTCTGAACCGTGCGCAGTTCATCCTTCAAATCCTTTACTATGGTGGACACGTTTTTAAGAATCTGCATCATGCCATCAATCGGCGGAAATGCGCGGTTATCACCCACCAGAATTATCTCATGCTCCAAAACACGCTTTCTGATTTCAGCGAGGTCGTGAATTTCCTTATGTTCATCGCTCATGTTTTTGTGACGGTGAAGATTTTCCTTAAATGTGACACCGTGACTGGCTTCTGTAAATGCAGCACTGCCCCAAGACCCAAAGCCATCGCCACTATCGGGCCATTGGCCGTTCCCGACACCGCGACTACTGGCGTTTTGATTCCCAGTTCATTCATGCGCCGGATCACTTCCACCCCATCCATTCCTTCACCCAATCGCAAATCCAAAAATATCAGGTCAAACTTTGTCGCCTTCAAATTATCCAAGGCGCGTTCACCACTCAACGTGGACACCACTTGAAACTTCTGGTCTAACTCATTCAATTGCCGGTTGAAAAACAACAGGTCATCTTCGTTGTCCTCGACCACGAGCAGGACGGGCGTGCGAACCAGGGACTTGACGTAAACTGCCAACGTCGCCATCTGCTGCTGCAATTCTGATTCGTTGTAGGCCATCTCATTTATTGAACAATGGCAACCCCGGTAATTGTTCCACTCGATACCACGACTTTATACGACGGGTGCATAATGAAAGATTCCGCCGTTGTGAACGTCAATCCAGTATCGGTGAAAATGGTGTTCGTTCCATCGCTATAAGTGAATGTGGCCGCTGTAGCCGCAGTGATATACATGACGCAGTTGAATGCGTTCGTGTTCGTCCATCCGGTTGCTGCGACGGCGAATTGGTTGGTGTTTTGGGTGGATAACCCACTTTCGATAAGAACTGGACCGGCAGTATTCGTGGTTATTTGAAGGACAACCCTACTCGCCGTGGCATCGTAGATGAAAAACCTTCCCAGGCCAAAACCATCGCTCGCACCCGCAGTTCCAATGTAATAAGAGTGGCCACCACCATCTGTGGTCAATCGGAAGTTCGGTCCAAAACCAGAAGCAGCCGCGAATGTGTTCGCGTTCGCCCCCATGGTTGCGTTTCCTGAAATTGTCAGACCGCCCGCGGATGCCACCAAGTCTCCAGTGGTCGCCGTATATCCTCCAAGGTTAACGATATTGCCGTTCGTGTCCCACTTGGTAACGAACCGAGAGTAAGTGTTGTCGTATATGAACAGCTTGCCCACCCCTATGGTGTCGCTGCCTAGCGCTGACCCAAGGTAATAGTCGTGTCCGGCACCGCCCGTAGTCAGTCGGAAGTTTGGCCCAAATCCTGACGCGGATAATGTGGTAATAATTGGCCCAAATACATTGTTGTTTGCATTCAGCAATGGCACGTTCGTTGAAAGCGTATTGTCTGGAATAACGTGAACCGGATTAAACGCCTGCACGCTTGACCCGTGGGGGAATGTCACAAAAGGGTATTCGTTGGTGGCAAATATAGCCGTACTCCATGGGCCAAGGAAGCTGGTCGAATACGCTGTTACCGGCTCACCAAGCGAATCAAGGCTGCACCCGTAGAATTGATACAGTCCAGGTTGCACTTGGCAAACGCCCCCCGCCTCGCAGTTAAACTGCACCACGTTGGTAGTAACGAGGTGAAGTTGAGTCGGAAAAGTGTTGGTCGGCGCGCCGTAGAGGTCGTAGTGGTTATTTCCACCAAGCTCCTGAGCAATCAGATAATTGCTTCCGTTGGTCGTCCCCAAAAAGAAGGGATCGTTCACGGCATTTGCCGCCGAAGTACTTTCGTTGGTAACGAAAAGTGATGGCGTGGAAAATGTCGTGAAGTTGGAATTGCAGGTAGTGATCCACAAAAAGCGCGGCGTGATGGTCGGCCCGATGGAAAAATAAACGTAGTTCGTCCCGTTGTATCGGAGAGGGCGCGGCACCCATATTACCGACGTGCCGTCATTGGTCATCGCCGGCGTTGCCCATTGAACCCACCCGGCATTTGGAACTTGGTTAGTTGTCCGAAGCACCAGAAAGTCGTTCGCGGGAACGGAAAAGTCTGCCGGTTGATGAGTGCAGAATGCATACCAAAATCCATCGACAGGATTATGAAAAAGCGTGGAATCGTGGATGCCCGTGGTGTTCGAGTAAACCGGCGCGCCATTCGGTGTTACACCCGTCCAGTTCAGACCATCCGGCGAAGTCTCGATGAACATCGAACCGTTGAAAGAATAGTACGGGTTGTTGGTGATGTTGCCACCGTAATAGACCGTGCCAGCCGGCGGGGTCGTGGCGCGAATAAAACGATTGTTGAACATTTCGTACGTTGGATAAGTGGCAACCGAAGCGACGGGAATATTTGTAAGCCCCGACCCATTCCCAGTAATTGTTCCAGAAACAACAGGGTTCGTAATTGTGAGTCCGGGCTTCAGCGCGCCCACATTCGTAACAGTCCCCGCGTCAATTGCTGCCCCGTCCGTGTTAGTTGTCCACCGCGTGCGAAGGACTGGCGGTTGAGCAAACAGCGTTAGTGAGCAGAGCAAAAAAATGCCCGTAAGTAATTTCTTCATAAAATCAGGCCACTATTTCGATCCATCCCGTATTCGTGGCTGTACCAGTTTTCTTAACCCAGAAAGAGCCGGTATCGGTCTGGGTGAATGTCCATCCGGGCGAGCCAACAACCGCACCTTCCGGACTTCCTGTACCGCTCAAAGTCGTAAGAGTTCCAGACCCGCCACCTGTAAACTGTGTCCAAGTCGTTCCGTTCGTGGTCGTCCAAATAGTGCTGTCTGCCGTATTGAAAAACAGCGTCCCAGGCGTGGCAATGACGCCGAGGGTATTGGGATTGCCCGCTCCGTACAGCACATCCCCGCCAGCCACGGCGGAAACGCCAGGAACGAGCGAGCCGTTGGGTAACGGCGTATAATTGCCAAAGGAATCGACGATTGACTCAGCCATGCGCCATCAGCATACCTGACCCAATATTGGATTGTAACCCGACTCCCCTGTTTCGCTGTCAACCGATTGATCTGAACTGTTACCTACTCATCATTGGCATCGTTCTCAATTGCGGCCTTCGCTGATTGCACCTGTGCCCTGTCGGTGTTTATCACCACCTGCATGACATTCGGCGGAGCGTTTTTACCGACAGTCGGCCTCTTTTCCTTCTTGCGAACCTGCTCCTGCAACTCGGTAATCTGATCGCTCAAATCCGGAAACACCTTCGCCGCCTGAATCACCACATTGAGCAAACTCGCCTTTTCTTTCGGGTCCGCGCACACCTTGGACGCCGCCAAAGCATCTTTCATCGCCTCTTGCTGCGCGTGGATGGTGTGCAGCCCGAAGGTCATCAGTGGCCGTTCCACCCCGGTTGTCTCCATGTAATCGGCGAACACCTTCATCGCCGCCATCTTCTCGACTTCCAACCCCGCCAGGTTCAACTCGGCGATGGCCTGTTCAATGGGCATATCCGAGCCGAGCTTTTCGATCAAGGCATCGGCTTTCTTTTCCATCTCAATAAGTTTCGGGTCATCAGCCATTTAAATCTTTCGGCCAACCCATTCGGCCAGCGGTTTCATCATACAACCAGCACCGGGCCGCGCGCAACCTTGCTTTGAATGGCTGGTAACAGTAGCAGCCAAGGTCTTTATCCGCGGTCAACGGACTTCCGCAGGTCTGCAACGGCTTATAGAATATCGGGCACTGACGGCAAAACGCCATGCGCCGTTTCCGCGTTTCAACGTCGGCCCGACCAGCGAACACGGAGCGCCACAGCAACAGGGCAAACCCTTTGGCGCGCCACCAGCGCTGGTCGCCGAACCGGATCGCCACGAATGCTGCTTTGAGGAAGCCAATCATTTTTTAAAATAAACCAAACCCGTTCCTTCCGGCGCCGTGCTTTCCTCCGGCAACGAATCCAGAAACTCCGACGCTGGCAAATACATCGGATGCCGGTAATCGTGAAACACCAGCAACCCGCCTTTCACTATGCGCGGCCAAAGCAGTTCCCAAGCTGCCTTCGTATCCTCCAACGTGTGAGAATGATCCACGAACGCAAAGCAGACGGTGGACAGCGCGAACGTCTTTTTAAAATCTCCCTCGACCGGAGCCACGACGATTTCGCCATCGTCCGTGTTTTGGATGAACTCCGACATTTTTTCCGGTTCAAAGAAGTCGTAGCAGAAAAGAGTCCGCACCCGGTCAAACCCTTCGGAAATGCACAACGCACTCAACCCTTTGAAACTGCCAATCTCGACGTACACCCCCGGAAGATGACGGCACTTCGCCGACAAGGATCGCAACGCCTCTTTGTCCTTCTCGCTCAAAAGTCCTTCGACGGTTGGAAATGGAAATTTAGTTTTCATCATCCTTTGGTGTCAGTGGGTGGGTTTTAATCGGTCGTAGGTTTTTAGAAACTCTCCAAATGATATTCCAAGGTCTGCATTTAGGAATCTTTGATAGCGAATCTGCGAGCGCGTTAGCTTCGGATAAACAACGTCTTTCAGCGCGGCTTTTATTCCTTCATCCGTGACGGCAAAATATTCGTTCGCCCCTTGATGTCCTAGGGGTCGCATAAGTTTCATTCGACAAAGCGCAAGCAAATCATCAAACCCGTCGCAATCCTTTCCAGAGCAAAAGTAATTGCGGTATTGATTGCCGTGACCGTTATCGTCCAGACCAAGCGAATGTCTCAGGATGTGGAGTTGATATGTGGTAATATTCATAAAACATTTTGAGCGGCCATCACCCCCAACGGCGCACACGCGAGTAGGAGAAGGAAAATCAGAGTCATTCGTCGCTCCATTTCTTAATCGTGTGGACGAATGACTCCGCGCGCTCATCTGCTGTTGCGTGACACATAGCCGCCTCGACGGTTCTGTAGCGTGCATTCGGCCCGTCTGAATTGTCGCACAATCTTAGCCTGTAACTCACCAATTGGTCGTCACTCAAAGATTTTTCCGCCTCGTGCATGGCGTTGAGGCATTCGGGATAGTTGGGAATCTCTTCGGCGCAGTCGCTGTCTTTCCATCCAACTAATTTACCTATCCATTCGTCCTTGAATGTTCCGAACATCCAAAACCAATCTTCTTTACCAGTAACCAAGGTTACATCTTTCCAGCCGCAATGAGATGCTATTGCCCTATGCATTTGTTCTGGTTTCATTCGTCAGAGTCTTTCTTTTTGGTTTGGTTTATGGCGGCGAGGATTTCGTTTTTGGCTTGGTTTATGGCGACAACTAAAATCATCGCCATTAGACCGCAACAAACTAAAATTATGTCAATTCCATCCATAAATCATTCCTTTCCGTCTAGCTCGCGGAGAGCTTTGGTTGCAAGCATTGTTGCTCTTTTGTGTATTACTTCTGGATTGCTGGATGGACAGCCCAGCTCTATTTGTTTCAAAGCCTCCCTAGCCGTTTCCAACTTTCGCGTTAGGGATTGGAGTTGTTGGTCTTTTATGGCGAGTTTCTGTGATAGAGAAGCGATTACAGAGCGCGCTTGATGCAAGTCCATAACGCTTGACGGAAAATCTTCGCCCTTACTCTGGTCGCTCATGGCTTCCTCCTTTTTCCTTTTGTGCTTCTTCCTTTTCGGCACATATCTGCTGTGTTTTCAGCCGCCGTTCCAAGAAATAAATGCGATGGATTTACGCACATTGGCGTGTCGCAAGTATGAAGAACAAAAAGACCGCCCTTAATCTTCCCCCTGAAAGCACAATAAGCAAATCGGTGGGCGCGAATAAGGAAATGCTGGACAGTGAACACCCCGTATTTCATGTCCTTGCGGCCAGCATAAGAGCCTCTGAAAATATGGCATCCCGATTCACCGTCTGGTTTCGTGATGCGAGTTTTAAACCGCTCAATCTGTTGCTCGGTTGGTTCGATTTGCGAGAGATATTTCGATTGCTGGCATCCGGGTTTTGGCATAACGGTATCCTTCAATTAGCACACACTGATGTTTCGGGGTTTGAGGTCATAGGTCAGTCTCCGTCCGGTTTCTTTGGTTTTTCAGGCGGCTGCTCGTCAATAAGCTTCTGCCCTGTCTCACAAATACCGTTTGCGCCAATCTTAATCGCAGACGGCATCATGCAGATAAGGCATGAACTTGAAGGCATCTTTACGCCAGAGTTGGCGGGGCAAGTGATGCGTTTACATGGCACATCAATATTGTAATCGCGGCTTGTCCAGCCGTGCGACCCTTTGCCGATTCTGCCCATGAGTCCTTTAGTCATCATTCCTCCAATTCTGGTGTTTGTTCTCGCCATTCGGCGCGGTTAGTCCACTTCTTTCTAAACTGTGTGGGCCTCCCAATGGAGCGGCGGTATTTTGTAAGGCAGTTCACACAATTGCACTTCGATACAAGGATTGTCGTATTCATCGCTGCACTTGGAGGCTTAGAGGCAATACACCATGTGCGAAACTGCTTTGGCACTAATAGATGAAATATCGGCTCTTTAGGTTCTTTCATTTCTCCCCTTTCAAAGCTTCAAGCCAAGAATACGCCTGAGTAAGCTTCCCATTCCCATCCTCCAAAACCTTCCTTCTGCGCTTTGCATCGGTGATGTTCTGGCCGGATACTATGTCCATTTTTGCGCACGCGATTAGGCGCATGGTTTCGGTGAGGGATTTTTGTTCGAGGGTTGTCATATATTCACCACCCGATCACACATCGCGCCGTCTGTGACCCATTTCAAATATTCCGAAACAGGCCGGGGAAACTTCACGGCGGGATCGGCTGCGTCTTTTTGAAGGCGCTTCCATTGCGCCAAAGCATCGGTATAGCCGTAGTAAGCTCCCTTGAAGGCCAAAGTTTTTTCCAGCGCATATGCTGGATGCCAGAATACCAGTCCAAACTGCTTCGTGCAGTCACGGTCGAATCCAGGCATCGTCTGATAATTGATGTCTTCCAAAATTGGAGGTTCGTGGCGGTCAAACATCTGCCCTTCACGCCAGCGCCAAACCCTTTTCCACTCGCCGGGATTATTCCCGTAACATCCGGGCGTGATGGCCTCGACATTCGCACCTAACAGATACCGGCAATAAAACTCCGCCCATTGAAACCTCGGGCTGTGCTTAAACATCTGATAGATTTTGACCAGTTGTTCCGTTGTCCACAGTTCATCCGCGTCGATCTGCATGAGCAAACCGTCGCCTTTCAGGAATTGCAGGGCGTAATTGAGCATGGCGGTTTTCCCGGGCCATTCGTCTCGCCAATGGAAGGCGACTTTTGGGTGATAGCTCGAAAGCTCTCTCAAATAGTTGTGTGTTCCATCATTCGACAACCGTGCGGGAATGTCCTTACACCATCCCGTATCTTTGAACGGCTTCGCCACGCCTTCTGTAATTGACCAGTCCCAGTCGAAAGGCAGTTGATTGAATTGATTGATGTGATGCGCGATGTAAGGTTGGGCGTCCAGCGCGAGGGTGATGAAGTGCAATTTCATATGAGATTTCTGCGGGTTAATTCTGCGAGTTCTTTCTGAGTAAAATGTTGCGCATACCAAACTTCATCATCCCAAGGAATTGGCCGGTCACGATCCACCCCAAACCCAAACTGCGTCCAATTCGGCTGATTCACCTTAGCCATGTTCGAGAATTTGGTTTCCGGCATTGTCGCTGCGTCCGGCCCAGTGCCCAAATAGCTGCGAACGAATTCCGGGATGAAATCATGCTTCACAAGAAACAGACTTTGAGCGCAGGTCATCAGCCCGTTCTTTCCGAAGCACACCTTCTTATCGCCGCACTCAGCGTAGAGGCGCTCCACCCAGGGACCGAACGCGAGACAATCCTGTTCCTTGTAAATAAAGTCCGTCTCGTTCTGATAGGCCAGCAATGCCAGCGTCATCATACCCATTGACCAACCGCAAAACTTGTGAGGCTTGCGCTTATCCAGCAGGTCGCCGATGTGGCCGAGGTTGCCTTCAACCCAAGCAATCATTGGATCATCTCCTAAAATATTAAAATTTGGCCTTCCTCCAACCGCCAAAACAATTACCTTTTCTGGCTTGGAAAACTTCAAACTATTGGCCATCCAAATTTGAAAAGAAAATCCCTCGTCTTTTCCGGAAACAAACCCAGTGCCAATCGTGTAACGATGATTACTCATTTGGAGCCTTAAAATAAACCGCCAGCGATTCCTTGAACCAATGAAGCGTGGATTCATTTCGTAGGGTTGCCGTAGGCAAATCAAGTCGTACCCACCCGCGCCTCAACATCTCCGCATTGACCCATTCGTTTGATCGTGGATTCACATGTCCGATGCCCTCGCCATCACGCGGAAACCAGCTAAGAACGATTCCCTTGCGCGCGTTGCGCGTCACGTTGTCCAGGAACACGCTTTCAAACTCGGCGGGGATATGTTCGCCCACTTCAAGGCAGACCACGAAATCGGAAAGCGCAAGGAACGGCTGCGTCAAATCAGCGTGAATGATGGTGACACCTTCCGGCTGCAAATGCGGGTTGCCATCGACCCCCAAGGACATCCTGCCGCGCTGATTGAAAAAGATGGAATAACGACCATCCCCGCACCCCAAGTCCAGCACATTGCCCGCCGGCAGATAATCGTGGATTGCCGCCGCCAACGGCTCGTCAAAATAATGCGGCTCGACAGTCTCGCATTTCCAGATGCCGGTTTTGGTTATCTCGAAGCCGTTCATTTCGTTGCCTCGATGCGGCAGGTTTCAATGTGGTCTTTTTCTTGGCCGATGACTTTCCAGTGGCCGTCGCACTCTGCGATTTCAGTCTCACCAAAGTCTCCGAATCTGAATTTGCTCGCCCGAAAAAGTTCGCTCATCGAATCCCTCGACAGAAAAATAAGATGCCCATGATTCAAGATGATGTCTCGCGCGTCGGAAATGCTCAATTCGTCCAATACCGGGCAACAAACGCGCAACGTCCCACCCGGCTTCAAAATCCGATGGCACTCATCCAAAAACCGCAACGCTTCCGGCCCGGTCACATGCTCCATAACATGCTCCGCGAGGATGAAGTCCACGGTGTCGTCCGCGTAAGGCAACGGCTCACGGATGTCCACACCATCGGATTCAAGATCGTGGTTCCGCCAGCCTTCGAGCAAATTTCCACCCGCGCCAAACTGTATTTTTAATTCGTCCATAATTTATGGTCGCGTCACACATCTTTCCGCTTGCTGGATTTATGAGCCACCGGATTAGTTAGTGCCTCTGCGACACTGCATCCGTCTCGCAGGCGGGAGCGTAAGGTGCCATAATTGATTCCAGCTTTTTCGCTCCATTGAGATATTGTTAGCGAAATACCTTCGTGCTGCAAAATCACATTGCTTCGCTTGTTGTTATTTTGTTGCTTGCGAGTCGCCCAATAACAATTTTCCTTACAGTAGTTACCATTATTTTCCCGACGTTCCAACGAATAGCCATCAGCGCATTTTCCCATATCTTCAAAGAACGCTAGAAAAGAATGCCTCCACCTGTCGCAAACAGAAATCCCCCTCCCTCCATAATTTTTCCAGCCTGCGGAGTTAGGATTAGTGCATCTGGCTATCATACTAACCCAAATTCTATTTTCTCTAGTTTTTGTTTTACCGAAAGTTCCCTGACCGTGAACAAGCATGGTTTTGCTGGCTGTTTCTTTTTGAAGGCATCCACAGGATCGGCTTAACCCTTGATTCAAATTGGAAGTCATAACCACCGAGAAATTGCCACAATCACATTTTACCACCCAATGCAATTTTGGGCCTATCATTCCATAAGGGCCCACAACCTGCCACCTCGTGAACCGAGAGCCGGAAAGGTCGGTTCTCCCTTTCCTTTTGGGAAGCGCATCAAACGAAATTGATTTTATCTCTGGCATATACATCTCCAAAGCACCCGCGCCGCAAAAGGTGATACACAACGCCGAGGAAGCGTTGTCTTTTGCGACGGGGTGCAGATTTGGTTTTGTTGTTTCATCGGGTATCACGCCGAACAACAAAATAATAATAAAAAATAAATTCATGTCTATCTTAAAAATCCATTAAGATCATACGCACTCTGCCCGTCGCCAATATGAACCAAGTGAGGCGAAAATAAATCTGATGTGTCCCATCCCGCCGCCAGCCAACGCTCCCCATACTCCCGCTCGAAGCCTTCTACCGCCTTGAACTCGCCCACTGCCAGCAATGCCTCGATGCGGACAACGGATGGATTCAAAGTGAACGCGGGGTAATTGTCCGGCCCGAAATGTTTGTCGCGGATCGTGAACATCGTCCCCGTCTCGGTGAAGCCGCGCCAGCCAAAGCGCATGTCAATTCTACCAAGGCAGACCTGGCCCACCTTCGGATTGTTTATCAGCACATCAAGGCTGGCGAGCAGGGGACACGAAAACCGCGTGAATAGCCAATCGTCCTCTGCCATCAACGCAAACTCCTGCCCTGACCGCCTTAGATATTCCAACGCCCGATTCAAACTCGCCACATGCCCCTGCGGTTCATCGCAATGCTCCCAAGTGGCGAACTGCGGCGCCACGGCTTTCATCGCGTCCAAGTCTTCGGGCGGACTGCCATCGTCGAAAATAGCCATCTCTTGAATGAAACTGAAATCCCGCATGTTCGCGCGGGCGCTCTCGATAGTGCGTTTGAATAGTTTGGGGCGGCGGCTGGTTGTGATGGTGCAAATCATAGCTTTTTAATTTTATCATCCATAATCTTGTCGATTTTTTGAATCCAGTCTGATATTTGAACGCCAATCCAAACTGGCCAGAAGATTGCTAAAATTAAACCGAGTGCAAAGGCTAAAACCGGCCTTGGGTCTTTTTTGTACGTCTCAAATGATTCAACCGAGTCCAGAATAATGCCGAGCATTACGAGATACCCGAACACATAGAAGGACACGATTATTATTTCAACGTTGCTCATAAGGGTAGGCGCATGTCGGGGGCGTGTTTGCTAGCCCATTCGGCGAACAGGCGGTGATTATGTTGCGTAGCCGGATCGCTCGCTGGCAACGTATTCCAAAACGATGGGTGCCGCTCATGCGACACGTACCCCAAACGCAATTCGCACGGCGCATAATTCGTGGCGATATTGTTGCGGTCGGTCTTAAACCCGCGCTTGCTCCGCACCATCGCGGCAAGACATAGGTCGAACACGGGCACGCCAAGCAGGAAGTCCGGTATTTCGTCCCAGTACCGCCGAAGCCAGCCAGCGGTCGCCGCGAACAAATCCCTGCCCAAATGGTCTTCGCTCATCGCCACCACTTCGTCGGGGGTCACTGATGTTGTCGGATACGGTTTGGAGAACTCGCGCCGTTGAGACGTGCAGGCGTCGAAGATGGACAGGTGCATTTCCAAGGCTTGCGGCAGACGGGGATGCAGGATGTTGTCATCGTTAGTCCAAAAAACGATGTCGTTGGGGTCGTCTGCACTTGCCAGTCCGTGCGCAAGAACATCTTTGAGGAACGGAAGGCTGCGCCGACAACCCAATTGTCCCGAATTCCTCTTATATACTGCGTAAGGTGTTTGAATCACGCCCTGAGCATACAATGCCTTCCACGACTCCCGCGCTTTGGATTTCCGAGGATCGTCCGCTAATTCAGGGTGCCACTCGACAGCGTGAACAATTCTCCGCTTCGGCTTCACAAACGGCTTTGGCGGCCTCACTGGACACCGCTTTACTTTCGCCAAACTATCAATCGTCATGTTCACCACGGCGAAATTCTGGACGGCATCGCAATAACGCACCCGATACACACAGTTGCAACGCGGGATCGTCGCCAGCCAATCAATGTCATTCACCAAGGCGATTACCGGGATGTCACTCGCTGCCGCCAGGTGCAGCGTGGCTGTGTCACTGGTTATCAGCAACGCCGCCTTGTCATACATGCCCAACAGGTCGTAAATCTGCTGCGCGTTTGCTTGGCCGATGTCCAAGATGTGATATTTCTCGCTCCAATTCGTCCGCAACAATTCCGTGAACTTTGCGTGGTCAGTGTAAGGCGAAGAAATGCCGCGGCTAATGTTCAGCAAAATCGTCGGTTTCGACGACAGCTTTGACCGAGTAAAATTGTCCTCGCGCAACCGATCCCGCCGGTCAATCACCAGCGGATGCGTCCACTTATCCATGTACAGTTCACCGAAACCCGATTGCTGCCATGAATCCCACGAATAACAGGGGCGCAGCTTTTCGGGATTATAGGATTCCCCATAGACTTGAGCGCAAATCACCATTTCTGCCTTCTGCCGGCAAATGGTCATCGCCTGGTTCACCTTGTCGTAAGGCAAATCCAGCGGCAACGGCGTCACGTAAGACACGCCATCCAACAGCGAGGCGAACTCCTTGGACACAGCCAGCAACGGCTTCTCGTAATGCTCCGCGATGTATTTGCACACCGGCAGGATGTTGAGAATGTCACCGTATCGGCCCAACTCCAACACGCAGACTTTGCCCCATTTCTGGTCTTGCACACGGCAGATGGCGCCCGAGAAGTCCAAGGCGAGTTTGTCGTAATCCGCGTTGGCTTTGGGCACGATTTGAATTTCGCCGGTCGCCAGCAATCCGCGCCGAATCAAGTCCTCAGCATGTTCCGCCACTCGTTCATGGGACGATTGTCGTCCAGTGCGGTCATCGCCAAGGCCCGACGTGTGATAAAGCTCGTCGCAGCCCCACCCACGTATAAAAGAAATTCGGTTGGTCGCTAGCGTGATTTTTTTGCCTTTGAATTTGGGGGAAATTTTGCCCATAAGTGCCCGGTCTTCCCCAACTGTCAACGCAGGGTAGCCCCCAACGGATTTCCATGCGCGCTTGGTAAAAGCGAACAGGTTAGGTGTGCCCATCGCCACGGATTTGATGCGTCGATTCTCGCTATAATATTCGGCGGAGAGCCAATACCAATCGCAATCCGGTTCCAAGTTCTCGGCGTAATTTGCCAGATGCCACGACGTGAAAAAATCATCGTCATCCCACGTAATTATCAGCGAATCTTCCGTCGCCAAAGTAATCGCCATGTTCCGAGCTTCGCCCAGAGACTTCGGGCGTTCGGGCAGATTCACGACCACCACGTTCGGATGGTCAAATTTGAATTGCTGCTTTGGGAATGTGTTCAGCAGAATCAACTCCTTTGGCCTCGCAAACGATTGGTTGAGGAACAGTTGGACTGCCTCATTGACGCAGGCGGGGCGGGCGTAGCTGACGCAGATACAGGTGAGAGTTGTCATTGTTGCGGGTGAACAAGGCGGCGTTTCGCCATTGCCTCTTTTACAATTCGTTGAAAATCATCAGAGCCAAACTTTTCTTTATCCCATTTCAAAAGCTGCTCGTCGGGAGCCATTGAGATAAGCAACGCATTGGCATCCGCGCCCGTAGCCCTGATTCTATTTTTAGTAATGTGGATGCTCATAACGCCATCACCGCTTTCCCATACTCCGCCCAATCCACGCCGAGTTCCCGCGCCAGCAGCCGTTCCAAGCATTCGGCGAAAACATGCTCCTTGTGATATGGCGCTTCCAGCTGGTCACCGGGCTCATCGTCGTTACCTGGTTGACGGTTCTTCTCGAACAATTCATCGAACACTTTGATGTCCGTCTCATCGATGCCGCGCTTCCGCGTCAGATATTCCTCAATCTGTTCATGGATGCTCACCAGAAAGGCGTAATCCTCGTTGCCCATGTCAGATACGCGCACTTGGGTTGTGCCGTCGGGATCGGTGAAGTAATCTCCGCAAGTTTCGTACCGCTGATTTTTGTGCGGGATGGTTTCGATGACAGTTTTCATAATTGTTTTGAGCGTGAATCCTTCTGCTGTGCCAGAGGACTCGACGGCAGGTTGCACAGACCGCTATTTGACATATATGCCGTGGCTCGTTTCATTTTTTTATTTCATAACCACTTCAAAGGTTCGTTCCAAAGTTTATTCGCATCCCGCCTCGTTTTCGCACTGACATCCCGACAACCGAATTTCGAGCAAATGGCGACGATCATCCTGCCTTTCGGCAACTTGAGACTTTGCACATCGCACTTCGCTCCGCAGATTGGGCATGGGTTCCATAGGAGTTTCATTCATGAATGACTAGGACTGGTCGTCAGTTGCGGCAATCCAGATTGCGTGTAGCAATTGATTGAATCGCGGCATAGGTGCTTCGGCGTCAGCCATAAACTCAAGCTCTCTCATTAGCCTAAACCAACACTGCCGCACCTCGTTATTGTTGTCACAAATCTTTCTGGCCTCGGTTAGTGTATGCTCAATCTTGGTTTTACGGTCAATGTGCTTTTTTGATTTCATGATATTTGTGGCAATGGCGAGTCCCCAAAATAAATCCCCTTCTTCTTCGCCTCGCGCAATTCTTCAAACAGTTTCCCGACCGCATCCTTGCGTATCTCCAACTTGTCCGCCTCCACCTGTTCCGCGTTCTGCAACGCATGATCGTGCGCCGCCTGTATCGTGTCTCCAAAACCCAACACCGATCCAATCTGAACCAACTTCGCCGCCGTCGGCAACACCCACGCCATCCCGTGCTTATCCTGATACTTGTTATACAGCCGGACGAACTTGGAGATTTCCTTCGGATACTTCACCGCCAACGGATTTTCCGCCGCTTCTTCCGAATACAGAATGAACTCGAACGCATACTTGTAATCCACCACGAAGTCCACCAGTTCGCCGTGCGCCCCGCGCCAGATGATTTCCGGCATGTTCGTCATCCAGATGCTCATAATGTCGCTTGGCGGCAGCGCATTGCGCAGCGTCAGGTCAATCGGATAATCTTTGCCGTCTGTTCCCCGCCGGATTTCCGATGAGAAAAACCCGCGCATCCCGTACTGCTTGAATATCGGCGACAACGCCTCGTGAACGTGCCTGACTGATTCCGGCAATTTCTTGCGTTCCAGGGCAGTGATGACGTACAGCGTGTCCTTGATTTCAAACCCAAACGCGGCGTCCTTCGGATATTTGCCGTCGATACAGTATTCGTCACCACCCGTTTCAATCTTGGTTTCGATGCAATGTTCCACGATGAATTCCTGATCCTCGGCGAGCGGTCCCAACTCCGATTCCAGTCGGTCAATGCGATTCTTCACTAGCTCATAACTGGCCGATTCAAATGTCTCTGTGATGCCGCGAAACTGGCTGACTTTGACGAACACATTGTCATGGTCTTGCAGGTATTCCCGCAAATCGGGGATGCCGGTTATCAGCATGGATTTCGCGGATGCCAACCCGACCTTCTTCATCATCTGTTTGGCGTCCCACCGATACAATTCCATGTCATCCGCCGACATACTGCCCCAAATGGAAAACCCCTGCCGTTTCAATTCCCATTGCCAATCGGCAAAGTTCACGTCCGCGAAGAAAAAGACGACGCTCGCCTTGTCATTGTCGAATTCGTGTTTGGATTCCCAGAAATACAGCACTCGCTCGACGCCTTTCAGGCCCGTGCCGATGTAGGCCAGGTTCGGGTCGGCGAAAGCTGATACCCACGGACAGAAGTACAGCACGCGGTCATAATAACCGGATGCGGCCATGGCCTCGGCGAAGGCGATGTTCATGCCGCCATCAACCATGAATAGAACTTTGTGATCCGCCATGCGGTTGTGATCTTCGCTCATAGCTTAAATAACATCACGGAATTATGCGGTGTGCCAGCAATAACGACCTTGTTCCAACCATCGCTGTTTTCGTCCACCGCCTTCATTACGCCGGGGAACTCAGCATGGTAATCGTCCACGATAATCAACCCGCCTTCGACCATGAGGGGCTTTATGTGGTTCAGGACGAGCTTTGTGCCGTCTTGGTTATCGCAGTCAATGTGAGCAAAGGCGAGCGGCACTCGAAACCCCGGAACAGTGCCCGAAAAAAGGCCAACCCAAACCCGAAAATCAAGAAAGCTGAACTCCTGCATGTTCTCGTCAAACTGCTCCATCGTGCATTTACAGTCTCCGGTTTCTGGCACGCCCTGAAATGAATCGAATAAAAGCACGGTTTGGTGTGACGCCTTATCCCGAATCAATATCTTTGCCGTATTACCCAAAAACACGCCGAACTCAGCCATGTCACCGCCCAAATGACGGGTAGCCCTCACGGCCATTTTTATGGCATTCCTTCGATTTTGGCAGAGCATGGAGTCGGTCATAATTGTAAAAATTGCTTAATGGTTTCAGGCAACACTTCGATGTCTTTCTGTTCCCACTCTCTCACCAACGGCCACAGTTTCCCCTTGTGCGCCATATGCACATTCTCCGCTCCGAGCTTTATCGCCGGCAATGTCGTGGACAGCCACTTATCAAAATCATATCCCGCTTCGCCGTAATGCCCACTCGACTTCATTTTTTCAACCAGCAACTCCTTCGTCCGACGCACGGCAGAGAAATGATAAACGCCAACCTCATCAATCGCGTGCATCGGCGCAACGGGATTCCGGCAATAATCGAATTCGACATCCGGCCCGATATAGACATTGGCGTAATCTTTGCCGTCAATCGGGTACGCCTTGGGCATCCCAGCCACGGTGGTCATTTTGACGCGGATCGCCTGCACGCCCTCACTGGCGAGTGCATGAACTTTGTCCAGCGTTCCTGGCACCCACAGTTCGTCCGAGTCCACGATTAGGGCGAAGGGCCAGCCTTCCTCACGCATTGCGTTTAAGGCGATGTTCCGCACCCGAGTCTCGCGTTCGATGCGGGAGAGTCGTTCCTCGTGACACCAGTTGTAATCGCATTTAATCTTGCAGCCGTATTTGTGCTTTAATTTTATGCTAGCATCAAGAATCGCGGTGACATCTTCCGAATATACTTGCTTCCCATCCCACGAGAATAGCGGGATGCTGAAAAAGAACTTCGTCACCCCCTCATAAACCAGCCGCTCCAAAATCTCGTAGAGAAAGAAGTCATCTTTTATTACCTGCATGTAAACTGCGTAATCGGACTTCGATTTTGGAACGAGTCCTGAATATTTAGGAAATCCGCGCTGCTTCCGCCACAGGTATAACCGCTCACTTTCGGCATAGCGTTCCGGGCTGGCCTGAACCTTGTCCACGGCATCTTCCTCGCGCTTACCGAAATAATGATGCTGATGCTCGATGGTCAGCACGTCACGAGCATCTATCACTACCCCGTCCCGCTGTGCCTGCCGCCACAAATCCGTGTCATCGTACATTGAGTTGTAAAGCGGGAACAGGAAGCAACCCTGTTCCTCGTATCGTTTCCGAGACATTATCGGGTGAGTCAGCTTTTGGTCCTCGGTTCCGTCGTCGGCCCATAATACCCAAGATTCGCTGTCAAAGCTCCGCGTGCTATTGGCGATAACCGAGTCCCATCCCTGTTGCGGCATCAAATCATCCGCCACCATTACCAAAATGTTTCCCGTGCAAATCTTCGCCGCCAGGTTCCAGCAACGATTAGACGAAAACGGAGGCACTTTGATGGCTCCGATTTTGACCTGTGACCGGCGAATTTTCAGTTCACGACACATCTTGTTGAGCGTCCCGTCCCATTCCCCGCGCCAGTTGCCTCCATCGGTGCAGATGACGAACTCAACGCCCCAACGAGCCGTCGCGGAATTGAACCAACGCCGCATGGTTTCGGGGATCAAATGCTGGCGCGCGGTGGACAGGAGTAATGAAAAGGTTGGGGTCATGAGTTGGCTTTTCGCTGTGCGTAAATTCTTTCCCAAACATCCATTTCTTTACACGGAACATCCGCAACTTCGGTGTATTTCCCGTCACCGTGCCGAATTAATTTGTTGTGATAAACACTCAAACTGGAAGCCGTTGGTTTTTTTAACGCCTTCAACGCTTCAGCTTTAGTCTTTCCGCCCCAACACGATTGTGACCAGCGTGGGTAATTGGGATGCCACGACCACCAGTAATAATGAACCGGATCAACAGGCGGCTTGCGGTCAAACGGCGGAACTTTGAATGGTGATTTCATTGCCGTATAAACTCCCGCACCCTATCCGTCCGTGCCCGTTCATCCCGCTTCCGCCGTTCAGCGTTCTTGTGGCCGCACGGGCAAATCCCGTTCGCGTCAAATTCATGCCGCGAGAACTTGGAACACGTTACGCGCGTGGATTTCCAGAGCGGGGGAAGGTCGGAGAGGTTTAAGGTGGAGGATGTCATGGCTTCTTTTCCAGTTCGGCGAGCAGGGCGTCGGCAGTTTTCACGCATTCGATGGCAATGGTTTGAGGCGTATGTGGCGTTCCGTCCAATTGTTTACCGACAATGCAGGAATGAAATATAGCGCCCATCGCCATCGCCGCGAAATATTCACGCTTGGTGAGGCCAAAGTCGCAGTAGTCCGAGTCAGCGCCGTGCTTTCGGAAATCGCTTGGAAACGCCGGTGATGATGTATTGGTCTTACTCATACGCCCTTCCTCGGTATCAACTCCCCCTCCAAAATCCCAACCAACACTTCCGAAACTGATATGGTGCGTTCTGGCGTCGTCCGCTCAAAGGCAATCTTCCGCGCCCTCTCGTGCGCCTTCTCGTGAAGATAAAGCGTCACCGCCTGGGTCTTAACCTGCTTTCCATCTTCTTCTTCCCGCATTCGTATTTGTGCCATAGTGCGGACACAATCCTACGCGGTTGCTTTATTGTCAAGCAAGTTTTTTGCTTTATTATGCGGAGGTAATATTCACCGACCAAGAACCGATGGAACCGGTGTCCCGATTCAAGGCTGAGGCGACCCAAAGGCTCCAAGAACCGTTCGGATTATCACCAATAAAAGTTGCGAGATTTAATCCGTAATTCGGCTGTGGTGCGGGGGCGGGCCAATAGGCTATCTGCGTGTACGGAGTGGAGGGGTCAGTATTCGGCACTGCCGCAATGTCGTATGGCGAGCAGCGATACGTTCCTGCCGTTGGCGTGTTGAAATCCGGAAGCACGCCACCCGCTGAATCATCGAATACCAAATTGATTGGGGTGAGCAACACATGCGGCCCACCCATGCCGGAAAATATCACGGCAGTTCTGCCCGAAGGACTGCGCAGCATCACACAAACTTGTGTGCAATATGCGTGAATGAACTGATTGATGTTGACCGTGACTTTGGTAATCAGCCCAGTCATTCCACTGACCGCTTGAACACTCGGATACGGTGTCGCCCCGCCGGTCGAAGGGCCAATGGCTGTTATGGGAAGGTTGTTGTTCGATCCGTTGCAGGACAGCGCCGCATTAGCTGCTGTTGTCGCCGCCGCCAAAGCTTGTGCGTCTGCATCGGCCTGAGATAAGAAGCTGGTCGCCGTCGCGCTCTTGGTCACAGGTGGCCCAAATTGACCGACTGGACACGTCGCGGTATAAGTCTGGGTGGACGTGTATTGAGTCTTGCAACCTATCGCCCCAAGATTCGCGTTGGCATTCGCGGTCGCCAGAGCCAGCGCATTGTTGATGGCGTCCTGCATCGAAATGTAGCTCGTGTATGTCGCAGTGCCCGTCGCGCCGGTGTTCCCACCATCGTCCTGAACCGTTCCTTGCGGGCAATAGACCGTAACGCTCTGGGTGGTCGTGTATGGTATTGGCGGGACAAATCCAGCCTCAATGTCGGGCAACGGATTCGGGTCGGGCAACTGATCCCCTGGCGGCGTGTCGAGACAACCGTACCCGTAGCAATTGTAGCCGTATGCGTAACCGTACATCGGCAGGTACGCCCCTGTCGGACCGGGAGGCTCGCCATTAATTACATTCCACGGGCCGACCGGGAAGTTTGCCGGACTGCATGTGTAATGCACCACCGCGAACATGTCTGTGACTTCCCATGCGTTGTCCACCGAAACGAATAGGATGGAAACGCCCCCGTCGCCACCGTAAATCGTATCAGAAGATTTCGTGTAGGTTTGGTTTCCGTCCGAAAATCCGCCTCCCGACAAAACAACCCGCGTCGTGTCCCGGCCAATCACGACATATTGATTTCCCACCCCGCAAGCAGGCGGCACATACTGAATGTTCTCGGTATCGAAATTGTCCGAGAACATCGTCACCAAATCCGTCACATCAATCAGCGCGACATTATCAATCAGAACATTGTCCAGATTCGACGACTCGTTCAGGGTGATGTTGCCACTGACATTCGCTGGCACGGTGAAGTTGAACGAATAAGAATTAAAATCCTGCGTGTAATCCGTGATGGTGACGGTCTGGTTCAGGACTCCATTGGTAATTGCCACCGCCAACCCGAATGTTCCCGCCACGGTCTGATTTCCAGCCACGGAAATGCTCAACCGATACGTCTTGCCGGTGACAAAATTGAATGCCGTTTTGCTGGTCAACTTGCTCTTGATTCCGGCAGGCACGAGGATGGAACTCATGTTCACATACAGCCCGTTCCCCGGCAGGACATCGAAGAAACCGTTGCCAAACAAATCCACTTCGCCGTACGTGACGTTCCAATTGGCAAACCCAGTGTAATTCAGCGCCCCTTCTGCCTCGTAGATGTTCCCTGGCGGCGTGCAATTGCCGGCGCAGATATATCCCTTCAATCCGTCGAGCGTGACCGGAGCAGTTGCGGCAATTGACGGGTATGAATTGACGAAGAAGCCCCCTGTCGCCAGTCCGTTGAGCAAATTGAATCCGTTGGCTGTGGCAGATGCCCGGACGCCAAAACAAATGACCACGCTTTCCGGCGACTGCCAACCTTCGGAGATGGTGATGGGATCATTCGCAGCATCCGTGTCCTCATTTTCACCGTCTGAAATCAGGACGATCACCTTTATGTCAGCCGTGACCGCGGCCAAAGCATCTATCGCAGCCTGCAACGCAATCCCAATGCTAGTCTTGCTCGGTTGATTCGTCAGTCCTGCAATCGCTGCGGTGACACTGGCGATGTTGCTCGTTGGAGTAACCACCGTGGTTGCCGTGGAATCGAACGATACCAGACCGATAACGTCCTTCTGGGTATTCGTCTGATTCGCGTAAGTGGTGGCAACTGACTTTGCGTAGTCCAGTTTGGTGGCAAAACCACTACCGAAATTGAGCGACATGGATTTACTCACGTCCACCACGAGCATGGTCGCCACGGTGGTTCCACCGCAGCAACCGCCCCCGCTGGCGTTTCCAATGACCGTCAGTGACGCTGTGGCGGTCTGTCCCTGATACGTGGCTGAAATGGTGACTTCACCCGAAGCAATGCCCGTGGCGTTCCCCGTGCTTGCGCCGATGAGCGCCACCGTCGAATTCGACGAGGAATATACGACGCCATCCTTCACCTCGGTTTCGACACCTGCCAAATCGAGGAAGGTTTTGAACTGCACCGAACCAAGGGCGCACGTCAGCAGCACACCCGGCTTGAGAATCAGAACCGGCGTCGTGGAACAAATTCCGGGATTTGCCAGGGCGAACGCCTTGTCAGCACAACGCGGGTCTGGCGGCGGCGGCGTCGTGGGTATGCACGGCGTGTTGATGATGTTGGGAAAATTGCTCACAATCCACCTCCCGGGCCGCCTGAGCATGTGACCGCATAATTAGCGCAGTCAGCACTCAGCAGCGAGTTCACAATGTTTTGCCCCAAATTTATCGCCGCCAGGTTTGCCGCACCTTGAGAGCCGATTGATGAAATGGTATGCGCAGGAACGGTATAACTCTCCGTAAACGTCTTTGGCGTGCAGCCAACCCGGCCAAAACACACACGGTTATTGGTAACGGTTTGTTCCGTGTTCCAAAACACCGTTGGCGGCACATTGCACGTCAACGCGGCATTCGCCTGATTCGTGGCATCGGTCAACGCCTTCTGATCGGCATCACTCTGCGAAATAGTAGACGTGTAGGCCCCTGCCGCAACGGTCTTGGTCACTGGTGTTCCGGTGGTTCCCTGTGGGCATGTGGCTGTATATTGCTGCTGCGTATTCAAGAACGTACAATGTATCTGCGATTCCGCCGCTGCCGTCGCCGCTGCTAAAGCCTGAGCGTCAGCATCGGCTTGACTGATAATGGACGAGAATTGACCGGCGGCGATGTTCACTGTCACAGGGCTGCCAGTGCCCGTGCCGCAATTGGCCGTGAAACTCTGTGGCGTATTGAAAAATGTGGGTGGCGTAACCGTGCAAGTCAATTGCTGACCCGCCGTCTGCAATGCAAGGCTTAGAGCGCGCGCGTTGGCATCGGCAACTGACACCGTTGAAACCACGAATCCTTGAGGCACGGTGTAACTCACGGATGCTCCGGTAGTGCCAGTAGGGCATTGCGCCGTGGCTGTCTGCGCGTCATTCACGAACGTCGGCACTATCAACGCCGCTCCGCGCGCCGCCGCGCCTTCGCCTGAATCCCTGATTTCCGTCTCGCGCCGGCATTCATCCATCAAAATCGCCCGGGCTTCATTGAACCTTGCCGCGAATGACGCTTCGGCATCGTAATCCCGGTCGTACTTCCGGGCGTATTCCTTGGACACATACGCTTCAACCGCCTGTTTCAACATCGGATCGTTGTCCACGAGGTCCGAGTCCTGCCAATCCCGCTTCAGCCCGTTCCATTCTATCACCAGCGTCTCCGTGCTTTGAATCCACGGCGCCACGTATATCTGACCACCTTTCAACGCCCACAAACCCCATTGCGAACGGCCAGCAGGATTGTCGGTGGCGGATTGCGGGTAATGAAAACCCAACGGCAACGGTGGCGACTTGGCGAACGGCGTATCATCGGGTGGCGGGTAAGCGTATTTGTCATACCACCAGTTCAGGCACGTCGAGGGAAATGCCACGACGCCCTGCAATCCAAAACCAATCAGCCACGGCCAGAATCCTTCCCCCAACGATCCCGCCAAAGTCGTGGAAACGTAACGGTCAAGGTCATCGTAATTCGCCTGCCTCAATTCCACCACTGAACACCAATCCAAAGCCACGGTCGGGTCTTCCAATCCCGTTTCCTGATTGATTTTGTCGATGGTGTACACCCTTGTGATTCTTCCCCTCGGAGCATCGGTCACGGTGTACCCGCATTTGAAGAAGGTATTGCATTGAGGAATGACTTGGACGTTATTGATTTGCAGGCACTCGACGAACTTCTGCAAATCCAACATGGCCTCGACGAACATCAGGCGAACTGGAACGACCAAATTGACAGGCAATCCGGTCGGAAACAAACTCTGCTTAAGCTCCGTTTGCAGGTCGCCAAATGTGTAAACTGTGGCCATTAGTCATTAGACGGGCACTGGCGGATTTGCCGGCGTTTCCACAGCCGCCTTGCGCGCTCTACCCACCTTCGGCTTAAATGTTGGCGGCAAAACCGGCTTCGGTTCGCCAGCTGGCCCCGGCGGATTCATTTGCGGGATAGGTTGCGGCGTCTCACGCGGCATCGAAGGCAACTTCACCTGGGGAATGCCGGTAGTGCCGCGGCTGAGTTCGCTCTGCGCGGCCTTGTGCTGCGCTTGCAGGCTGGCGGCGCTAACCTCCGCAGCAGGTTGGCCGTTTGATGGGAGCGGGTTGATGTTGTCTTGCGCCGTTTGCAGGACTCGCAGCGGCCCGAATGGCGAGGCGGGCGGCGTCCACACCGGCAATTTTTTTTTTGCTTCCACTTCGGCCTCGGTTCCCTGATAAATCCCAAACCGACCGCACAAGGCTTTCAGTTCCTCGATCTTCGCCGCATCCGCTGGGTCTTCCGCGTCGAATTCAGCATAGCCATAGTCACCGCCGAGCGGTACCCATTGCAGGACTCTCCCTTGGCTGTCGGTGGCGGGTTTAACAACGTGTTCCTTGATGAAGTATATTTTGGTCATAGTGATGTGAGTTAGTCTGTCCAAACATTCTTAGCCAATACTGTTCCGTCCGTAAAGTGGAAAACGCGGCCCCAGTGTGAAAGTTCACCAGGGCCGCGCCTATCACTCAGCAACCTAAACCCCCGGCGCTCATTATCGCCGGAAGATGTCATTACGGATTATTGATTGGCGTGCAGACCAATTGCTGTTGCGCTGCCAAGGTCGCCGCGCTCAACGCTTTCGCATTGGCGTCCGCCTGCGAGATGCTCGACACAAACGAATTCGCCGCGCTGCTCACAGTCACCGGAGCACCCTCGTAACCCACCGGACACGTCGCCGTGAACGATTGAAGCGTATTGTAATACAACGTGCCCAAGGTGGTCGTCGTGGTCGTGCTGGTCGCCGACGGCGGATACACGGGCGGCGTGGTCGGGTTCGGCGACACATTGCTGCCGATGATGCCGGTCAACGGGAAGTTTTCGATCATCAGGTTCGCCGCCGGACATTCCACCACCATCGTCCCGGTAACACTCGTCGCCGTGGTCTGTTTGGTGAACACTTCCATGACGCAGCCCCATGAGGAATCAATCGCCGCGAGCGTCTTGAGGTCGCCCGTGTTCAGCACCTTGCGGTTGGTCGCCATGATGCCGGGATAGATGCCCGTGAAATCCAGGCACCACAGGAAGCGTCCGTTGTTGTTTCCGACTGCCGCCTGCGCGGTCACGTAATCGTCAAAGTAATAATGCGTCACGACATTGATACGCACGTTCGGGTAGAACAGGTTGTAAGACCGGAAGTTGAACCCGAAATTGGCCGATTGCGGAGCATTCCCGCTGGCGTTCACGTCGTAGTTCAAGCGCAACTGGTTGTTGCTCTTGCTCTGGTAATACTGCGTCACCATCGCGTAATTGATGGCTTCGGCGGTCTGATTGTCCGTGAACAAATCGAACGACTTAACGTTTTGACCCGTGGAACCTTCCCGCACGCGCATCATCTGATAGAGCGCATTGAACAGGGAAATCAGGTTCAGCGCCGCGCCTTGCAGGTCAACGATCCGACCGCATTGCGCCATCTGCTCGTAAAGCCCGATCATGTCGGCGCGAACACCGACGCATTGCGCGCCGCCAACGTCGAAATTTCCACCCGGATAGGTTTCGATTTGCGGCAGGTTCGGATAGAGCGCGAGGGTCTGGTTGGCATTGGTCGCCTTACCCCAGAACATCTGAGCCACCATGCGCTTCTGCCAATCGGCACCCAACTGGCGGTTCTTCTCGATCTCGTCGAGGTCGCCGTATTCAGCGTAGAGCGGGTTGTCGGCCAGCAGAAGCTTGCGCCAGAGCTGATATTGTTCGGACGTGCAAACCGTGGTTCGCATCGTTTCCGTCCAGAACGGAACGTTGTTCCAGTTCAGGTAAGCCGCCGGCTCATCGCAATACTTCTCGTAATCGTTTACGTTCGCCGTGCCGCGGGTCATAATGCCGACCGTCGGGCTGGTCAAACTGGAAGCCGCCAGGTAGGAACCGGCTTGCGCCGCCTGCAAAATCAGGACCACCGTGTTGCCGGTGACAGTCGAGGAAATAATCAGCCATTCCGTGTGGGTAGCCGTGCCGCCGCCGGTCACACCGTCGATGAACACGCGATTGCCGGGACCGAAAGAGCGTTCATTGGCCGGAATCCCAGTCGGGCTGGTAACATCGACCTGCCAGTAGGCGCCGTTGGTCGCGCCGTTGGATACCTGCCAGTATTCGTTGTTGATGTTCGTGTACTGACGGGCGAGAACGTAGGGGGCGATGCGGATAAGGCCGGAATTGATTTTCTCCGTGCGGATTTTGTGGCCCATCGACACCTTGTTGGCCATCAGGAAGTCGTACAGGCCATTCTGCTTGGCCGAGCACATCTTGATTTCCATGTCGTGCTTCAGCAGGGACGACATCACGCGATAATTGCCGCCGGACGTGAACGCGGTACTCAGGTCGGCAGGCGTCATGGGGATGGCGTTGCACAACGTCACCGTGCCGCATTGCTTGATGTTGGTGGAAAGGTTCGGGGCGCACTTCGAGAATGCGTTCGGTGCCAGGAGCAGATTGTTATTCGTCGTATTCGCCATAGTTTGTTCGCGGGGAACCTTTATGGTTCCCGTGCGCTCAAACTACTTTGCGACATCAGAAGTCAGAAAAGAAGCGGCTCACGCCATTTTGTTTTCCGGTTAATTTCGCCGTTCGATACTGCGCCACCTGTGAGTCGGGAATGGATGTCACCGCCCTCGGCTTTTCCACTTGCTCGACTTCTTCTTCCTTGCCCTGTTCCTCGTGGTGTTCCTCACCATTCTTGCGTTCCGGTTCGCCGTCGCCTGCGGCGCGTTTATATCCGCGTTTTTCCGCCCAAGCAGACATCTCCTTCTCTCGCGCGGTTATCTGATTTTTGAGATTTGTGGCCACATCCGCCGCCAAAAGCGTGTTCAAATCTGTCATATTAAACGTCCAATGCCGTTCGCGCTGCGCCTTGGTCATCTTCCAATAATCAGCGTTCGGAGCGAATTGCCTGCCCTTGTCATCAATCTGGTCTTGCGGCGGCAGATTCAACATATCTGTCTCCTGCGCCAAGGCGTAATCCGCCAGTTGTTTGTGAACCGGATTATTCGCGTCGAATGGTTTGATGCCGTTGAACAGGCGATAATTCTCCGCGCACAGGTTTTCAAGGTGAGTTGCCGCGGCGAACGCCATTCCAGCACGGTCATCTTCGGCGTGCAGTTTCTTCACCGCCTCACCGTTGACCAATCCGTTCTCGTCCACGACCTTTTCAAACTCGCCCCCGAGCGATTTGAACAATTCCCGCGCCCCTCGCTTCGCCTCGGTGACGGCCAACGGCTCCAATTCGCGCGCACGTTCCTTGCCTTTGAGTTCGCCGATGGCTTTGTCGTTCTCCTGCTTGAGATTGGCCTGCATCTTCTCCAATTTCAGGTCCGCGATGGCTTCGGCGTAATCCCGGTCTTTCCAGCCGACTTCGTTCTTGGCGAAAAATTCGTTGTGTTCGTCGTCTTCCCCGTTGAATTCCTTGTCCGGGTTGGCCTTTTCCCACGCCTCACGATATTCCGCCAGGGCTTTGACGCTCTTGGCGTATTTATCGGACAATCCCTTGTATTTCGTCGGGTTGGCCTTCTCCATCTGTTGCAGGATCGGCAAATCCGCCTTTTGATCCTCGTCCAAATGGGAATATTGATCGCCTTTACCCTTCTCAGCATCCTCCGCCGCCTTGCGTGCCGCTTCTTCCCGGCTTTTTTCGAGGGCGCTCACCGTGCCCCGCGCTGCCGCTTCGGCGATGGCATCGGCATCAATGGGTTTGCTGGCGATTTCCTTCGCTTTGGCTTCCCGTTCCTGCTTGGCCTTTTCCTTCCGCTCCTTCGCCAAATCCGCCTTGCGCTGCAACTCGGATTTCTCCCCTTCTTTGGCCGTTTTTGCCGCCGCGTCCGCCTTGGCTTTCGCCGCCTTCTCGTCCGGCGTTTCTTTTTGGAGGATTTCCCCAAGAAATTGGTCGATGCCATCTGCGTTGGTCTTGATTGCCTCTGTGTCTGCCGCCGTTTTTTCTGCGGCCAATTGTTCTTCTGTTTTTTGTGGTTCGGTTGCCATGATGTTTTTATGGGTTGAGGTTGCTGGCGATGTCGCCGGTGTAGTGATTCATTTCCGACTCTAACTCTTTTAGTACGTCCAAAGCGTTCTGGTAGCGCCCCGCGTCATCCGCAGTCTTTAACGCCTTTGCGTTCATCGACTCAAACTTCGCTGCGGCCAGAATCGCGTTTGCCGATTCCACGGCATTCTCGTCGGCGCGCGCGGCAATGACCCGCTTCAACAGTTGATAACCGTTATGCGACGGGAGCTTGCGGAGTTCCTGGTTCTCCACTTCCGGGAGCGGGTTGCGGCTGAACTTGAGCATCGGGTGTTGGGGGTTGAGGTTGCGGTTGTGCTGGCGACTGCACCGGGACATTCCGGGGATCGGGCGGTTGCAATTTCAATGCCTTCGCCACGACCTGTTGTAACTGGACAATTTCATCCTGAATCTTCTTCATTTCTTCGGCGGCAGGCTTAGTGACAGTTTCATTCACCTTCTTCATCATCGCCTGCATGATTTCCTGCGCCATCTGCTGCAAGGCATTCGCCTGCGCCTTGTCGTCCGGTCGCAGTTTGAAATCTTTGTCGGCCCCGGCCATAATTGCGGCCCGCTCAATAATCTTGAGCAACGGTTTGGCGCCGATGGCTTGCGCGAGAACCTGACTGTTCGACACCGCCTGCGCTGCCTGCATCATTATCTGGGCGGTTTGCGTGTCGTTCTTTCGGTCGGGCCCTTTGCCTGTCACCGCAAAATCCTGGAGTTTCAGCAATCCGCGCTTGCTGCCTTTGACAATCAATTTGCCTTCGCCCTGCACCGTGCCGGACTTCTTGAATCCCAACGCTTCCAAATGTTCTTCGATGTCGGGAATATCTCCCGGGACCATCGCCGTCAGTTCATCATCTGCATACGCCTGAATCGCGTCGTACTGCTGCCGTTTCCATGCGTCAATGAAGTCGTCGATGAATGACCCGGTGAATTGCACGCGGTTGGACGTGTTCCCGCTGATGACCTGAATTTCTTCCTTGCTCTGCTGATGGCTCGCCGCCGCTCCGCTCTCCTGCGCGCTCAGTTGCAGCAACCGTTCCAGCATGGACAACATCGTGTTCATGGACTGGAACATCGGCGTCACGTCCTTGTAATCAAAATGAACCGGTATGATGCCTCCCTTCACGTCCAGACCTGCGCGCGCATTCTTGAAACTGTCGTACGGCACCATGTTGATGGTGCGATACTGCATCTCACCCGCGTTCTTCACCGCGTCTATGTCCTCGCGGTTCAACACGTTCTTCTCGTAAAAATAAATGTTCGCCAGGTTTTGTTTGATGGTCAGGACAATCTGGGACAGCGTGTTGCCGATGTGATCCTGAAACGGCAATACTTCCAGCGCCATGCTGGCGTTCTTGGCCCGTAACTGGTCGGTGTCATACCCGCAAAACAGGACGGGAGAATAGGCAACTGGCTCCGCATACAAAATCGAGTTGTCATTGGCGACGATGAACCGCACCCAAATCGGATACTTATAGGTGCCGAGCTTCCACTTCGCCGGCGTGAGCTTCATAAACACGTCGGTCTGGAACACCGCCATGTCCCGTTGACTGGTTGCGTAATAAATCGCCGACGATTCACGGCTGCTCTTTTCGCCGTACGTGAAATTGGGGAACGCCATCTGGCACGGGTAAACTTCACTGAAAAAATTACTGCTGATTTCAGGGCTAAACCAATCCACCGTGCTGCCGAAACCCACCGCCTTGCGATTCCAATAATTTTGGTTGTCGAGAATGTCGCCGTAAGAAACCACTTTCCAATAACCCGCAAATTCGCACCCGGAATCCGTATTGAAACTTGAGATGCTATAATGCTGATCCCAAAACATGCGGGTCGGGTGCGGTTGGCAATAACGGATGCCTTCCTTTTGGAGCACCTTCTTTTCTTTGCCATCCACCATCTCCATCTGATATTCCGTGTACCAAACTTCGCGGGGGAACACCAGTGTGGTGGCGTATTGCAGAGTTTGCAGAATGGTCTGGTCAAGGTCGCGCGGATACCCCAACTCGCCACTGATGACTTGGACCGTGTGATTTAAAATCTCACACAAAATCCGCGTCTCGGAATTCCATTCAATCGGCTCATAATCGAGCAACGGGACTTTGTTACGGTCATTAAACAGTTTTCCGCGGCGAATGGTGACATACGCTTTCACCAACGGAACGAGAATTTTGTAGAACGTCGGCGGGTTCGGCGTGTAAACACAACTGCCATCCGGGCGGGTGGTTTTCAGCAGGAGGTCATCGGGCTTCAACCCCCATTGCTGCAATTTCGCCAGCACATCTTCCTGCTTGAGATTTGACCAGTCCTGACCGAGAAAACTTTGAATGAGTGTCGGTGTGGTCTGATCGAACGGAGCGTCATACGCCATGTCGATGGCGGCGAACACGCGGTAATCCTGGAGGTTCTTCAACCGACCGTCATTGATGCGATTGGCGATGAGTGTTTCCAGCCGCTTTATCTGCGGCAACTTGCCGGACTTGGATTTCCCGCTGTAATTGCCTTTGGCGGTGAACAGAGGCTTCCAATCAGCCGGTGTGCAGCCATGCGCTTTGAGAACTTTTGGGGAGACGGGCATTAAGTGAGAAACCTCCAAACGGCCCAAATTTCAACGATGTGCCACACGTTATCCACGACGATGATTGACCACGGCCCCAGTCCAACCTTAATAGTGGGTTCGTATTCGTGTTTTAACAGGAGTGAGTCACACTCCATGAATTTGCTTTGGTCTTTCCACTTCAACTTCATCCACCAGATTATAATTTGCGTTCGATCTTGGATAAAGTGTGTTAAAAACAATGCTGAAAACACCCAAGGTTTGATCCATAAAAAGTGAGGCTTTTCAATCCACATCCAGCCAGCGAAAAACATCACCGAGCAAGTCCACAGAAGGCAATGAACCGCACATGGAAACGAATGCTTCTTTTTGTTCGTAGCCATCCAGTCATTTTGAAGTAGATAGTCCCCAACTAGGTGGCCGATGATGGCGAGAATTAATGGAGTGCCGTTCATTTTATTTGAGAGTCCAACTAAATCCGGCAGCAACAGTGTCGCCTTTGAATTGAGTGCCGAGAACGTGATAATCGGTGAGGTTAAAACTGTCTGGAAACGCTTTTCCGGTTTTAGAATAGGCCGCACATCCGCCGGTCAAGCACGCAACCAATATCAATGATAAAAAAATATTCATTTTAAGTTTTCTATAAATCCTGCGAGTGGTGGTGGGATGTTCTCAAGCAATCCAGCGTCCTAGTAGGCTCACGCCTTTTCACCACCACTCGCAGGACAAAATTACTGCTTCCGCTTCTTGGCGATCAACAGCGCAATCCCCGGCTTGTCGGATTTGAAACTGCCATCATCCTCGCCGCCGGATTCCTCCTGACCGCCTTCGTTCATGTTTTCCCCGGCGTTTTCTTCCTCGCCGCCTGCCGCCATGTCCGGCTGTTTCTCCAAAACAATCTCGTTCTCGTCATCCTTGACGACCTTGTACATGTCGCCTTCCTTGCACTCGGCGAACGCCTCGGCAATGTCAGGGTTGCTCTTGTCCAGCGTCACTTGTGCCGGGGATTCGCCGCTATCGGGGGCGTCGGTTTCACCATCGGCGGGATCGTTCATCGGTTGGTACGGTTTGTTTGCCATAAAGTTAGCCTTTTCAAACATTGTTCGAGTCGCCTTGGATTGTTTGGTGACTCTGTTATTGCATCATCTAAGACTTTTAGGTAGTACTGGCAAGAACAAAATGTCAGACCCGTTCCATCCCTCATTAAGCCCCAGGCAGATGGAGTTGCTCCGCCTGTGCCATCGCTTCCCCGAAAACCCCAAGAAATACATCCTCGTCAGTGGACCGCGCATGTCCACCAAGTCCACGGGTTGCATGGCCGCCATCGCCGAACACCTGTGGGAAGTGAAAGACGCCCGGTTCGCCGTGGTCTGCCCTACCGTCACCGCCGGCGATGATTCCGGTATGTGGACTGAACTGACCGAAAAGACGCTCCCTGAATGGATCGGGGGCGATTTCGGCATGGAATGGATCACCACGCCGCGCCAGAAGGGCACGACCAAGAAGCTGTATTGTGAGGTAAAAAACAAATACGGCACGATGTCGCGCGTTCACCTGGATTCCCTCAAGCACGAGGATGATGTCGAGGAACGGTTCAAAGGTAAGTCGTATAGTGGCATTTACGTGTCCGAATTGTCCAATTACAAAAGCCGCGCAACCTTCGATTGCTGGCGGGAATGTCTACGCGGTCAATGGCAGGAATGGCAGCACATCTTCATTGGCGACACTAATCCGTCCGAGGAAGGCACAGATTCGTGGATTTGGAAGCTGTGGTATGAAGACCGAGTTCTGGACTGGGGCGATAACAAGGGCATGGCGATGTTCGCCGAATGCCTTGCGTTGATGGAGTTCAACGTATCGGACAACATTTTCAAAGATGAATCGTGGCACCTGTCCCAAAAAGCCAAGTACGAACATTCCGAAGATTTGTTGGCTCGCTATTATTACGGTAAATGGGTGAAGGCATCCGGAAATTCCGTGTTCCACGAACAGTTTCGTCCCAACGTGCATATCGTCGGCGACCCGGAAACCCGTTCCAATCCCGAACCAGACTGCCTCATCCCCGAAGAAAATTGTTCCGAACTGATAACGGGCTGGGACCCCGGCGACGTAAATCATGCAATGGTCATCGCTGAGAAGATCACGATTGAACGCTCCGCCAAACCCATCAGTATTTTCAAATTCCTGGATGAAGTGGTTTATGTCGGGGAAAAGATTCTGTTTTCAGATTTCGTCGCTGAGGTGCTTGAGAAAATCGAGTTTTGGGAGGAACACTGCGGCCATCCGTTAATGTGGCGGAATTGGTCTGACCGAAATGTGTTCGATGTTCAAGGCAGCATGTCGGCCATCCTGCCGCATGAGTTCATCCGTCAGGAAAGCGGCGGCAAGATTATACTCACCGCCGTCAACAAAGGCCCTGGGTCGGTCGGCCAACGGGTTGACCTGTTGAAACGTCTGTTCTTCGAGAATCGCATCTTCATCTCACGCTCGAAATGCCCCCATCTCATTGAATCCTTTCAGGGCATCAAAAAGGGGAAGGGCAACATTGCCATTAATAAACTTAGCCCGCTAAAGCACGTTTACGACGCCGCGAGCTACTTGGTTTCCAGCGAATGCGTCGATGAACTGATTCGACCGACCGAAGGAATGAATGTTGGCAAACCGGGGGAGAGTGGGTATACACCATTACCGTTGTGAGACTGACCTACCTTGAACCTTCGTGGCTTGGCTATGGCCAGCCGTGGAATAAACTTGTTGTTGGGGTTTCGTTCCTGTCGCCGTTGGGCACCGGACAGCATCTTGGATGCCTTTTCAAAAACCCGATTGACCCTCTCAATCTTGGCTGGTTATCCGACCCTGCGGACAATCCAGAACTTTATGGTGGGATGCACCGTTGGCAACGCACTGGTGACACATTTGAAACTCTCACATTGACTCCCTCGCTTGATTTCTCAAAATACAACGAATGGCACGGATTCATTACCAACGGAGAAATTAAATGAGACTCAGCATCATCATACCCTGCCTCAACGACTATTTGGAATGCCAAGCCACCATCAAAAGCATCCGCGACACCGCTGGCGACAAACCGGAGGTAATTGTCATAGATGATGCGAGCCAAGTCCCGCTCTCTTTGGAGGACAAAAAGTGCCATCTTATCCGCAATGATGAAAGGGCCGGGGTCGCCGCCTCTCGGCACATTGGTGCATTGCGCGCCACGGGAGATTTTCTTCTGCTCACCGACAGCCATGTACGCTTTGAAAACGGCTGGTACGAAACCTTGATGGATCGCATCAAAGACCGACCAACGACCCTGCATAACCTGCTGTGCGTTCAACTCGTTCCGGGGATGATGGACATGTCTCAGGCGCGCGGCGATTATCACGGGGCTTACATTCACTTTTACGGCCCTGACCAAAACGACGGCGGCAGGATGCAGACGCTCGAAGGCAAATGGGCGAAGGAACGGCCTGGCGAAGATGATTACCCGTTGTCCTGCATCATGGGCGCTGGTTACGTCATGCCGACTGACTTTTATTTTCACGTTGGCGGGTTGAAGCTTTTGAAGGGGTGGGGTTTGGACGAGCCGTTTTTGTCGCTCAAATGGTGGCTGGCGGGTGGGGATATTCGGATGCTGAAAACCGTAAGGATCGGGCATCAGTTTCGTCAGTCCACGACGTATAAGACTGACCAGTGGAAGGTTACTTTCAATAAGCTCGCGCTCGCCCACACCTGTTTACCTCGGGAACGCGCTGCCGCCCTCATCGCCACGCTGCAAAATTCCGAGGATTTGACGCTGTCAAAACGCCAGGTCAACGCGGAATGGAACACCCTGCTTTCCGAACGGGCCTATAACCAGTCGATTTTCGTTCGCAGTTTTGAATGGTATCTTTCCCATTTCGGGCTATCTTGCCCATAATTTATGGCACGACGACGCGGTGAGACGTGGCAGACTGTGAGCATTCGCCCTTTGACTGGCGTTTTGGATACGCGCAGCGAAGTCGAAGATGTCCCGCTCGGCGCATGGAGATTCAAACAGAACTGGCAACTGCGCGGCGGGAATAAATTGTGCATCCGCCCCAACTTCGACCGCGCCTTCGCCTCGTTCGTCAATGGTTCTCTGATACCACCGGCTTATAGTAATTTCGATCTTCACGATCAATTCGACGTTCCCTCCACCGCCGGTCGTGAATTCATCACCCTGCTCTTTTCCGCCCTCGATAACACCGGCAACACCACCCTCTATGCCGGTTCTCAAAGCTGGATAAAATACCTCAACACCGTGAGCGGTTATTGGCAGACCGTTATCACCAATCTCGGTGGCACTCCCGAAACGTCCCTGCCCCAGACGCGGTTCCGCATGTCGCTCCTGCAAAATGAACTGGTGTTCACCAATAACGTCGATCCCCCGCATCACACCAACATAGGTTCCAATGCCGCCTCGACCATCCCTGACCTCGTTACGATGCAAGTCACCAAGGCGGGTGTCACGGTGTCATGGAACGGATTCATCTTCCTGATGGACCTCGTGGAAGGCGGCAAACGCATTTCCAGCCGAATCCGCTGGTCGTCCATCAACTGCCCTTTAAGCTGGCAGGATGCACCTGGCACAATGGATTGCTCGGGCAACTCTACGCTCGCGGGATTCCAAGACCTAGATTACGGCGAACGCATCCTCAACGCCATACCGATGGCCGGGAGCCTTTACGTGTTCACCACGCAAGCCATCTGGGTCATCTTCGTCAATAACAGCACTCAATCGGGATCGCCCACGTTCAGCTTTGCCAAAGTCTATTCCGAACCGTTGAACCAGAACAAATGCCTTGCCTATCCGAACACGCTGGTTTCCGCCGGAAATTCCTGCTGGTATTGCGGCTCGGATGGCATCTACTTTTTCAGTCCGTACATCCCCGAACCTGAACGCACCGAATGGTTGTATCGGGGTTCTGCGATGGTGTTTAACGATAACCTGACCGCCCTCGACCCGTCCTGCTGCCAAAGTCCTGTAATGATACTGCATCCGGACACCACCGAAATCTGGTTGTCATGGCCTCAAGCGGCGGCGAACGGCGACGGTGGCTGTGTCAATTCCTCAACGTTCATCTTCGACTACCAATACAAATCGCCGGACGTGCTGGATTACGGGTTTTCCGCGTTCGTCAATTTCCGTCCGTCCACCGCCGATCCCGAAGCCTGCCAATCCGCGCAACTCTTTCTCGGCGCCGGTTGCCCTGACCTGTGCCTGAAGGAAATCGGGAATGTGTTCTCGCGCGCGATTTGCACCAACGCAGCCACGGGCAAAGGAACGACCGTGGATGGCAAATACATCCCGTTCACCGGCCAATACTCGTATGAAGGGTATTACCGTATCCTGCGGGCGTTGTTGCCTTTGCAGAATTATGACCGGGAAAAGTTCATCCGCAATTTTCTGCTGGAATGCACCCCGTCAGATTCGTCCATCAACAACGTGGTTCACCTGCGGATTGGCACATCGGAGAGTGAAGCCGACCCGAACCTTCCGGATGGCGTGTGTTCCGTGTTGTGGTATCCGCAACCGGACAAGCCGATGGCGTGTAATTCAACACAAACTTCACCACAACTGGCGGCGGCGCTGTTGAAACCGATCCCGCCGTTTGAATGGCCGATGCTGCAATCGGGCCGGTTCATCTACTTTGAAATTACCATCCAAGCGACCGATGGCAGTCCGGCGATTGGCGGGGATTGTTGCTTGAGCCGGATAGAGACTCAGATTCGTTTGGCGACGGCTGGTATTTCGTAACGCAAAACTCCAACCATTTCTTGAATTTCGGTGAATAGTCCAATTTTACCATGTTCCCATCATCGTCTCTTAGGAACATCGGATACATAGACTCAAACCAGAACGGAGAAGTCTCGGGCGTAATGGGAGTGTCTATCCATTTCTTAATCCACCAATTCGCAAATGGCGAACGCATCCAAATCCTGTGTGCCACTGCCGGAGTCAGTTTCAAAAACGGCATCATACTTAGTGAGATATGAAGTGTTCGCATCCACCCATGCAAAGCACAAAGATTCCAAGGCAAATAATTATCCAACCGCAACCAAACATTTCAGAATCCATTTTCATATCCCCTTAATCCACGCCTCAAACTGCGCGTAGTTTTTGAATTCATCCACCTTCGTTAATGTTTCCTGCACGGGCAGTTTCAATTCCGAACACCACCGAGCCACTCGTTTTAAGGCGTCCGGTTTCGGGCCCACCATCCATTTGTTTATCGATCCATCGGGATTGGGGATAAACTTGCCGCGATAATCTTTGATGGCGCGGGCGAGCTTGTTTATTTTTGTGTCGCGGTTCATAGCTTCACCTGAGTTTTAGTGCGTGTCTTCGGTCGCTCGGTAAGTATGGTGCTGTTGAGCGCGCGTTTCAATTTGTCATGGTCTTTAAAGTCGTCATTTGTGTTCACGTAAGCCCACGCTCCGCAATCGCAGACAACAACCAAATCCCCGTAAACAACGTCTTTCCAAAGTTTACTTTTTGGATGGCGGCACGGATTCATTGCCCGTTCCTCCCCTTCCACTCCCGAAACTTCCGCATCAACAAATCCCACTGCACGGTTGTCAAATACTGGAATTTTTTGTTTTTCAACCCTTTCATGCGCCTTTTTATTTTCAAGGTTGACAGTTCTATGTTCAAGGGGTCAATTCCGCAAGCGTCCAAAAAACGAAGCATGTCCCCGACCAAGAAATTTTCCCAACTGATCCGTTGGACGTAACGCTCAACTGACCTCACTGGAATTCCGGTTCGCTTGGAAAGTTCATAACGGTTGATTCGCCGCCAATTTCGCCTGCCTTGCCATTTGCTGGTCGGCTTCCTTGTATATTGTGGAAGCCTGACCGTGCAAAGTGCGTAGCACAGGAACGGTGGGAAACGATCTAGGCGTTTGGAGAGTTTACTGGGCATTTATTTCTTGCCGTTCGTGAGTTGCAACCCCGGCCAATAATACTGCCCTGCCTTATCGACGAGTGCCTTCGCCTGCTGCCGTTCCTGGCTCGCGTCCCCATGCCGTGCGGCGATGATATGAAACCAGCCAACCTCGAAATCGTGCGGTCGCAGAACAATCACCGGTCGGTTGGAATCGTCCAACACCAACCCGCGCTTGTCGATCTTCGGCATCAAATGATGCAGTTCATGGTCGAGCAACGCTTTCTGTTCCGCATCGCTGGCGCGTTCCCACCAATGACCATCCAGCGCAATCTCGGCGTCACCACGACCCATTGCGCGGTCTTTCGGCGGCAACTTGCGGGCGATGCCCAATGCTTTGCAACCGTTCTTGGACAGCGCATCGTTTAACGGCTCTCCGGTGGCTTCATCGTAATCGGGATAGGCGAACACCAAATCCACGATGGCTTTGCAATCGCGCAGGGGTTTGTGCGTCTCGAATTCGTTGAGGATTTCGTTCGCCAGTTTGTTGACTTCTTTCGGACACCGTTTGAATGTCGGCATAATGAGTTTTTGGGTTGAGGGTTAAAACGGCACTTCGTCGTGTTCAGGAACGCTCTTGAACAAATCCAGTTTGTTGCGGAGTTTGATGAGGCAAAATTCCAACTTGGCGCGATGCCTGGAAATCTTTCCTTTCATGCCATCCATGACTATCCAGTAATACCGCATCGGCTCATGGCGCAGCAGCAGTCGGCGATACGAGCGCCATCCAACATTGAACGGGACTTCTTCGATGATGTCCTCAAACAATGGCGTCAATGGGTGGGGCTTGCGGATGCCTTTCTTAATTTTGCCTTCGATGACATTTCTCGGCTCAAGATTGATTTCGGGATTCACATACGGGCCTTTGTAGGGAATGTGATACGCCCGTTCGCCGATGATAATTCGCTCCAACCAAATCCGTGCCGTGCGATAAATTCCGTCGCCACCGCAGGATCGGCAGATGTTATCAGGCGAATACATTCCAGTACCGTTGCACGTCCAGCAGCTATACTCAATAATTTGCAAATCCCATCCATCAGGCGTTCCGAACCGGCGCAGAAAGCGATCCTTGAATTCGTAAAAGTCGAATACCGGACAGGCATTCGCCAGATGGAACCAATGCAAATCTTTGTGGGTGAGTTCGCTCATGTCTCAAAATCCGTCGCGCCACAAGCCACGCAACTGGTATCGCCTTTCAGGATCGGCGCACCGCAGTTCGCGCATTTCTGACGGCGTTTGCGGTTCTCGCTTTTGAACTGGTTTAGCAAGGCTTCAATCGCGGAATACATGCGAATGGCTTGGTCGGCGGTTTGGATGGCGGGGGATTTCATTTCGCCTTCTCCTTCACATCCCTCAACGCAGCCAGAATACGTGCCTTGCATGTGGGTTGGGGATATTCTTTAGACCGACCGTTGTTTATATCGCAAACCTCTGGAAGAATTTTCTCCAAAGCTTGTCTTTCTTTAGTGTCTTTTCCGGCTTGAATAATCGACCAAAGAAACTCGCCATTTCCAACTTCCGGCATACAGTGGCCCTGAGCGCAGCGCTGCCCGTGTGAATTTAAAAGGTCATGTGTGCACCACTTGCCCTCTGGAATCGCCTCAAACTTCTCGATAAAATAATCAACAGTGTATTCGATCATACCTTTTCCTCCGCCGGTTCTACTTCATTTCTCCCGCATTTTTCACAATGCTTCAAAATCAACTTGGGCTGCTTCTTGCCGAAATCAAACACTTTATTTCTCGGCTTCGATGGTCCGACAGTGACCGCCCCGCCACAACTGCCTTTGTGAATCCATTCCAACCTGCGGTCGGTGGTGTTGAGTTTTTGGAAGAATTCGCTCATAGGTCAATTACTCTGCTGCACCGACTGATAACGCTTCACCAGCAAATCAAATTCCTGATTTCCAATCACCACGCGATCCAACGGCGTTGCTGCCTTACCTGCCGCCACCGCATCTTTAGATGTCTGCTCCAACTCACCCGCCAATGCCGTGTTGTAAACAAACGCATAACGCCCATCCGGAGCGCGAACGGCAATCATACCTTGCTCCAAATGCGACCGGCACTCATCGCAATCCTTTTCCTTGGGCAACCCCTCGTAACCAATCGGATGCTTCTCTTTACTCAAACCGTCGCAAATTCCACAGAAGTAACATGGAATAGCCGAATGCTTCCCAACCACCGTTTTCCCCTTTGGCTTGACCGATTTCGGGTCAATCGCCGCAATCTTCTGCTTCACCATCCGCTTGATGTTAGCGGCCAGTTCAGGCGAGATTTTTGGTCCGAGATCGTCGGGTGGGGGTTGAGAGTTCATGGCTATTACCGGCAAAGATACCAACTGACTCCATCGTAAGAATACCAATATTCGCCTTGGTAGTAGCGTTTGTAGATTGGCATAAAATTAGTGAGCGCGGCAGGATTTGAACCTGCAATACAAGGATAACAGGTCCCAGTATCTTATCGGCGTCATAGGCTGTTCCCTATGATTGGCTTCCTTCCTGTTTTACGTTTCAGGCACACGCTCATTCTTGAAATACCAATAACGCCACTCGTGCGTTACTGTCAACAAAGAATTTTGCTTTATTTTACGCCAACAAAGCGTTCTTCTTATGATGACTCCGCAACCTGTTCGTCGTGCCCCCTCGAAAATGGCTGGTCGTCCGACGCAGCTTCGGTGCTTTCATGGCGGTGGCCTTCGACGGCGCACTCGTAGAGCGTCCACCGGCCATCCGACGCAATCTACCTGTTCCACCACCAATCGCTGCACGTCGGAATGAGCCACCGCCTGCGCTCAACGGTCGCAGTTTCCCAGTTCGACCGCCTGTGTCGTATGCGCTGGTCACGCCTGCACCGCTGCCGCCGATTCGCCCTGCGCTGCCACCCGGCGGTTGCGCGGTCAACGTTCCTTCCATCCCCAACGCCTTCTCTGCCCCCACCCAATTCTGATTGGCCGCATTGACTTGTGCCTTTTCCGCGTCTGTCAGGTTTCCGATGAACGCTGCGAGTTGGTCGTCCGTCAACTTCTTCCCACCCATCTTCATCAGGTTCAAGGCGCTCATCGTGGACCGCAACAATGACTGCGCTTTCTCCGGTTCATTGCCCATCGCCACTGCCTTGTCCAGATACGCTTTCGCCGCCACTTTCACCCCTTCGGCATCGCCCGAAAATATCGCGTTCCGCAAATCGTTTCGATACGGCGTCAACGGTGTCGGGTCATGGAACGTCACTTCCTGACCTTTGCCGCGCAAATCTTCCGGCCCATACAAATCCAGCAACGTCTTGGCATTTCGAGCCGCAATCAATCCCTGTTGGCTGGCGAGTTGATTGATGATGACCTTGGTGCTTGGCGCCATCGTCTTTAACAGGTTCGCCACGCCATACGTCGGTTGTCCGGTTTTGATGACGCCTTTGAAATAATCCAGTATCGAATTGAGTTTGCTCAAGGCGAACACTGTCCCGCCCAATCCTTCGCCGCCGCGTTTTGTGCCCAACAGGATCGCCGCGACATCATGCGCCAACGGGATGAAGCTGGTATCGTCCATCAACGCTATCTGCGCGACTTCTTTTGCGCTGCCACCGCGCCAAATCTGTTTCGCGGGAAATTCCTCGTGATACACGAGTTTATACATCAACCGCTTGATTTCCTTCTCGACCTCGCCGCCAACGATGCCCATTGCCGCCACGTTCAACGCCGTGATGCCTGCGATGACCGCCAATCGGCGGTAGGTGCTATATGGGTCGGTGGGTGCTTTTCCAACGGCTTGAAACACGCCCCTGGCGGAATGACTGAACCAACCGGCCAACGGGAAGATGGCGCTCAACAACTGGTTCTTGCGCAGTTCCAACGGGCGATTCTCCGGGCTGGCATGATGCACGTCCTTGACCGCCACACCCAACAACGCCCCGCCGCGCGCGTCCTCAACCTGTTTTACCTTCGCGGGATCAGCCACGTCCGCTGCGAGAAAGCTCACCTTGTCCCTGTCTTCCGGTTTGGTTTCACTGAGCTTTTTCCAGTAGTTCAACACCGTCTCGTGGAACGGCTGGTCAATCGCCCGTGACCACCATAACGCCGCGAAATTCTGTGCGGTGGCACTTTTCTTGGTGAAGAAACCCGGGATGACGTATTCCGATGGTATCTGTTGGTTCTTCGGACTTTTGATGTCCTTCAAATCCCATTGCGCCAGTTTGCCGCTCTTTTCCAGATAATCGAATGATCGCCGCGCCTGCCCTGCGATGCCGTCAATAATCTGTCCCGCCGTCCGTGCCGCAGCATCGTAGCTCACCACGTAACCGAATTGTGGGAAATACGACTTCACCAGTTCCAACGGCGCTTCGGCGAGACTCAACGCGCGAAATCCCAACTTCTGTCCGCCGGCAAGAAGCGGGTTATCGGAAAATTTCGCTTCGTAACCCATCCCGTGCGTGTAGGGCATGGCGATGATGTTGGCGATTCGTTCCCCAACCGGGTTCGCAAAGCCCAACCCATACTTGTATTGCTGGTCGTAGAACTCCGACTGGCGAAACAATCCTTCGGTCGCTTCCTGCAATCCGCGTATCCAGAACTCCGCCGCTTTTTCTTTCAATCCGACCGAATGCAAGTCAAACCCGATCTTGCCGATTTTATACGCGGTCTTGGGCACTCCAACCAAACCGTAGCGCATGACGCTGGCCATCGTGTTCAGGACGCCCCGGAAATAGGTCATCCCATACACCCGATCCAATGCGCCCAACGTCAGCATCATCTTCATCGGCGAACCAAAGGACACATTCAGGAACGTGCCCAACCCGCTCAACGCCGTAGAAATGGCATCGCCCGTCACCCGCTTGACGTTGCTAAACAGTTCCAGTGGCAACGATTGGTCTTTGCCGTACGCTTGCGGCAATGATTCCTTGAAATATTGGGCGATGCGACGCTCCGCTTTCAACCGTTCCCAATTCCGAAAATCTTCACCGCTGCGAAACGCCACCATGCCCTTTTTGATGAACGCTTTCTGATCGTCTTTGGACACGCCTTCAATCTGCGCGATGGCGGTGTCATACGATTTCACCAGTGCATCCAGGGTGTTGACCAGTCGAACCAAATGGAAGTTGGTCGAGTCCACGCCCATGTTGCGGATTTCCGGAGCTGTCACCGCTCCGTAATCGTAATAGAACGAACTTCCGACATCTTTCTGGTACGCCTTGCTGAAAGCGGTGTCCCGCTGCACGCTCTCAACCGTAGTGGCCCCGGCGGAGTTTTTGTTCGGCTCCACAAAATCCTTGTAGAACTTCCGAATCTGACCGTCCATCTCGCCCAACAAAATACCCTTGATGCTGTCCTTGTCGTAATCGCTCGTCGTGTTGGAGTCGATGTAGTCAACAATCTCCTGAATCGTTTGCGGTGCATCCGGCGCTCCGTCCCGCCATTTCTGCGCGATGTCTTTATAGATGTCCTCGAACGGCGTCTGTGTCGAATAATCCGCCCGCCGTTCGGCAATGAATCGTTGGACGAACTCGGTGAAATTGTCCTGTGAATCGAGCAATTGTTCCAGACCAGCCAAATCACCCGATTTCAACCCCTGCGGCCCCGCCACCAGTCGCGCCAGTGTCTTTGCCCGTTGTGAGAATTCATGCGGCAACGTCGTCCCCTTGCGTGCTCCCAATTCCTGCGGCGCGCGCAATCCCCACGCACCTTTTGCCCATTCATCGATGACCAGCGTGTTGGGCATCAGTTTTTCGCGCCCGATGTTCCGTTGCAGGTTCATCAGTTCATTGACGTGAAACCCAATTGTTTCCAACGCCTTGATGTCTTGCTGTGTCAAAACGACACCGTTGTTCAGCCGGTCGCCCGCCGCCAACGCTTTGCCGTGGCGATATTCCGATGCCAGCCGGTCCATCACGTCGCGCTGATACCGTTTGATGTCGAAATTCGCGTCATACTCCTTGCCGTGACTGCCCATGCCTTTGCGGAGTGCGTAGATGATTTTTGGCATGGCGCCGTTATACCATTGGTCAGCCACCACCCATGCACGGGCGTAGTTCGCGCTGGCCATGCTCGAAATCTTGGCGTCCGGCAGGGAAGCCCCTTTGAAAAAGAATTCGGGGATCGTGGCCGGATTCTTCCACCACAACGATTCCACCGTCGGCGGTCGCAACGCCAGGGACACGTTCAATGACGCATCGGCGAAGTCAAAGCGCATCTGCCAATAATCCCGATACGGCGATGTGGCGTTCTTCGGATCGTTCAACCAACTGTTGATGTCGTTCAGGTATTTCTGCGTCTCAAGTTGCGCGGCATCGGCGGTTGCCTTAGTATGTCCCAAATCAATCTCGTATGTAGCACCACTCGGCCCAACCATAGTTCCCCGGCCCATGAACTCGTTCCAGACGTTCGACGGTGAAATCGGGTTGGTATCCCGCCCACGCTCGGATGGCGGCACTTCGATGCTGCCCGCATCCCGAGAAATCAGGTTCATGCGCTGATTCCACTGGGACGATTCCCGAACCATCCGGTCAACCGTAGTGGCTTCGTCCAACGCCTGATATTTCTTCAATTCCCTTGTGACATCGGCGTTCACCCGCAACCATGCTGTCTGCGCGTCCAACGCTTTCTTCGTCAATCCTTCCGTGGCCTTGACCATCTGCTTCACCGCGTTCGTCGGGTCTTTCTCGTACTGCTTCCGAAACTTCTCCCCGACTGCCGTGACTTTCCCGGCGAAATCAGGATCGGTATTGAAATGCTGCATGGTGGCCAGTTGCAGCCTCAAATCCGTGTTTGCGGCCAGCACTTGCGCGGCGAGCTTGGCGAATAGTTTGTGATCCTCGCTCACCAATGGCAGTTTGCTCGCAGCAACCCGCGCCTTATCTTCGGCGCTTAAAAACCGTTCATCGACAGTCCCGGCCAATCCTGCTGATGGCGGTTGCTTGGCGGTGGACTCTTTCAAATCCAAATAGGCATTGTAAATCTTCGTGCCGGTCTTATCCGTGCCGTTATAGAGCAAATCCAGACCGCCTTCGGTCGCCGCCACGGTGTCAATGATGTCCTGCACCCGCTGTCTTACCGCTTCCCCGAACTCGCCCAACTTTTGAACCCGTGCCAAATCCTGACGCAATTGTTCCACTTGCGCGTCGGTCTTTCCCTTCTCATTCAACGCTTTGATGATTAATCCCGCTTGCTCGGTAATTTGATGCTTGAACGTGGTCAACGTGCGCTGCGACATATCGGCGTCTGCCTTGCGTTGGAACGCCCGCTTCATCTTGTCCCGAAACCCTTTACTCGTGATGTATTCCTGTTGACGCTGGAATTTCTTCTCGGTATTGGCCATCCGATTCAACTCGTCGGTCGCCCCACGCCACGCATCCCGAATGACCGACCATCGCGCTCCCGGCCCCGCGTGTTCCGTTAAAATCCGCACCTGATTGTAATTGTCGAACGCCACCCGCGGCAATCGGGCGTCTCCACTGGCCACGGCGCTCAACAAATCCTGGCTCGGCAGGTTCAGGTTTTTACGGGCCTGCTCACTGATGCCCAATTGATCGGCGAATTTGTTCTTCAAATCGGCAATGTCGCCGTACGCCCCCAATGTGCGCTCCGCCACCAACGGCTCGTTGAACGCCTTTTCCTTCTCATATTCCCTGAGCGTGCGCGGTGCTTGCGCCTGCGCTTCCCTAGCCATCTCGTACGCCTTGCCGCTCTCCGCGTCCGGTCGCCATTTGCCTGCCTGCAATTCGTCGAATATCTGCCGCATGTCCGGGCGCAACCGCAACGCGCCCCGAACCGATTGCACCACAATCCGAGCCAGTTGTTTGATGGTGTTCTTGAACTGGTTCCACTTGGACGGGTCGTTCGCCTTTTCGTAATCGCTGACTGCCTCTTTGCCGGCAAAGTTGGCCAAAAATTCGCTGTTGTTTATCAACGGATACAAAAGCCTCTGGTGGTCGTCATCCGGATACGCCTTGAGAAACGCTTCGGTTGTCAACGTGCCATCGGCCAATTCCTTCGGAATATTGTCACCGAGAATATTCCGCAATTCCGCCACCCTATACTGGTTGATTTCCGCCTGTCGCTCCGCCGGCAGATGCTCGAATAGAAAGTGAAACAGTTCATGCGGAAACGTCGTGGCGTTCGCGCCCGATGCCAATTGAATCAGGTCGTGGCTCACATGCGCCAGACCAGCCGCGCCATATTCCAATTGCTGCTTCAATTGCAGGGTCAACTTGCTAAAATCCAATGCGCCGGTTTTATCCAGCCTATCCAATATCCGTTGCGCCACGGCGACGGTCTTTTCGTCGTAACCCGCCTGCCTGAGCAATTGGCCGATGCCTTCAACGCCGGTTGCTGCGCCTTGCTGAATTGGCGGTGCGTTGGGATCGGCTTGAACGGAGAATTTAGGTTTATCCCCCTTCGCCTTCGCCCGCTTTATTGCCTCGCGTTTCTGCGCGGCATTCTGGAAACCGCCCGGGTCCATGCCGTAAGCCTTCAACTGGTCGTCCAGCGATGGTCCTTTCGCCGCCTTTTCCTCGCCCGCATGACTCTGCACCGCCGTCAAATCCTGTTCCAAAACCGTGCTGACTTCGCCCGTCCGGTCGTTCTTGATTTTGACCGGTTGTTCGCCGTTCTCTTTTTCAACATCGCTGGCGGGCAAGCGTTCGACGATTTCGTAGGTGGACGGGTTTTTGCCGATACGATATTTTTGTGGGCCAGTCGATTTAGTCTCCGTCCCCGGCAATCCCAACTGCTGCTTTTCCTGCAACGCTTTCGCTTCCGCTGCGGCTTTTTCTGCCGCCTCTTTCTCCTTCTGAATGCGCTCGATGTCCTTGGTGGTTTCGCCGGACAAATTGAACGGCTGGTCGCCGCCTTGAAACATTTCACCGACTTTTTCGCCGGGACGGAGTTTTGGTGGTGTCTTGGTGTTTTCCACAGCAAACGGGTCTTCCGATGCTGTCTCCGGCTTTGCCGCCTTATAGCTTCCAGCATCCACGGCAATATCCGCCCCGTCCGGTATCGTCTGCGTCCCAAACTTCTTGCCATCCTGAACCGTCACTTCGCCTGTATCGGGGTCGATGAATTTGACTGTGAACTTTTCCTTACCCAAAGTGAACTGGTCGCCAACCTGCAATTCGCCCACAGTCAATTTCTGCGACTTTTTATCCTTCAACGCCTTGTCCATCGCCGCGTAGAATTTGTTCGCCTTTTGCTCCGGCAATTCTCCGCGATAATGTGCGCCCCGCGCTTTGCTGGCCCGGTCAATCGCCTCCCATAAATCGTCCACGGTCGCGTCCGGGTGCATCGCACCTGAATCAATCAACGCCTGCAATATTTTATCCGGCCCACTGCCTTTTGCAGAGAACAACCGCTTGCCCGCACCGCTCGCCGCGCGGGTGTAACCTTCCGTGTTGTAATAATCCTCGTGCCCCGGCTTGCTGGATTTCTTGTTTAAAATCGTGCCGTGTTTGCTTTCGATTTCGTCGATGATGTCCCAAGGGCGTTCGATTTTTGCGGGTTTAAAAATGGGCTGTTTGGGCGTCTCTTTTGAAACGTCAATCGCATCAGGTTTGCCATATCCACGGTTGTCTGCCCTTTCAATTTCCTTCCCGTCCAATCCCCAAATTCGTCCATTGTAACTGACCCGTGCCACGGGCTTTCCGGTCTTGGTGTCAACAATGGTCATCTGCGGAAATTCACTGCTACCCATGTCTGACGCCTCGCGCAACTGGTCAACCAGTGCCGCCGCTTCCTCCATGTTCTTAACCTGGCGAACGGTCTTTTCTCCCTCCACATGCAGGGCCAAACTCGGCATTTCAGTCAGCGCAACAGCAGGAGTATCAGGCGGCTTTGGCGGCGGCGTTTCTTGGGGTGGAACTGCGGGTGTTGGTTTTTCATTGGCTTTAACCTTCGCAATCTCCGCCGCCATCTTCTGTTGAACCGAACCGGATTCGGCTACTAACGCCTGAAATTCCTGCTCCTGTTCCGGGGTTCGGTTTGGAATCTTGCGCAAATCTTCGAGGCGTTGAGCCCTGTCAACGGCTGGTGTCAGTGGGACATTTCCCGAAGGCGGTTGCGGCGTTTCCGGCGGGACTTCTTTTCGTTCCGCCACGGATTCGGATTGTCCGGATGGCGTTTGTTCCACGTCATTGCCGCTATCCGTTTTGCTTCCTTCAATGGTTTTCCCCGCTTCCGCAGGCTGTCCCGTATCTTCTCGTATTCCACTGGCACTTGGCCCTCCTTCTGTTGGTGGTTGAATGTTGCGTTTTTCTTCTGTTCCAATCAATCGCCGCTCGGTTCCTGGCACTACCCACTTGCCGGAATTCAATGCGGCGGTCTTTTGGGCATCAGGACTTCCCGGCTCCTGCTCGTGCCCCATGAAAGCCAGTAACGACGGAGCAAGGTTTCCCGCCAATGCGTCTAAAAATGCCTGCTTCGGATTTTCGGACTTGGCGATGTCCGGAATTTGGGACGCCATCAAAGCTGCGTTTGCCGCGACTTGATTCCCCCCCGCCTTAAGCCATGCCGCCACTGTGTCTTTCGATACCGGTTTGCCCGTGGCATCTTTGATTACGCCAGCGATTTTCTCCGCAGTATCGTAACCCGCCGTGCTGTCCAGCCACTTCGCCACGCCTTTCTCTCCCAATTTTCCAATACCGGGCAACGCCAGCATCAGCCCTGCGCTCACGGGATCGGGTTTTCCATTGGCATCAAAAGCAAATGGAATAGCACCGGCAATCTCAGGGGCCACGCCCACCGCGCCAATCCCCGCGCTTGCGCCAATCGCCGGCGCGACCTTGATTGCGCCCTGCAACGCTTTCTGACCGAACCGTCCAATACCTCGCATTTCTTCCGCGCCTTCCTCGGCGGGTAATGGTGCAGTTGGATTCTGTGAAAATTGACTCACGCTGGTATCCGGCAACGGATTGTCGGGATTAACGAAGTTGTAGGCTTTAGCCGCCGCGTCCGACATCGCCGCCAATGTTACCGCCCCGCCACGATGCGCGAACGCGGGAATGCCCCGGACAAATTCCTTTGTCCCCGCCCCCAACGGCGTGGTCGGTTCCGATTTTTGTTCCTGTACATCGGCCAACTCTTTGGCTCTCTGTGCTAATTTGCTGTCCTCTTTTATGCCTTTGCTGGCATCGGGCGGTCTGAAACTGGAATCCGGCGGTGCTGAAATATCCGTCACGTCATCGGCGGATTGCGGCGGGGTAAAATTATATTTTGCTGGCGGCGGAGAATCGTCAGCAATCAGTTCATCAATGGAATTGGGCGGGGTAAATGGCATTTATCATTGTGCCGCCTGCCAACTTGCGGGATCGCTGATGTCTCCACCCAGGTATTGCGCGATTTCGCCCTTGGCATTTTTATAGGTTTTGCCAACAACCAAACCGGATTGGGCGGATGGCGCTGGCGGCGCTATCACCCGGCTTTTGTCCGGTATTCCTGCACCCGTGAAATTATACGGCGATGGTGCTGGTCCGGGCGGTCCTAGCGGCGCGCTGTTGGTCGATATGCGCTGATACGGTGGCGGCACTCCCACGACGACGTTCGTTCCCTGTGGCGATGCCTGATAACGCAGTCCGCGCTTTTCCAGACCGGCCACGTATGCTGGCAACGCCTTCGATTGAACCGTCGGCGCCACGGCGGATTCGGATGCCGCTTCACCCTGCAAATTCGTGAACTTCGCCAATGCGCCTTTGTTGCGCGTGTCCCAAACCGTGTTCAGCGTCGCCAATTGATGCGGTTGCAGCCCCGGGTAATCCTTGATGATTTTCTCCGGGTTATCGTCATACGCTCCGCTCATCACCAAATTCTGCGCTTCTGCGTAATCTTCCGCGTTTTTCTTTTGGGTCACAGCCAAGGCATTCTGCTCTTTGGTCGCCTGCAAATTCGCGTTGAACCGATACGCCTCATCGCCGCGCGCTGCTGCCCGGTCTGCTTCGGTTGCGCCAAACTGATATTGTTGCTGCGCACGTTCCTGAGCCCGGTCTGCCGCGGCTTGGTTGGCTTGGAAAAATTGATATTGCTGCGCTTGCTGTTGCCGACGATCTTCCTCGTTTTGACGGATGCCAAAGCGGTCGGCTTCGGTCTGGTCGGCTTGCGCCCGCTGATACGCCGATTGCGCGTTCTCGGCGACACGCAGGTTCAGGTCGTCATACCGGTTCCTTTGCGCCGCTAGACTGTCCAGATTTCCTGCAAAAATGTATGCCATAGTTAAGGATTAATTGCATCCGGCATGGACGCATACGCATCCGCCACTTGGTTTGATGTGGCTGGATTAGTCGCCGCCGTTCCAGTCAATCCATAGTCAGCCGGATTCGGTGGAGTCGGTGAATAGCCAGCCTGATACATGGCCAGTGCCGCCTGATACTGATTCATCCCGTTCCCCGGAGAAAATTTCTGCCACGACGGGCTGTTCGGATTACCATATTGCACTTGCTGATAAAATTCCGGACTGCCCGCAACAATCGGTTGACCATTTCCATTGGTGATTGGCTGCCCGCTCGCGTCCACCGCGTAACTCGGCGCTGCCGTTGCCCCCATCGGTTGCGCTCCTGTCGTCACCGGGCCATTCCCATACCCGCCCAATTGAGGTGATGGCTGGCGCTGTTGTGGTGCGGGATAGGTCGGCAAGCTCGTTACTGCCGGCGAATAGGCGCTAGCGATCCCATAATTCGTGTTGCTGTTGTCCACGCCCGTCAACGTCGCCAGGTTGCTCGTCGGACCGCTCAACACGCTTTGCGCCACCGAAATCGGGATGCCGATGCTCTGCATGTAAGCCATCGCTTCATTCACCCCGCGACCGGCCACCGCCTGTTTCAACGCCGCAATCTGCTCCGCACTGCCCGTCTGCATCGAGGCAATCTGATTCGCTCGTGTCGTTCCGTAATTCACGTCTGCGGCCACGTTCTCCCCATACAACTGCTGTTGCAACGGAGTCACATAGTTTTGCAGGTCAGCCCGGTTATTGGCGTAAATCTCCTTTTGCACCGGCAAATTGATGTCCGTGTACGCCTGCTGATAGCGGTTCTCCAAATCCGAACTATTACTGGTCGGCGTCCCGGACCCGCCTTGATACTTGGAAATCTGACCACCAGCATATTGCACCGCACGGTCGGCCACCGCCTGCGCTGCCGTCGCGTAATTGCTGTCTATCGTGCCCAACTTGGAAATGTCACCCGCCACCGTTGCCGCGTTCTGACGGTTCAGGTTCGCATACTGATCGGCAATGTTCCCCGTGGTGTTCGAGTAATTTTGATTGATGGCATCTATCCGAGCCTGTGTTGCTGCCGGAATGGCGTTCAGGTTCGCCGTGTCGGTCGCCACCTGAGTCTTGATCCCCGCCGTGGTGGATTTCGCCTCATTCAAATAATCGTCAAAAGTCTTGGTCGCCGCGTCGGCAACGTGCTGGCTGTCTCCCAACAGATTCGCGGTTGCGGTGGTAATCGCTGGATTTTTGGGGAGAGCCACAACGGCGCTGTTATTCAGCAAATCGGCGGCGGCGGCTTGACCTGGCGTTTGAGCGCCTTTCGCCCCTCCGCTCAAAAGTTTACCGCTGGCTGTGTTTGCCGGTGTGGTTAAACCGCCGGAATATTCAGGGGCAACCGGTGGCGCGCCGGTCACGGTCCCGGGCGAATAACCGGTGAGCAGGCCCGAAGGGGAATACCGCGGCTGCAAGCTCAGTGGCATCTTGGGCTTTTGGCCTTGGTACCCCGAAATCAATCCGGAAGCATTATAGATTGGAGCTAGTGCTGCCATAAATTTTACTGTCCCAAATTCTGAATGTTAAAAACAAATTTTGCGAGCCATTCTTTAACCGCTTCTTCGTGAGCCGCCATTTCGGGGAATCTCTTTTTTAAAGAATCGGGATACGGCGGGAACACAGCCGTCTTAAACAGTTGCGCCTGCTGCGATGCTGTCAATTGCTGCGGCTTTAAAGGACCGGCCATGTGCAATAAATACACCCTGCCTTGTGGTTTTAGCAATAAAAATCCCGATTGAAAGTTTTTGTCAAATAAAGTTTGACACGACCCAAGATTTTTGGAATCTTGCCATCCGTTGAAAGCAAAACCAATCACCCGACGCATCTCCAAAATGGCCATTGGCCAGCGCATCTTCATCCCAAATGAAGAAGAACGCCTGATGGCTTACAAAACTGCGGAGCGTGCGGGCATCACCATCACCACCCAAAAGGTTCTGCCTAAAGGCGGATTCAACGTCTGGCGGGTGGCTTAAACTCATTATGAAACTAATATTTCCGGTTGAGATTTTAAAGCAGCACATGGCCTTTTTGGGTAAGACCGGCGCAGGAAAATCCTCCGCCATGCGTCACGTCGTCGAATATTTGCTCAATCAGGGAAAACGAGTTTGTATCATTGACCCCAAGGGTGATTGGTGGGGGCTGAAGTCATCTGCCGACGGAAAATCCGCAGGGTATCCGGTCATTGCGTTTGGAGATTTCAAGGAACCGAAAGCCCAGGATGTGCCGATCAACGCGCAGTCCGGTAAGCACGTTGCGGAATTAATCACCAGCGGAAACCGCCCGTGCATCATCGGCTTTCGGGGTTGGATTACTTCGCACATGGTCAAATTCTGGATCGACTTCGCTTCCACGCTGTTCAACGCAAATAGCGGCGAGCTTTATCTGGTCGGAGATGAATTCCATAACTTTGCACCGAAAGGCAAAATCATGGACCCGGAGGCTGGTAAATGCCTTCACTGGTCGAACCGACTAATGAGTGAGGGACGTGGCTACGGGTTGGTCTGTTTAATCGCCAGCCAGCGTCCGCAGAAAGTTCACAATGACACTTTGACCTGCTGCGAAACGCTGGTCGCCATGCGGGTTATCCATGCTGCTGACCGTGGTGCTGTTAAGGAGTGGATTGACGGATGCGGCGATATGGCGCAAGGACGGGAAGTGCTGGACAACCTGGCGGGGATGGCGCGCGGCGAGGCTTATGTCTGGTCGCCAGAAATTGGTTTCGGGCCGAAGCGAGTTACCTTTCCCATGTTCGGCACGTTCGATTCGTTCGCCCCGCCGCAATTGCAAAAGAAAATCGTCACCGCCGGTTGGGCGGACGTAAATCTTGACGAGGTAAAAGAGAAAATGGCCGCTGTCATAGAGGAAACCAAAGCCAACGATCCCGCCGAATTGAAGAAAAAGATTCGGGAGATGGAAAAAGAACTGGCGGTGAAGCTGCCAGCCGTTAAGCAGGTGACTCAAGAGATTGTCGAGGTTTCGGTTCTCACGAACGAGGATCGTGCCCTTATTCTTACCATCAAAGAGGCGCACGAACATGTCGTCAAATGGGGGCAAAAGCTTCTGCCGATAATGGATAAAGTTTTATCGTCGTGGTCGCGCCACCCCGCCCAACTGCCAAGACAGTTTCAAAACCCGCCGGCCAAAATGAGGACACTCACGCCGACTGCACAAAGCAACGGCGACCTTGGGCGCTGCGAGCGGGCCATTCTGACTGCGTTGGCGCAATACCCAAAAGGGAGAACCGCCATTCAAGTTGCCCTGCTTTCTGAATATTCCGCGTCATCTGGTGGATTTAATAATTCACTCGGGAAGCTTCGATCCGCCGGTTACATCACGCGCGGACAGCCCATTCAAATTACAACGGAAGGTGCTGCTGCTTTGGGTGAATGGGACCCCCTGCCTGAAGGAAGGGAATTGGTGGAGCGATGGATTAAACGCAGCGGACGTTGTGAGGCGACTATCATCTCCAAGCTGTTGGAAGTTTACCCAAACGGAATGAACCCTGATGAGTTGGGTGAAGCAACCGGCTACGCACCTACCAGCGGCGGTTTTAACAATTCCCTGGGTCGTTTACGAACCCTTGAAGTCATCACTCGCGGTCGCCCGATAACCCTAAATCCCGATCTGTTTCAATAATTGTATGAACCCCATCCCCCTCCCCGCCCCCGGCATCCATTACGGCGTCTCCTTCGAGGATTACACCGCATGGCCAGCCATCAACTTCTCGAAACTCAAAGCCATCTATCACACGGCATCCAAGTGCAAATGGGAAATGGACCATCCCAAAGTTGCCACACCCGCCATGATTCTCGGCTCGGCTCTGCACGTCGCCACCCTTGAGCCGGCCCGATTCGATGGCATGTTTCACATCTGTCCGCCTGCCGATGGACGAACCAGTGAAGGCAAGAAAATCATCGCCGACGCGCAAATCGCTGCCAATGGAAAAGCCTTGTTGCGCTCGGGCAAGGATGACAACAGCATCGCCGAAATCGAGAGTCTGCGCGGTATGGCGGAGTCGATTCGCTCACGGAAAACGGCGCAATCATTCCTGACAGCCACGGCGCAAAACGAAGTGTCGATGCTCTGGAAAGATTCTGTGACGGGACTGCTGTGCAAAGGGCGGATGGATCGTTACTGCCCGATGTTCGATCCCTTCAAACGTCCGCTCATAATTGAACTCAAAAAGACTCGGTGCGCTTCCGACTGGTCGTTCGCCAAGGACATCGACTCGTTCCATTACGACGCCCAAGCCGCGTGCTATCGCTCCGGCGTGGTTGCCATCACGGGCGAACGCCCCGCGCATGTCTTTTTGTGCGCTGAATCCGAACCGCCATTTGACGCGCAGGAACACATGCTGGACGATGAATCTCAGGCGACCGGCGATGCCAAGTATCGCCAGATGCTTGACCGTTACGCGGAATGTTTGAAGACCGGCAAATGGCCTGGATACCCCGACCAACTCAATGTGATTCGGATGCCGAATTACGCAATCAATAGGCGCAATGAAGATTAAAATAGCTCATTTTGGATCAGTCGGTCATTTCATCTGTGGCCGCTGGTGTCGGTTTCACCTTTGCACACAAGTCGGAAAATTCCTTGTTTCGACCGTCGGCGAATACGTTCATCCCCGTCATTCGGGCGGCAGTGAAAAAGCGGAAATGGAATGGCTCGCCAAAAATTATCCCGGCGAAGATATTGGCTTCGGCAGGAAATACGAAACGATGGTTTTCCTCGCTGGCAAGCCCTGTTCAGCAGAAGGCTGCAATTGCGGACTTCCTGAAATTGGGGGAAGTGAAATTGAATGCGAAGGATACAATTTTGCCGCTGACGCAAATGTGGGTCACGCAAAACTTGTCGAAAAATATTTAAAGAAACAATCACGAAAAAAATAATATGTCAACCGACCTACAAACCACTGAAAAACAAACCGCCGTTGTCCCCGCCAACCCTGACGCTTCCTCAATGGAACTCGCGCTCGCGGGCGACCTGTCAAAGCTCACGCAACCCGAACGCCTCAAGTTCTACGGAGCAGTCTGCGAATTCACCGGACTCAACCCGTTGACCAAGCCGTTCGATTGGCTAACGTTCCAGGGAAAGCTCGTCCTTTACCCGAACAAAGGGTGTGCGGAACAGTTGCGGAAAATCCACGGAGTATCACTGACCATCACCGCCCGCTCTTTGGAGCATGGCTGCATGGTGGTTCATTGCAGGGCGGTCGATAAGCACGGCAGGACTGATGAAGCCATTGGCGCCGTTGCTTTCAATGAAAACGTGAAAGGTGAAGCCGCCGCCATTGCGCTCATGAAAAGTGAAACCAAAGCGAAACGCCGTGTCACCCTGTCCATCTGCGGCCTCGGACTTCTGGACGACATTGATCCGCACGAACGCAAGGAACAATCCGCCGCCGTGTCCGAAATTGAAACCGCGCAAGACCTCGCCGCGAACTTCAACAAGAGTCTCACCGCCGGCGAAAAAGAAACGTCAATCGACGCGGAAGTAGTGCCTGAGCCGCCCAAAGAATCTACAGCCGCCACTCCCGTTGCGCCAGTATCGCAGCCCGCCAAGGTTGCGCCAGCGGACGTAAAAGCACCCGCAAGTGACGAAGCGGCGGCTGTTTCATCTGCACCGCCCGAAGAACTGCCGTTTGAAGAACCGGCGCCGCAACCGGAAAACGACACCCAGGCCCGATTGAAAGTGGCGGACGAACTGGAACTCATATTCTCCGAAAACAAGGATTGCATCGGCTATTGCGTGTTCAAAGGAATGCTGCCGAAAGGCAAAGGGCTTTCCGAGATCGACCAGGTTTACGCCGGTAAAATTCTCAAGAATCCCAAAGGCTTCATTCGCACGGTTGAAGGTTGGGTGAAAGGCGGCAGGAAATAAATCTCTGAATGGCGCTTGAAATGGGTAAGCCTAAGCACAAACTATGTCCGAAGTCTCAAAAGTTTTGCTATCCAAGCCATCGTGGCGCATTGATTGAAGCCGGAAAGATTTTGGCCACTGGTCGCCACCTTGACCCGTCCTGCAAATCCATGAGCGCCTACAAATGCAAATGCGGCTGGTATCATCTGACCACTAACAAATAACCCCACTCATCACTCATTATGGCAACCATCATCGAACTCCACGTCGAAAACTTCAAACGCATCAAAGCCCTCCAAATCGTTCCGTCCGACAACACTGTGGTTTTGTCAGGGCAGAATGATTCCGGCAAGACCTCCACCCTTGACGCCATCGCCTCAGCTTTTATGGGTGAACGCGAAATCTGCGAGGAACCTTTGCGGCACGGTCAAAAATCCGGAAAAGTCCGCATCAAATTGTCCGAGGAACTGAACAACGTTTGCATTATCGAACGTCGCTTCAATCCGTCCGGCACCGTCCTCGAAATCCGGAATGCCGATGGCGTCCCGCAAAAATCTCCACAGGCATTGTTGGATGCCGTTATCGGAGAAATCGGTTTCGACCCCCTGACCTTCGTGCGCCTGAAAAAAGAGCCGCAAACCAAGTTGCTGGCGGAACTGGTCGGCCTCGACTTCACCGAAGTCAACGCCGTAAAAGCGCAGATGTATCAGGAACGCACCATCCGCAACCGCGAACTCGAAGCCGCCAAGGCAAAACTGAACGCGCATCAGTTCAATCCGTCTCTGCCGAAAGAGCCGTTGGACATTTCCAAGTTGGCCCTGCAACTGGGTGAGGCGAAGCAGAAGAACAGTTCGGTTCGGCAACGGAAACAGGCGGTGGAGGCGCAGAAGCAAAAGTCCTTCGACTTGTCCGAAGATGTTAAGGCACTGACATCCAAGGTTGAATCGCTCAAGAAAATGCTGCAAGAATCAGCCGCTCAACTTGAGCAAAAAATTAAAGCTCAACAGGAAGCAGTCATTGAATCCGAACGAATGGAAAAGGAAATCGCCGCGCTCCAACTCATCGACGAAACCGTTGTCCAAAAGCAAATCGACGAAATCCAGCAGACCAACGCCGGGGTGGAGCAAAACAAACTCTACACCGCCGCCCAGGACAACGTGGCCTTATTGGAAGGCACGGTCAAAGCTCTCACGGCGAAAATCAAGGAGTGCGATGACCAGAAAGCCGCGCAAATCGAATTCGCCCAATTCCCGATGCCGGAACTTGGCTTCGACGAGGAACGCGGGGTGTTGCTCAATAACGTGCCGTTCGCGCAAGGTAGTCAGGCCCGACAACTCCAGGCATCCATCGCCATCGGCATTGCGCTCAATCCCAAGGTGCGTGTCATTCTGATTCGGGATGGGTCGTTGCTGGATGAAAAATCACTGGCGGCAGTTAAGGAAACGTGCGCGGCGTCTAAGACGCAACTCTGGGTGGAATGCGTTCAGTCCAAAGACCCGTCGGCCATTGTGATTGAGGATGGGGAAGTGAAGGGCGCATGAGCCGAACCCCCATGCTTCTCGATGTCCCGCGCGATTCACCCACGCGCAAGCAACGGCTATCCGCCATCAAATCCGCGTTGATGATTGAGACGCACTATTGCCGAGGCATGAATGAACTCGCGTGGCTCGCCGTCCATATGCCGTCGGCTCTCGCAATGGGGAAAGGCTATGGGATAAAATCCACCGACGACCTGTTTGAGTGCTTCTCCAAAATCGGAAGGCTCTTGGATGAATCCGGTATCGCGCAATACGGCAGGACCGAACGCGAGGCGATTCATAAGGTTTGCGAACATCTCGGGTTGCCAATTAACGTGCAATAAAAAACGCCCCACCGTTTCCAGTGGGGCGTGTAATTTTATTGGTTGCTTTACGCAGCGGGTGCGGCGGGGGTGTTCGCCAATACCGCAGCAGCCAGCTTGGCTTTATTAGCCTCCAACGTGGCAAAGGCCGCGTCCACCTTCGCCTGAACTGCCGCAGGAAGAGCGCCTGCGAGGATCGCGTCCAACTGCGCTTTGAACCCGGAGGTAATCGCAATCAGTGAATCTTCTACCGTGGATTCGTCCGTTGCGTCCTGTACTAACTGGTCGATTGTAGCTGCCATAATAGTTAACTTTCTTTCAATCCGTTCAAGAACGGACAGGGTTTGTTTTTGTTTATGGAGCAACCGTTCACCAAGAACGCGCAACTCCTGCAATGCTTCATGCATAACGTTTCAAACCATACCACCCGAAATTCCATTGTAAACTACGGAGTTTTACCCATTGATTCGGCGGGGAGCCGTGCTGCCGTACCGGCATGAATACTATTTTGGCTGATGCTGTTGCTCGCGTCGGTAGCGGAAGCGACCTCGTTCATAACGTTTTCTTCGTCCTCATAATCGCCGTATGCCTCGCTATCGTCTGGTGGTTTGGCGATTGGATTTTCAAAAAGATGGGCGTGCCCGCCGTGGTGCTGACTATCTGGATGATTTTCTTCGCGTTTATTGCGGTCGTGATCGCCTTGAATTTTCTTTTATCTTTAACGGGGCACCCGTTCATCCAGTGGTAAAAAGACTGGTCGTTGAAGTCTCGAAGCCTTCGGCTCTTTCACCGTGCTGTTTCAACGGCGACTTGCTACAGTACAAGTAAACCACGCTTTCGCGCAACGACCAGTCCATCGACAACTTTTATACCGTCTTTACGGGCGTTTCAGGCTGCTACTATTACACTAACAGAGTTGCCGAACTGTATGGGACTTGCACCCATTCCTCCCGTCTATTGTTTGCCGACCGAGCAATTCTCTCCTGGCGATACTTTTCTTTCCACTCATAGCGAGCCACGCCCTTTTTAATTTGGTCTGCTGTCTCGCGGTCGGTGTACACGTCAATATATCTGGATGGGGGACGACTCAACCAAAGCTCGTGCGCTTGAGCGAATATACCGTCCATTGAGTAACGCCACACCTCCGACTTTGGCACAGCCTCCAACAACTTCGGAATCGCCACGGGCGCAGCTATCGCCACACCAGTAGTCAGGCCAAGTTTTCGAAAGAAGGATCGGCGGTTCATAAAATCACCTTCGGAAACGTCTCGTGAATAACCAGCAGCGGCATCTTCTCAATCCATTCACACGGATGCGGGAACTCCCCATTGCTTTCAATCTTCCGACTCAAATCCGAAAGCATCGTCGCCACTCTTGTCTGATGTTCGCTAGCCGCCTGCATTTCGTTCTCCATGCTGATGGCGTGCAGGGCTGATATGATTTGAGTTTTGTTCATCACCTGTTTGTAGCACAGCCATGATTTATGTATCCAGTCTTTTTCCTTTTGAGTCAGTTGTCGATTCATACAGGGTTAATCGCAGCGACCAGACTCAGCCGGTAAAATTATTTTAAGAATTTTCTTTACGCCTCTAAGAATTCTCCCTACGGTGCGTTTCGTCAGCAACAGAAAATGGGTGTGGTAGCCCTATGGAAACAATCGAACACTATTCAAATCGCCAGTTGGCTCGCGCCAGTTTGCTGCCTCACGGCAACTTTCTACCACCGCAAAACCGACTGGCGATTTCAGGAGTGATTGAATGAACATATTTATTCCGCATTGGATTGTTAACGCGCTCTGCTACTCGTTTTTTATATGTGTGGCCCTGACATCGTTTTCGTTTCTCACTTACGGGATGTACGCAATCATTAAGCGCAGACTGAGGTTAGCTCATTTGATTTGGGCCGTGAAGGTTTACATCCACATCAAACTTCTAAAAAAGCCAATAACGGATGAATTGGAAAGCGTGATGATGATTGCCGTCAAAGAATTTGCAAAAGGAAACGAGCGGCGAACCGAGATTATAGCTAATATTCTTGGACTTAAAAAGGGGTAATAACATGAAACACACCCCCCACCCATACCAGGTCAACTACGCCAACGCCATCGACAAGGCGTTCGCAGATGGGTTCAGGAAGATTGCGGTTATATCGCCGACCGGCAGTGGGAAAAATTCGATGGCATCTTGGGAGATTGAAAAGGCGGTGAACAATTTTGAGTCCGCCCTCTTCCTTGTCGATCAGAAAGACCTCGCGTGGCAGGCCAAAGAGCGGCTGGAAAGCCTTTGCGGAATCACGGGTGAAGTCGAACAGGCTGAATTTAGGGCGTCGAATAAAGCCAATGTTGTGTTCGCCACCGTGCAATCAATGGGCGGACGGTTGGAGAAATGGCCGCGTAACGCCTTTGACCTCATCATCGTGGACGAAGGCGACAAATCAATCACGCCCAGTTTTCAAACCGTGTTGAAACATTTCGACGAGAAGGCCCGCGTAATCGCGTGGACTGCGACACCCCATCGGACTGATAAAAAAAATCTTGGCCTTTATTACGACTGGATCATAGAGCTGGAAAACCTCAAAAGCCTGATTAAGAAAGGCTTCCTGTCGCCGATAAAAATTCAGATGCTTCCAATAAAGCTCAACGTCGGTGCTTTGGGCGCTGGCACGGATTTTACCGACGAGGAAGCAGATGCCATTATCACACCGCACCTTGAGGAAATCGCCAGACAGATTGAGATTCATGCTCCGTTTCGCCGCACGCTGGTTTTCATGCCACTGATAAAAACCTGTGAACGATTTACCGAAATTGCGCGCGGGATCGGATTGAACTGCGATTACGTCTACGGCGATGACCCGCTCCGCGTTTCTAAGATTGCAAAGTTTCGGTCTGGTCAAACCGATATTCTCGCCAACTCCATGCTGCTCACGAGGGGTATCGACATCCCAGAAACAGACTGCCTGGTGCCCTGCCGCCCGACCAAAAGTGTAACTCTCTATCAACAGCAAGTAGGCCGCGGCACTCGCCTCGCCCCCGGAAAATCCGACTGCCTCCTTTTGGATTTTCTCTACCAAGCCACCAAACGCCTCATCTGCCGTCCCGCCTGTCTCCTGGCTCAAACTGACGAGGAACGGGATACTATCACCGCCTTGACCGAAAAAGACGCTGGCTTGCCGGCGGAAGTCGCCGGTCAACTGGACCTGCTTGAAGTTGCCGGCGAAGCCACTTCCATGCGGGAAGAATCGCTGCGTAAAAAGCTGGAAGAAAATGCTCATCGCAAGGCCCAACTGATTTCCGCCGAAGCCTTCGCCATGCAACATCGCAACCTGGAACTGGCCGAATACGAACCCATCATGCCGTGGCAACAGAAGCCTGTGACGGACAAGCAGCGGAAATATCTGGAAGAAGCCAAGATTGATGTGGACAGCGTTAAGAGTTGGGATCACGCCAGTAAAATCCTCGACATTTATTTCAAGACCAAGCCGCTCAAACTGGCCAGCCATAAAGTGCGCGGGTTAATGAAGCGGATGGGCTATGCGAACTGGCAGAACGCCACGGAACGCGAAGGCATCGCCTTTTTTCAGAAGTTGAACAAACAACGCAAGCAACCCGAAATGATATGACCAACCTCACCCCCGCCGAACTCAAATCCGAATGGAACTATCGCTATGCGGAGCGTTTAGGAATTCTCGAAGTCACCGGCATCCCCACGCCTGAACAGAAGAAGATGGCTACCGAGGATGCGGATGCGGTGGTGAAGTCCTTGGAGAAGGAAGGGGAGTTGGAGTTTTAGAATGCAACCTTTGGTCATAGACCTCTTTTGCGGCCTTGGCGGCTGGTCCGAAGCGTTCATCGCGGAAGGCTATCGTGCTGTTGGATTCGACATTGAGAAGCACGACTATGGCAATGGTGGGTATCCTGGAGAACTGGTCTTGCGCGACATCCGAAGTATCACTGGCGCCGAACTGGTAAAAACTTATGGCGTACCCGCCTGCATCGTAGCCTCGCCGCCTTGTCAGGAATTTTCCTACATGGCGATGCCGTGGTCAAAGGCGAAGGAAAAGATGCGGAAGATTCAGGCCGACCCCGCCGAACAGAAGCGCCTCTGCGATTTGTTCAATCAATGCTTTCGGATTCAGCGTGAAGTATCCGAAGCGGTTGGACATTACGTGCCGATGGTGGTCGAAAATGTTCGTGGTGCGCAGCGATGGGTGGGAAAAGCACGGTGGAATTTTGGCAGCTTTTATCTTTGGGGTGATGTACCTGCATTGATGCCCATACCCGGAAAAGGGTCCCACGGGCAAAAGTTGCCCGTGGGAAATACAACTTCGCCCCTGTGGAGTGAACGCCCAATTTCCCGACTTTGCGATGCGCTTAAAGCCGAAGGCAATAAAACCGTTGGCATGAACTGGTCTGACCGCAGTATCAAGGGCCAGGATTTTACGCGCATTGCAGGCCAACAGGCGGGTGATGGCGTGAAGCAACCAAGCGTTTCCGGGCGCAGGACTGCGCCCGGAAACGGCGCGCGGTTCACCAGCCGAGATTGTGGAGACGAAGGGACAAAACAACCCGGTATCGGCGGCGTACGTGACAACGGGAAAGGGGACGCATGGTTCCAGAATGGAGCCGCTCGGAGCGGCTCCAGGTCCAATGCCCGCAAACAAGCCTCCGCTGAAATTGCCAAAATACCCCCGGCGCTGGCCGCGTGGATTGCCAAAACTTTCAAACCATGAACCCAAAGGACATCCGCGATGCCAAAGTCTCCGAAGCCGTCCGCCGCCGTAACCCGCACCTTTTTGGCGTGGTCCCCGTTCGTCCCCAAGTCGGCCAACAAAAAGCTCAACGTCCATTGGACGGTCAATCACAAGGACAGCAAACGCGCCCAACTGGCGTGGCAACAAATCGCCCGCACGTCCGAGTTTCGCTCATTCATTTCGGAAGCCGGACTCTTGACGACGATAACCTCGTCAGCGGTTTCAAGCACTACCGGGATGCCATCGCCCGCTCCCTTGGCATCGACGACGGGATCATCAAGTGGGATTATTCCCAACACCTCACCGAAGGCCAGCCCGGAACCGCCGTCAAAATCGACATCACCACCGCATTACCCTCGCCATGATTGACTCACAACAACGCCATGACCGGGCTGGTTTATCCCAGAATGGCCATGCCGACCGGCTGCCTCCACACGACATGCCCTCTGAGCAAGGCGTCCTCGGCTGCATCCTTCTATCCCCGGAATCCTGCGTCACCCAATACCGGGAACGGTTCGGCGCAAAGACCGATGCTTTCTACGATCTCCGCCACCAGTGCATTATGCAGTCCATCCTCGCAATGGATGATGCCTTTGAGGCGGTGGACATGATTACACTGCAACAGCGGCTCAAAAATTCAGGGCTGTTGGATGAAGTGGGCGGGCTGGCGTACCTGACCGCCCTGCCTGATACCGTCCCGTCCGCGGCTAACCTGTCCTATTACCTCGACATTGTTGAGGAAAAATACGATCTGCGTCGGCTCATTCAGACCTGCACTTCCATAGTCAACCGAGTTTACGACCATACAGGGGATGTCAAAACGCTAATGGACCACTCAGAATATGATTTGCGCAAGGTGTTCGACCGCAAGGCGCGTTCCCTGGACGATTCGATGTCGTGGCAGGACCTCATGGATTTCGACACGTCCAAAGACCCCAATTGTGTCATTGGCTTCAAAGATGGTAAAACCACCCGATTCCTCTGCAAAGGTCATGCCGCGTGGATCATCGCCCCGTCCGGTGCCGGCAAGTCGTCTCTTCACATGCGCCTCGCCCGGGACATGGCTTCCGGAAAGGATTTCTTTGGTGTCAAAGGACGCGGCCCCCTCCGCGTCCTCGTCGTCCAGGCCGAAAACGATCAGGGCGACATGGCGGAGATGGCCCAGGGGATGTCCCTCGAATCCGACCAGTTCGACCCCCATTCCACCACCGACAAGCTCCTGAACTCCAATATCGTCGTCCGCACCGTGGTTGGCGTAATCGGCCAGCATTTCTGCCGTTGGCTGCGCAAAGCCATCCTCGATCACAAAGCCGAACTCGTTCTAGTCGATCCACTTCTTTCCTTCGCCGGAATTGATGTCAGCCGTCAATCAGACGTGTCCATGTTCTGCCGGGTATGGCTCGACCCAGTTCTCCGCGAAACCGGCGCCGTCCTTATTTCGGTTCATCATACCGGGAAACCTTCCAAAGAACAGAAACCCGGCCACGAACCGTCCATATACGAACTTATGTACGACGGCCTCGGGTCATCCGAACTGGTCAATTGGGCGCGAGCGGTCATGCTCCTGCAACACGCTTCCGATAATGATTTCCGACTCGTATTCGCCAAACGCGGCAAGCGCGCGTGGGCCACCCATCCCGACGGAACCCCCGCCCAAACCATCTGGATACGCCAGTCCGCCACTTCGATCAATTGGGAGCAAATCTCACCGCCAGAGGAACCCGATCCCGCCGAATCCCGACCCTCCGGACGCCCGAACAAGATCAACGAAATCTGCTCCATGAACCTGTTCACCTTCTGCAACGGTTGCACCGCGGAAGGCGAAACCCTCAACGCCATCGCCAAACGCCTGGAAAAATGCCTCGCTGCCATGCACTTCGATGCCTCCCTGCCAACCTGCAAACGGGTGGTGCCTGAACTGGTTTCACGTCAGAAACTCCAAAAGGGGGAGGATGGGCTTTATCGGGTGGGGGAGAATGCTTAGTAGTTACACCATCCCCACTCCTTCGCCATTCGTTCCAGCATCGCCTCCTTGACCCGCCGCACCCGGACCACCACACCCGGTTGAATTTCCCAAAAAGCCTTTTCCCCGTTGACCACGTATTCACCGTATCCTTCCGGCTTTGAGTGTGGCTGCATCCTCTTACCAGAAGTCGTTCGTTTTTTGTCAGATTCCAGACGCTCCATCGCTCCGGTCCTAAGCCTCTTTTTGCTGCCTTTTGGCCTCCACCTGTTGTTCTCGCGCTGATCCCTGACATCCAATGGTATCCCCATTTTTTTACGATAACGCTCCCGGCTCTTGGTCCGGTTAATTTCCCTGTGCTTTTCACAATGAATCTTCGTAACACGAGGCTCACCACACCTGATGCACTTGCCATCACGCTTGCGCCGCATCCTTAGCTTTTGGGTTTCCGAAATGTCCATTCCACTGAACTCATCTTCGATCACGTTTTGCATTCCAAATTCATACCACCAGACGATTTTTACGCAACACTAAAATTAACAACTATATCAGAGAAGTGTTATTTCAAAAATCTTCATTTATTTTTCTTTGATTATTAATACCTTACAAACAAAATGATTTTTAGGGGCGTTGACAGATGGTTTAAAAAAAACAACACTGTAACCATTCCCAAAAACACGCCGAACCGCCCCTGCTGGGAGCGGGGCTAGGCGGGTTTTTGGGGATGGGTTACTTGTGTTTGTGTTTCAAAACACTGATCTACCCAATGTTTATAAGGGTTTGATGAATTTTAAGAGGTGGTTCAAAACTCCTGAAATAATTATGACCTATTGATTCACCTTGATTTCATGTGGTTTTATTCAGGTCAATATTTCAGGGAGTCCTATTGATCCAGTATCCGTTTTAAAAGTTTTCACCCATTTCCTGTCAGAATTAGAAGACCCAGATATTGGACGGGCAGACGCCCCACCCCCACCCCCAAAAACCATCCCCTCC
>Ga0157379_10000050_pt1 | contig 74545 bp, 70 predicted proteins | sample S25metaG_FD_121802 | JGI IMG/M metagenome (GOLD analysis project Ga0157379, IMG submission 121802) | Switchgrass rhizosphere microbial communities from Kellogg Biological Station, Michigan, USA - S2-5 metaG | ecosystem: Host-associated > Plants > Roots > Rhizosphere > Soil | place: USA... | reverse complement strand
CCATCCACATTCGTTGCGACGATCGGTAAATCTCCAGCCATTGCCTCAGAAAAAACGCACGGTAAACCTTCCCACAGGGACGTAAGGACAACAATATCCAAGTTGCGGTAGACCTCCGGCATGTCTGTCTGCCAGCCGAGCAGGGTGAAGTGCTCGCCAATGCTGTGATCTTTTATGCGTCTTTCAACATCAGCCCGGAGTTCTCCGTCGCCTGCGAGCACGAAGTGGGCCTGCTTGTTTTCCTTCACGACGCGGGCTGCAACGTCCACGAAGTCGACGGGAGATTTTTGGGGCTTCAGACACGCGATCATCCCGACGATCAGTTTGTCCTCCGGAATACCCCATTGCCTGAGCATCTGCCGGCGTGGTCCAGGCTGCATGAATTCACTCACGGAAATGGCATCACGGCATAGAATCCAGTCTCCTCGTTTGAAGACGCCGTTTTGCTCACCCTTCTCTGCGTTAGCGTAAGAAACCACGACCAGCTTCGTTGTGATTCTCGTGGTGACCCGTTCCAGCCACACATACACGCGTTTCACAAGCGGCCTTTGAAAGTCATGGAATCCGAACCCATGCGCGGTGTGGAAAATCAGTGGAACGCCTGCAAGTCTTGCGGCCCACCTGCCAAGGATTCCTGCTTTCGAACTATGTGTGTGAACGATGTCCGGCCTTTCGCGGCGGAAAAGTCTCATGAGGCTAAGAAGCGCTTTGAGATCCTTTATCGGGCGGACTTCGCGAATGAGCGAAGGCATCCAAACGCGGTCCAGATTTTCAATCCTGTTGGCCCAGTCGACGAGCAATCCTTCGGGCCCTGTCACCAATCCGAGTTCATATCGGTCCCGCGGTAGCCGCTCGAGAGTCATGAGCGTGACCTTTTGGGCACCCCCGAGTTCGAGTTTCGTGATGACGTGAATGACTTTGGGTTTCATCGCGTTCCAGCCTGCGTTCTTACTCCCGAACCGTCAGAGACATAGTCTTCGGCCGCTTCGGCGCCAGTATAACAACGGGTCAGGGAATGCCAGCCACGGCCGATATGTCACTTCAAATTCACGGGCGTGACAGACCCCTGTCTCCTGTGATTCACTGAAGGTCCGATGTATAGACAACCCAAAGGACCCGGCAGGTACTCATGAAAACGGCTTTGATCACGGGTATTACAGGGCAGGATGGTTCCTATCTTGCTGAATTTCTTCTCGCCAAGGGCTACACGGTATACGGAATTATTCGAAGGTCCAGTTCGTTCAATACGGGCCGAATTAACCACATCTATAAGGACCCGCATGAGCCGCACCCGGAGATGCGGCTGGTTTATGGAGATCTTAACGACGGAAGCTCGCTGAATCGTATCATCCGCACGACGCAACCGGATGAAATCTACCACCTGGGTGCGCAAAGCCATGTTCGAGTCAGCTTTGATGTACCGGAATATACGGGTGAAATTACAGGGCTGGGAACCGTTCGGTTGCTGGATGCGATTCGCGAAACCGGAGTGAAGACAAGGTTCTACCAGGCATCGAGCAGTGAAATGTTTGGGAATATGCCCGGTCCCCTCAATGAACAGACGCCTTTCCAGCCCAGGAGCCCGTATGCTGCCGCGAAGGTGTATGCGTATTGGATTACCGTCAACTACAGAGAGGGCTACGGGCTGTTCGCGTCCAACGGTATTTTGTTCAACCACGAGTCTCCGCGTCGCGGCGAGACGTTCGTGAGCCGTAAGATCACGCAAGCTGCTGCGAAGATTAAACTGGGCAGGCAGGACAAACTGTTTCTCGGTAATCTGGACGCAAAACGCGACTGGGGTTATGCTCGCGACTACGTCGAAGCGATGTGGATGATGCTTCAGCAGGACGAACCCGACGATTTTGTTATCGCAACTGGCGAAACGCACTCGGTCCGAGAATTCCTGGATGAAGCGTTCGGGCGTCTGGATTTGGACTGGAAGAAGTATGTGGAAATCGATCCTCGTTATTTCAGGCCAACGGAGGTCGATCTGTTGTTGGGTGATGCATCAAAGGCGAAGAGGGTTCTTGGCTGGAAACCGCGAGTGCACTTCAAGGATCTGGTGACATTGATGGTAGACGCTGATCTCAAGGCGGAGACTCAGAAGCCGCAGGCTTCTGATACTTCAGCTCATCATGAACTTTTGGGAAGGTAAGCGCGTCGTCGTAACGGGCGGCTCAGGCTTCCTGGGCTCTGTTGTCGTAAAGAAGCTGCGGGAAAGGGGAATCGGGGATGTCTTCGTTCCCCGCCGGGCAGACTATGATCTCGTGGAGTGGGATAACGTTGTCCGTCTCTATAAGGATGCCAAACCCGAGATTGTGATCCATCTCGCAGGAAATGTGGGTGGAATTGGCGCCAACCGCGCGAATCCCGGTCGCTTTTTCTACGACAACCTGATGATGGGTGTACAAATGATGGAGTATGGCCGGAGGCAAGGCATCTCCAAGTTTGTCGCAGTTGGCACGATTTGCTCCTATCCAAAACACACGCCGGTTCCATTCAAGGAAGAAGACCTGTGGAACGGATATCCCGAAGAAACAAACGCGCCCTACGGGCTTGCCAAGAAGATGCTGCTCGTACAGGCCCAAGCCTATCGTGATCAGTATGGCTTCAATGCAATTTTCCTGCTGCCGGTGAATCTTTACGGCCCGCGCGACAACTTCGATCTCGAAACATCTCACGCGATACCCGCGATCATTCGAAAATGTGTGGATGCGGCCGAGAGCGGTGCAAAGGAAGTCGTTTTGTGGGGCACCGGCAAGGCGACTCGCGAGTTTCTGCATTGTGACGACGCTGCCGAGGGGATCCTGCTTGCCACGGAGAAGTACAACAGCCGTGAACCGGTGAACATCGGTGCCGGCATGGAGACCACTATCCGAGACCTCGCAGGCCTGATTGCGAAACTTACAGGCTTTAAAGGCTGCATCGTTTGGGACGCCAACAAGCCTGACGGCCAGCCGCGTCGATCCCTCGATACAAACAGGGCGTTGGAACAATTTGGGTTTCGCGCGAGAGTGCCATTTGAGGTGGGTCTGAAGGACACCATCGAGTGGTACCGTGCGAGTCGCATCGCGACACCCAGTCTGAAGGCATCAGACTCCGTTTAACACCGACGTGTAAACCTCCTGGAGTTGCTTCGCCACTGCGGAGGGAGCGTGCTGTTGTATCGCGTGTGCGCGCCCACGACGTCCCATCTCGGTCCAGTTCTGCGGTTTTTCCAGGAGCTTGCATATCGCCTCTGCAAGAGCTTCGATATTGCTCTCAGGTACGAGGTGACCAGACTCTCCGTCCCTGACGATGTCGGGGATGTCCGCGTGAAAGGACGAAATGACAGGCAAGCCCATGCACTGTGCCTCGATAAGCACCGTAGGCGCTCCGCCTTCGGTAGTTCCGTCTTTGGCAACGATGCTGGGTTGCATGAACAGGTCAGCTTTCATCGCTTCATCGATGAAGACCGAATGGGGCTGTGGCCCGAGCAGAGTAACGGCGTCGGTCAGGTTCAGTTCACGAATCAGATTGATGACGGTCGGCTCGAGCTCGCCGGATCCAATGATTCGGAGTTCGGTACGGGGGATTCGTTCACGCACGAGAGCGAACGCGTGCAGCGCCCACGGAATGCCCTTCTTCTCGACAAAGTTACAGCACATCAGGATGGTCCTTCTGCGTCCGGCCGCATCAATGTGCGTCTTGACGGGTAGTTCATCGGGGTTGACCGGGACACGCACAATGAACGCCTTTTTCGGTTTACATCCCAAATCAATCAGGGTCTTCTTCATGTGCCGGCCTTCGACGATAAATCCAGCGCCTCGCTCGAATAATTCTGCATAAGCGGCCTTCCAAAATGGGCTCCGAGGGAGGCTGGAGATGTCATAGCCGTAGAAAGACGTGACGACCGGTGTTTTTATAGATCGGTCTTTGCTCAACACAAAGCCCATCGGGCCGTAGTGCGCATGGATGACCGTCGGCTGGACTGATTTCACAGCTCTTCCGTACGCCGCCGCTCCCCACAGAACCGGCCGATCGATAATGCGACGCATGCTGCGATTGATCATTCTCGCCAGGAGGTTTTCCCGAGAAACGAGAATCAGTTTGGTCTCGCCCAGGGGAAACTCGTCAAGATTGTTCGTAAAGCGGCATGCAAGCCACTTTTTGCCGTGGGAGTTCAGATTGAGAATGTAGTGGAACCATTTTTCTGATTTCTGCAGATAGGTTTCTTTGACATGCAACACGTCTATACTGGCCGTCATTGAGCGGTATTCTACACAGCGGTCCTGACACCAGGACAAAATTAAGCCGCCCTGATTTTTCGGGCGGGAGCATCGAATGACACGGTTTGCGGAATTGAGGACGGACACACCTAAAGCGTCAACCCGTTCGTTGAAATCACTGCTTCCACAAGAGGCACGAAGTGTTTTGCGTGTTGGCGCAGACCTCGCACGTGGAGGGTGGCGCTGGCTGAACGGGCGGCCGCTCCTGTTTCCGGAATTCGGCTCGCAGACAATCGAAAAAGACGATATCGCCCTTGTGAACGCGTCGCTTTCCCGGCCAGAGGCCTGGATTGACTCTTCTATTGAAGAATCGTTGCAGGCTGAATTTTCACGCTGGAATGGAAGTGCAGCGGCCTTCGCATTTATGGGAGGCCGCGTCGCATTGTCAGCGTGTATTGAAGCCCTTGGCCTGGAGAAAGGGGATGAAGTGGTTGTGCCGGGCTACACGTGTGTCGTCGTTCCAAATGCGATTACTCAGGCGGGCCTCGAGGTGCGCTATTGCGATATCGAACTCGAATCCTTTGGGCCGGATTTTGATTCGCTGAGAGCGGCCGTCACACCCAGGACACGCGCCGTGCTGGTTCAGCACCTCTACGGCCTCGTGTGCAGGGACTTCGAAAGGATTCTCGATTTTGCATCGGTTCGCAAATTGCGGGTTATTGAAGACTGTGCACATTCGCTCGGAGCGACCTTCAACGGCAGGAACGTTGGAAACTGGGGGGACGCCGGTTTCTACAGTACGGAGCAATCGAAGATCATGTCGACTTTCAATGGCGGGATTGCTGTCGCCAAAGCTCCTGACGTCATTGAACGATTGCGCATGTTTCACGACCGTGCCCCGTATCCGGAGAGCGATCGCATTCGGCGCCTATTGGAAAACGTTCGCTATTATTCTCTCGTGCAGAACTCGCCGTCCCGCTGGTTTATGCGGGGTTTGTGGGCCTACCGTTATCGGCGCGACATTCTGAAGTCTACAAGTGACGAGGAGTTGCAGGGGATATTGCCGCGTCATTACGGTGAGAAAATGCCGGCAGCACTGGCGAGGATCGCGCTAAACCAGCTCAAGAAAGTCGACCGATTCAACCGGGCCCGGCGCGAGAACGCTGAACGATGGCACCAACGTTGCGTGGGTCTGGGCCTAAAGACTCCCACAGTGACTGCAGGTTCGATACCTGTTTTTCTTCGCTATCCCGTGATGGTTCCGCAAGGGAAGAAGTATGACGCCGAGTGGTGCCTTACCCAGTTTGGCGTACTGCCGGGTTTTTGGTTCTCAGGAGAACTGCACCCTGTGAGAAAAGTGATGCCGGAGTGTCCCAATGCCACAATGGCAGTGGAGCGCTGCATGAACTTGCCGACTCTAGCTTAAAACGATGCGCCGATTCCTGAGTTTATTGAACAGTCTGTGGTTGTGGGTAATTCAGGATATGCCCGGTCCACTGGGACTTCGCCTCCGCTCCCATTATTGGAAAAGAAGACTCAAACATCTCGGTGCACGGACCCGGATTGATTGCGGCGTTTATTTTCAGACTCCTGAGTGCATTTCCGTTGAGGACAATACCTGGATCGATCGGGGTGTGATGATTCTCGCCGGACGGGACCGCTCTGCTCGACGAACCAGAAGAGTCGACGTTCGCAGCCTTGCTCACGAAGGCGAGGTACACGTCGGCCGTAACGTTCACATCGGTGCGTTTTCCATCATTTCGGGGATCGAAGCCGGTGTTCACATCGGTGATGACTGCACGTTTTCGCCTGCCGTAAAAGTGTACGCGTATTCGCACCATTTCCGATTTGATGAGGATCCCGCAAATCGTTCGTGCTCATTTGGTTCGATGGTTGGCCAGGAGCGTCAGAGCATGATTTGTGGCCCAGTCACTCTCGAGGGCAATACGGGTGTTGCGATAAATGCCGTGGTATTGCCGGGGGTATGGATCGGCCGTGATTCCTTTGTCGGCATTGGTTCGGTTGTGAAGTCAGGGCTGTACGAAGAGAACTCTCTGCTTTCAGGTTCTCCGGCAGTGCGAGCAGGAGCGAGATTCCGTGACAGGCCGAGCGGGGTGACGCAGAGCGCAAAATGACGCTGACGAAATCCGTCTTTCGAGCCACACAGTGGTCTGCGTTTTCTCAAGTCACCCGCCAGGTGTCGCAGCTGGTTGTTACGGTCATCCTCGCGAGGTTATTGTCGCCGGATGATTTCGGCATCATTGCGATGGCGTCGGTCGTGACTGGCTTCGTCATTTTGCTTAGCGATCTGGGAACATCTGCGGCAGTCATTCAGCGCGCGGAACATTCACCTGCCTTCCTGTCGTCTGTATTTTGGGTCAACCTTGTCTTCGGGCTGATCATCATGGTTGTCGTGGCGGCCGCCTCGCCACTCATCGCATCGTTTTATCACCAGCCCAGACTCGTAACTGTTCTGGTCGTCCTCTCGATTTCATTTCCGCTGACCGCTCTGATTGCCTTGCAAAGAGCGCTCCTCGAAAGATCCATGAGTTTTGACATTCTCGCGAGGATCGAGATGCTCGCAACGGCCATTGGTGGCACGATTGGCGTCGCTGTCGCGCTTGCAGGAGGCGGCATATGGGCGCTCGTTTTTCAGTCAGTGTCAACGCCTGCCGTGATGGCGGTCGCGCTGTGGACGAAGTCGGAATGGCGTCCCAGTTTCGAAGCCAGCCTGACCGAGATCCGTTCCATTTGGCGGTTGAGCGGTTACCTGACCGGTTTCAACGTGGTCAATTACTTCGCTCGAAACGCAGACTACATCTTAATTGGGTGGCTCCTCGGCACAAGGGAACTCGGATATTATTCGATGGCCTATCGGATTCTGATGTTTCCTCTACAGAACTTCAGTGCGGTGATCACGCGGGTTACATTGCCGGCGTTTTCCAGGATACAGGAAGATGACCTGCGATTTCGGCGCGGGTATCTGGCATCAATCGGCGCCATCGCACTTCTCTCATTTCCCGTGATGGCTGGCGTTTTCTCGGTTGCCGGCCCATTCATCGATGCAGCATTCGGAAAACAATGGTTGCCCATGGTTCCGATATTGATGATTTTCGCACCCGTCGGACTGGTGCAATCGATTGTAGCGACTTCGGGAGCGATATACGTCGCAAAGAATCAGACAGCAGTGATGTTCAAATGGGGACTCTTTGTGGCTGTGGTGGTTGTTGCGTCGTTCGTCGTGGGCCTGTCCTGGGGAGCCGTAGGCGTGGCGGCGTGCTATGGTATCGCGTCCCTGGCGCTCGCCTATCCGGGAATGGCAATTCCGCTGCGTCTAATCGGACTGAAAGTGAAGGATAGTATTGGCGTGCTTTGGGCGCCATTTCTCAGCGCATTCCTGATGGCGCTTCTTGTCCTCGCGATCAGTAAGCCCGCCTCCTCAGTACTTTCAGGATGGCCACTTCTGATACTGGATGTTGCTGTCGGTGCAACGGCTTACTTCGTACTGAATTTCCTCATCAACGGAGACCAGTTGCGCATGTTCCAGGGGCTCTTTACCCGGGAGCAGTAGACGACTCTATTTCTGGTCCAACGCACGAACCACACCGTCTAGCACTCGCGTAAGGTCTTCGTCCCGTAATCCCGGGAACAACGGAAGGCGAATCAAGCGTTCACTGACCATCGTCGTCACGGGAAGATCATCGACAGGCTCCCCGCGTTTCAGCATGCATGGAGCGGAGTGCAGGGGGACATAGTGAAATGTTGCACCGATTCCAGCGCGATGGAGATAGTCGAGGACGACACTGCGGCGTTGAGCACCGCTAACGAGGAAAGGGAAGAGATGGTAGTTGGGATCAGCGCCAGCCGGTATGGTCGGCAGTGTCAAGCCGTGTTTGTCCTGTAACGGACTGAGAACATCAAGGTAACGATGCCAGATTCTCTTTCGCAACGCCTTGATCGTCGCCCTGTTGGCCAATTGGGAGCGAAGCAGGGATGCGAGCAGATCCGAAAGGACGTAACTGCTCCCGGAGTCTACCCAGCTATAGCGATCGATTTCGCCACGAAGAAATGCGTGACGATTTGTTCCTTTCTCACGCATCACGTCGGCGCGCTCGGCAATTCCGGCGTCATCGGTTAGGAATGCGCCGCCCTCGCCGCAGGTGATGTTTTTGGTCGAATGAAAACTGAAGCAGCCAATCGCTCCAATCGTGCCCAGGTATCGTCCCTGCCATCGCGAGTCCACAGCCTGCGCGGCATCTTCGACCAGCGCCAAACCGTGATCCCTGGCGATTTTCTGAAATGCCTCCATGTCGCAGGGCATACCGGCGTAATGCACCAAAACGATTACCTTTGTTCTCGGGGTAATCCGTTTTTTGACGTCGTCAGGATCCAAATTGAATGTCACTGGATCGATGTCCGCAAAGATCAACTTTGCATCGCGAAGCAAAAACGCGTTCGCGGTTGAGGTAAAGGTAAAGCTTGGGAGGATGACTTCGTCGCCCGGCTTCAAATCGAGGCTCAACGCGGACAGTTCCAGAGCGTGCGTGCAGGAAGTCGTGAGAAAGACATATCGGGATCCGACAATCCGCGAAATTTCTGCTTCGACTTCTTTACAGATCGGTCCGCTCCCCGCTACCTGATCCGAAGAAATGGCCTCGAACACAGAGCGTCGATCTTCGTCTGTGATGAAAGGGGATTGAAGGGGAATTCGTCGCGTACTGGACTTGTCCATCATTTCCAAAAGGCTCTTATTCACGAAGTCGAACTTGGCATGGGGACATTGGCTCGACAACAACATGAGGCGGCCGTCACTGGTCCAAGTGCTCCTTCCGGACCTATGTGACACGTAAGCAAGCAATTTTCAAGGTTTGAGTGAGCGGCGCGATCCTGCAAGTCAATAGATCAGACCGCCCGAATACAGTGTCAACCGCATGACTTTTTAGCTCGTTCGGATAGGGCACCTAGGTATTGACGACTGTACGTCCCGCCTCTACAGTCTCCCTCGCAAGCACAGGTGGGACGAATCGGGTAGTTACTGGCCCAGGATGGGTTATGCCGATTCCCGCCAAATGCCTTGCATCCAAAGTTGATAGGCGCACGAGTGTTATGGAGGAACCCATGGAAGGGAACTTTTCTGTAGGTCTGCGGCTATGGTCTTCGTTCCGGAGATCTCTCTCAGTAGGGATCGCGTTATTTCTACCAATAGCCGGAGTAATCCTGATTGCTGAAGCTGGTGCGGAAGCGCATGACGGGAACTTTGATCCCAATGCGATTCATGCCTGTGTCCAGAAGGGCAGCAATCATGTCGAGATCGTCGGTGTTAACGGCAAGTGCTCGAGCTCGGAACAAGCGGTCCACTGGTCGGTGATCGGCGCAAATGGGGAAGTTGGAACGCAATCAATAACCGGCCCGGCCGGTCCAGTCGGTCCACAAGGCCTCGCCGGTCCGCAAGGTCCCGCCGGTCCGCAAGGTCCCGCCGGTCCCGCCGGTGCGCAGGGTCCCGCTGGCCCTGCCGGTGCGCAGGGTCCCGCTGGCCCCGCCGGTCCACAAGGGCCCGCCGGTCCGCAGGGTGAACGCGGAGCAGATGGAGCTCCGGGTCCAGGAGGGGCGCAAGGTCCCGCTGGTCCGCAAGGTCCTGCCGGTCCACAGGGTGAACGCGGAGCAGACGGAGTTGCGGGTCCGAGCGGCCCACAGGGCCCAGCGGGCCCAGCAGGTCCGAAGGGCGATTCCGGCGTGCTGAATTTCGCGATTTCGACGTCGCTTCCTGATGTACGGCTGATGACGACTCAGACAGCCGGTTCGTGGTACACGTTGCCGGGCCGTTCGGTAACCATTAACAAGACTTCGGGCACTTCGAAGTTGCGAATTACGTATCAGGACACACTTGGTTCGAGGGCGTCGACGTACAACGCCTGCCAGTGGCGGTTCATGCTGGATGGCACGGTCGTGTCCTTCTTTTCGGACGCCGACGTTGAGTCACAGTTCGGCTGGAGGATGCACAACGGTACGCACGTGGCATGGGTTTCCGATGTGGCGCCCGGTGGACATACGGTGCGTGTGGACAATCTTCGGATGGCTACCGCAACCGAGTGCCTGTCCGGGTGGAACAATATCGGGAACTTCCTCAGTATCGAGGAAATCCAGTAGGAGTACGCTCTCTTTCGGCTGCGTCTACATAAAGAAGCGGGCGGTTTTCGGACTGCCCGCTTCTTATTTCTCGCCTCGCTGAGCTTTGAAAAATACGGTGCGGAATGGTGAGAGGCGTGATATCGCCTGGTCCGGACGTCCTTTCAGCAAACTCTTGATGGCATGCTTTGCAAGAGACGATGCAGAGTCGATTCGTTGCTCTTCGCTCGTCACCGTTCGAAATCCGGCCTTGTTCAGAAACATCTCGATATGCTTCTTGCCTGCGAAGACCAAGTGGTCGGGTAGGTACAGATCGTCAGGATACTGGCTGCGCTCAATGTCTCCACCATTGCCTGTTTCAAGGAACAGGATCCCCCCAGGCGCGCAGCGTTCGGCAACCTCGAGGAGAAAGGCGCTGAAATCTGGAATGTGTGAAAAGACGTTGATCAGCGAGATGACATCAAACTGCTCTTCGATCTGCGACAGAGGTTCATCCGCAATGGGCAGGCCTCGTGCCTTCGCGCTGGCAACCTTGGCTTTCATCGGCTCAATGCCACATACCTTGCTGCCTGGCGGCATCGTAAGGAGCACAGCTTCGACAAATTCTCCATACCCCGCTCCGATATCAAGCCAGCGGATCGGCTTGCCGCCCGCAATTTCCGCGGCAAACATTTTTCGAACGATCTTGCTGTAATGCTGGATCTTCTTTTTGGACCTGCTGAACGTCACGGTGAGTTCCGCGGTTCCAGTCGTGTGGACACCGGTTCTCGACGCTTCTGAAATCGTGTTCAGCGGTGGGCGCGGGTTTACATACACGAGACCGCACGAATTACACTTGACCGCAACATAGCCGTTTTCTCGTGCCCAGGGACTCGAGTCCTTCAAACAGCACAGGGGGCAATCAATGGGCTGGAGTTGCATCTCGAGAGCAGGTCTCACGCGGGTTTCTCGCTTTCATTTTCAACTGGACAGCACGATGGGTCGATATCCACGTCAGGATTCTAATTTAGGGACCTGCAGTTTGAGACTCGAAGGACCTATCCGGGATCCGCTTGCTATCCGGTTTGTCCACATTGCCTAATTGCATTGTGCGAAGTCCGACACTGGATGAACTACCTCCACCTCCGGCCCACAAGACCGGCTGGCCATGGACTGCAGAGACGCCGCCGATTACCACAGCCCCCTCCAACGTGAAGTCGTGGCCTCGCATCAGTATCGTGACTCCCTCTTTCAATCAGGCGGCATTTATTGAAGAGACAATCCGTTCGGTGCTTCTTCAGGGATACTCGGACCTGGAATATGTCGTCATCGATGGTGGCTCTACCGACGGCAGCGTCGACATCATCCGCAAGTATGAAAGGTGGATTACTCATTGGGTGAGCGAACCCGATCAGGGTCAGGCCGATGCGATCCAAAAAGGCTTGAACCGAGTTTCGGGGCAGATTTCAGCCTATCTCAACTCCGACGATCTCTATATGCGGGGTGCACTGCAGCGAGTTGCGGCGCGGTTCGCAAGCCGGCCGGATCTGGACGTCGTGTACGGAAATCTCTATAGGATCGATTCATGCGACCACATCCTTGAGGAGCACCGGAACACGCCTTTCCTGCGCTGGGGTTACCTCTACGGAGGATTCTTTCTTCATCAGCCCTGCACTTTCTGGAAGACGGACGTGGTTCGCGCCGTTGGCGGGTTCAATCCTGAATTCCGATTCGACATGGACAATGACCTGTTTGTCCGGATCGCGATGACCAGGGCCAGGTTTGCTTTTGAGCGAGCTTTTCTGGCGGGGTTCAGAGTGCATGAGACTTCAAAGACTTCCACGATTCTTCATGTCTCGCGTGAAGAGAACGAGCGCATTCGCGAGAAATACCTCCCGTTCCCATTCAACTCTGCCGGGGGAACAATGATCCGGAGTTTCAGTTTCGCGTGCAGACTTTGCTGGTACACGGTTCAGGGTGATCTGGGATGGCTTGCGCGTCGTGCGTTCTCCAGGAGCGCGAGAATGCGCGGAGCCTGAGCCTGGACAGAATAGGTGCGCTCAACTTTGAGCCGCGCCTCGTTTCCCATCTTCCGCCTCATCGCAGGGTTTTCTCTTAGTCGCTCCAGCGCCTGGATCCATTCCGCAGGCGTGCCTGCCAAATAGCCCGTTGCCCCTTCGTCGATGATTTTGCTATTTGCTCCCACGGGCGACGCCACAGCCGGAAGTCCGCAGGCCATGTATTGAAGAAGCTTGTAACCGCACTTACCCCGCTCGAACGGCTCGTCAGGGATGGGCATGATTCCAACATCAATTTCGCGAATATCACAAGCCTCTGTTGCTTCAGACCACGAGCGCACCTCCACCGGCACTTGCAGATTAACCGCGCCTGAACCGATCAGCAGCACGCGAACGCTTCCCTTCGAGCAGACTTCTTTCAGTGCAGGCGCAACGGCGGCAAGGTAACGGGCGGTCCAGGGAGTGCCTATCCACCCAATCGTGAAGGTGCTGCTTTGCACCTTCTCGGAAACGGGATAGTGTTCCAGGTCCACAACGGTCGGTACAAACTGAATCTCCGGCGCACCGGCTCGACGGGCATATTCCGCAAGATAGTCATTACCGACGACAACCGTTCGGGCGTTCGACATGACGGTCCGGATCTTGTTCCCAAGGACCAGGCGTACAAGACTGCTGGTGTGAAGATCGTAGTTGTGAAAAACCGCGTCATCGTAATCGACGACGTACGATCCGATAAGGCGTTCGGGGATTGCTGGAGTCCAGGGAATCAGTTCCTTCTCGATCCACAGCAAGTCGTATCGGCGAGCGTCTACCAGCTGCCGCACTCGCCGCCAATAGGCGGCAGCAATCGCCTTAAGGCTTCTCTTGCCTTTGTATAAGCTCGCAACGTAGTCATCTTCGAGAAAGGGCGCGACCTGCACGTCCACACCATGGCTCTTTAGATACGGCAGGTATTGAAGAAAGCGTATTCTGCTGGTCACTCCCGTCCGGCCGTATCGAGTGAGCAGGAGAACCTTCATTTCCTTCTGCCAACAACGCGTCGTAGCGCATTTTGAACGCCATGCGGGAGGACACGTTTCGCTGTGGCAATCAAGGAGTAGCGCAAGGGAATCTTCAGATGCATGCTCGGCTCTTTCTGCATCGCTTCGGTCCACTCGTCGTTTCCAAATAGCTTCTGGTATTCCAACGCCACGTCCATTGCAAATCCCCATTGTTCGGCAAGCATCGAGAACGTCCACAGCAGCGCGTAGTCATTTTTGCAGGAGTGCCTCTGCGCGAGTGACTCCAACGTTCTGAAATAACGTGTTTCGCACCACGCGGGCGTTCTGCTGAGCTTTCGGTGCGCGAAAATCTGTTGCACGGCTGCGTTAGGTACAACTTTCTCGAGCGTTGACCTTCGGATTCGCCCTGCTCCAAGGACGTTCATGTGAGACAACCAGAAGCCATTGCTGACGAGGTACCGGTGTGTATCAACGAAGAGATCTTCTCCCTCGTATGTGTCGATCAGCGAAGGTTCGATATCGAGAGCAAGCACCCTGGACCTCACAGAGTCATCAAGGGATCGGAAGAGCCGAAGATCCGTGCCCTGCGTATCGAGTTTCATCCAATCGATTCGATCCAGCTTAAGCTGGGCAAGAGCAGCGTCCAGCGAGATGGACGGAACACGAACCTTCCTGTTTGTTATGAAGTAATCGTGAAAGGAATAGTTGTAGACAGATGCGAGGTCCGGCTTCAGCGTACTGGAACAGTGCGGATAATCCGTGAGATAAAACTCCACTTCATTTTGCGAGGGATCGCTGGTTACGGCCTTGTTGAGGATGAACCTGTGATGAAACTCGCCGCCTACGGAATCTGTCATGTCGCGCAGATCGGGATCGAAACCCACATAAATGGATTGCGAGGCGATCGGCTGCCATATCTCGGGTGCGCCACCGGCAGCCCCGATATCAACGAGGATGGGATGGATCTTGCGTGCCGCTAGCATGAGTAGCTTGCCGTTCCTGATTCTGCTGCCTGAGCTGAAATTCAAAGAGTGCCGAGAGTTCGTACATTCGAAGCTTGTAGGTGTGGTCTCGCAGGGTTCTGCTCTGTCCCGCACTGGCGATGGTCTCGCGCTCGCTTTCGTGGTCGAGGTAATAGCGCGCCAGCTCTACACATTCTTCCGGCGTACTATACACGGCCACTTCCTTGCCCGGTTCGAACAGCTCATGAAGATTGCACTTCTTGTCTGTCAGGAGAAGCGTGCCCACTCCAGTTGCCTCAAACAGACGAAGATTGTTGGCGTAGTTCTCGGCGAGATCGATGTGGTAGTTCAGCGTGATTCGCGAATTACGCAGGATGCAGTACATCTCCTTTCCCCATGCGTTTCCGCGATGGTAACGCCGTACCGGGGAATCCTTTGCCCACGACGAATCGATCCGCCCCCATATGCCCAGATTCAGACTCTTGCCCACAGCCTCGAGTAGCGTGCGCCGGTTCTCGTGATCCGCAGACAGCGTACCGACGAAGGAGACATCTATCGGTTGTGCTTCGCGCGTGACCTTCTCCAGAATGGTGTCCTCAAACGCGAGTCTCACCAATTCGGCTTTGAGGCCTTGATTGCGGAAACGGTCGACGAAGTTAGGCAGAGACGAAACCATGAGGTCATAGTCGATCAGCTTCTTGTCTGCACTCAAAGGAGACGCAATCTGCCCAACGACAAGTTTCACCGCAGGCTTGAAGTCCGAAAGGAACCCGTCCGGTACCCACTGCACAGACTGATTGAGAATCACGTCGGGCCGGTAGTGCCGAATCTGTGCAGCGAGTATGGTGAGCAGGTTCTGCTTCCCATTTAATCTCGAGGCGAATGGCTGCAGCCACGGCTTGATTGCTCGGACAAGCGGGGTCGACCGGTGTTCGCGAACTTTGTCCCGCAGTGCTTTCAGGCCGGTACTGGGGGCGGAGGTTCGAGCGGCAATTGAGTTCTCGCGAGCCCACGTGCCTTGCATGATCTCGTTGTTGATGTGAAGGTCCCATGCCTCGTGGCCTTGTGAAGCAAGGTTTCTTGAATAAAAGTCCCCTACATTGAACAGGCTGTCCACGCGCGCCTTGAGCTGTTCATTGTATGGCGCATTTTCCAGGCCGGGATGTTGCGAATATAGTGAAGAGAGAAATCCCGGGTAGTCCAGGTTTAGGATCAAGATTCGCATTCGGAGTCTGCCGACGACTGTCGCCCGCTTTCAAACACGAAAACAGTGGAACATAGGCGACATTGTCGTGTCGACCCCCTCTTCAATTAACCCATTGAAGCCAGGCAATAAGCGGGACGAGTGTCAGAGGGCTGAGCAACGTCGATAGAAAGACCGTGCTTGTCACGAAACTCGAATCGAGATCGAACTCCAGAGCCAGAACAGTGGTGATCACGGCAGCAGGCATCGAAGCAAGAGTGATCGCCGCAGCCCGAGCTGCCCCTGAGAAGCCCAGTAGCGTGGCCAGTCCAAAGCCGATGATCGGAGAAACAATCAGCGACAATGCTACCGCGGCTCCCACTACCCTCGGACGGGTTGGAACAACCGCGCGCTTGAGCTGCATACCCAGGACCAGGATCATCATAGGCAACGCCGCGTCACTGAGCATGCCCACCGGCCGCATGAGGGTTTTGGGCGGAGTGACGTGAAAAAGCGAAAGAAGTCCGGCAGCTGCCAGCGCATAGAGCGCCGGAACACGAAGCAAGCGCCGGGCAGCGCTTCCCAGGTCCTGTACGCCTCTGGCGGCAATAAACACTCCTACGGTGTAGACAAGAATCGCGCTGGTCACGAAGTAAACACTGGCATACGCAAGCGCCTCGGCGCCGAACGCAAATAAGATTAGAGGTAGCGCGTAATTACCACTGTTGGAGAACAGGACGACCAGCAAAAAACTACTCAACGCTTTGCGCTCGAGGTGAAGCAGCATTGCGAGCAGTCCTCCCGCTATTCCCATACCGGCAGTCAACAAAACGCAATAGAGCGCCATGTGAACAACATCGGATCCACTCAACCGCGATGTGACAAGCTGAGTAAAGACCAGGCAGGGCGAGAGAGCATTGAAGGTAATAGTCGAAAGGGTTCGGACACTACCCGAGACGCGCCGCTCGAGCAGGAATCCCACCAGCGCGATCGCGAAGATCGGCAGAACGTCTGATACGAGAATGGAAAGCAGCATCACGATGACAAGCGTACCCGCACTGTGTCTGCGGCCTATACGGAGTTCTCTGCGGACTCGTTCAAATACTCCTCTTCGGGCACCGGAATCGCAAACGGCTCCTTCTTGAAATACCGGACCACCTCCTGCGCGGCCTCAAGCTCCATTTGAAGACGGCAGTCCCGTGTGGCCGATCCCATGTGCGCAGAAAGAATGCAATTGTCCAGGGTTGTAAGTTCTCCGGTGTAAGGCTCTTCTGTGAAGACGTCTAACGCTGCCGAAAAGGCCGGTCTATTGCGAAGGGTTTCAGCGAGTGCGATTTCATCGATCAGTTCACCCCGAGCTGTGTTGATCAGAATGGCGTGGGGCTTCATCATTGCCAGCTCTTGTCTTCCAATCATGCCGCGTGTTCGCGCCGTGAGGGGAACATGCAGCGATATGATGTCTGCTTCGCGATAGATGGTTTCCCGGTCGGTCCAGATGCACCCTGAATGTTGCGAAAATTCGGGATCACGTTTGAGATCGTGGGCAAGGATGCGTGGACTCCAGTTCTGGATATGGCCGATCACAAGCTTGCCGATCCTGCCCACACCAATGATGCCTACCGTCATCAGTCCTAGCCTTCTCCCGATACGCCGGCGCCAGATTCCATCACGTATTTCGTGGTCAACCGCTAGTGTCTTCCTTAGCAATGCGAGCATCTGACCAACCGCCAATTCAGCCACCGCAGGGGAGGGAGCTGACGGCGTGTAGGTGATGGCGATCCCGCGACTGCGAGCCGCTTGCAGCGCAACACTATCGAGGCCTATGCCTACACGTGCGATCAGGCGTAGATTTCCGGCCTTCTTCAGAACCGCTTCCGTTATGGGCTCGGTACCGGCAATCACGGCTTCATAAGTTCCGATCATTTCCGCGAGTTCTTCCTCCTTCAGCCGGCGCTGGAACGGATTAAGGGTGAAAGTGATGCGTTCCCTCTCCAGCAGTTCGATCGGATCGGAGTCGATTTCACCGAACGGATGAGTGGTTACGAGCACGCGGCCAGTGGTGGACGTTTTCATCAGCGAATGAACAGTGAACCACAGACACCACAATGATGTCGACGCCTGAAGCCCCTAACCTGGTATGCAACATCCAAAACAAGTCTTTGGGATGCATTAGGACGCTGACATAATTCCGGATTCATGGTTCCAAGGGTTCTTTGTTTCATTGTTGGGCTAACCGCCGTCCTTGTCTTCATCCGCCCTTTTGAAGGCCAGCGCGGTGCGGGCATTGCGGGCGCACCCGGCGGAGCTCTAGCGCGAGGTGTGGATAACACCCCCACGACTGCCCCGGTTCAGCCGCCCCCAATCACTGATTTCGATACCGTTCTTCTGACCGTCAACGTGACGGGACCTCAAAACAACTCTGTTCCGGGCATTCCTCGAGAACGCTTCCAGATTCTCGAGGATGGCGTTGAGCAGCAGATTTCCTATTTCTTTGAAGACTCAAGACCCTTGACGGTGGGGTTCATATTCGACGACAGCGGTCGCATGGAAACGCACGACAAGGTTCTGGTGCTCAAGGATGCCGCGCAGAGCTTCCTTAAAGGAAAGGATCCTCGTGACGAGTTCTTCGTCGTGCGCATGTCCGATTTTGCCGACGTTGTCCAGTCGTTCACAACCGACGTGAAGAACCTGCCTCTTAATTATCCGTCGATAGGCGAGACGGCTCTTTACGATGCCGTTTACGTAGGACTCTCTGTAATAAAAGAAGCTGCAAACCCTCGCCGCCTTCTTGTCGTTATTACGTCAGGTGGCGACCGATGTTGCAGCGACAACAATCGAAGAACGACTGAAGACATGCTGAAGGCGTTCGCAATTAGAGAGAATGTTCAAATTTTCACGTTGTTTGTCGTTGATGATGTCACGGATCAGGACGGGGAATTCGTGAATCGCGATGCGGTCGTTCTGGGGGACCTGGCCTGGATGACCGGCGGGCGCATGTCCAACGCTCCAAACGCTGCTCGGGGCGTGGAAGCTCTTATGGCGGAAATCGCACGCGGGCTGAAAACCCAGTATCTCATCGGATTCAAATCGACACGGCCTGAACACGATGGGAAGCGCCGGGGTGTCAAGGTGAAGGTCGCCGCTCCGGAAACGAGCCCGAAATTGACCGCCTGGACGAAGAGCGCCTACTACACGCGAAAGAATTAAAGACGGTTCGTCTGTCCCCGACTACTTTGAAGGTCTGGCGATCGGTTCGTCTGCGTCTCTGCGAAGGCGAACTCGAAGCTGTGGAATGTTGGTTCTCACGCGTACGAATCGGCTCGCTAGGGGACCGGTCTGGTCCGTGTTGTAGGACAGAGTGTACTGCCCCCGAAGTTCCATCGCGATGATCTGACTGAATGCGATAAGGCTCTCAACACTCAGAGTCGTTTGGAGCTCGGGCAGATCGACCACCATAGAAAGCCCGCCCGTATCGGCAGAAAGCACCCTCAAAACAAGCTGAAACAGCGGCTCTGCAGTGGGATTGGGTAGTTCTTCGGTTACCGACCTGACGCCACACGTGAACACCTGAATTTCCTGTTCGGCGATTTTGGCGCGCAGCGTTTCGATTTCTTTGCCGCTTGTGTCGTAGGCATCGGTGATGACGAGCAACGCGCGTCGCTTATATTTGGACTTTTTCATTTTCTCGAGCGCGTTGATCACGTTGTCGTAAAGATGCGTGGCGTTACCCACCTGGTTGAGCTTCTGGAGTTGATCTTCGACCTTCTTTCGATCCTGTGTGAAGTTCTGACGAACCTGCAGCTTTTCATCGAACGTCATCAGAAGAAATTCGTCCTGCGGTTTCATGAGCTTGACTACGGCGCGGCCAATGCGGTTAGCCGCGAGTATCGCTGCCGGAACCGGCTGTTGTCCTTCGACGTATAAGGGAAGCCGCATGCTCATGCTCTTGTCGATGAGAAGGCCGAGGCTAATCGGGACCTCCGAGCCCTCGGTGAATCCAGTGATTTTCTGTTCCACTCCATTTTCTTCAACAATGAAGTCATCCTGCTTGAGGTTGAGGATGTAACGGCCCGAGATATCCGAAACGTTCAGAACAACTTTCTGAACATGCTGCGGGGCTTGAACGGGAGATTGCTGGAGTAACGCAGCGAGACCCACAAGAACGGCCAGAGACTTCATGGCCGAACATTCTATCAGTCCGATTCAGTTCGTTGTGACTATGGTTTTTCTCTTCTCGAGCAATCTGACAATTGCTTGAATGTAGGTGCTGTCGGGGTGCAAGCGTTCTGCGACACGCAGTTCCGCTCGAGCGTCCTCAATCCGATTTGCGGAAGACAGACAAAGACTCAGACCGATGTGAGGACCTACTTTTTGCGGACTCAGCACAATGGCGCGCTGAAAAGACTGTGTGGCCGCACCAAGGTGATTCGGATCGTGTTTCTTATGGTAAAGGTTCAGATGGATATCGCCCGAGTCATGAAACAGGCTCGAGTTTAGTGGCATTACTGCTTTCGCGGTTTCGAGTGTGTCTGCGGCAGTTTCCAGCCGGTTCTCTTCATATTCTCGTTGCGCTCGAACTTGCAGTTCGCTTGACACCATGACGAGACTCGAGAAGACGAGTGTTGTAACTCCCAGAACTGCGAGAATCGTGGTTCCTGCCGTCGCCCGGGGTTGTGGAACGACACGCGCTCTTCTCATCAGAGTCCCGATCAGCATCGCGCCAATGACTCCAAGACTCGGAAAGTACACATTGATGTCGATGAGGTTATGGAGAATCCATACGGCCAGGGCGAGCAAAAGATAAGGAGACAGACGGCGCATTTCTCCCCGGTGCCACGCTCCAAGAAGAAGCAATAGCACGCCCGCAGTCGCAATCAGCGCCAGATAACCCAGCTCCGATAGCAGCTGCAGTGGAGTGTTGTGGGCGTACTGTGTCTCGTTTGCTCCGGGCAGCATGTATTGGGAATACAGGACACCATATGTGTTCAGGCCTGTGCCCATCGGATGCGCGGCGAAGATTGTCCATGCTGTTACCCAATTCATCGCCCGCAATGAGACGGGGTTGGAGGAGGCGATTCCTCCCTGGCGTATCGCGTAGAACGCGCCGCCCGCAAGAGCAAGAGTCAGAACGACAGGAGCTAGCCGCAGACTCACCCGCCTGTGATGCAGAAGCATCCATACCGTCGCAATGAGGAACAATCCGACGAGGAACCCGAAACTTCGCGTCAGGAACCCCGCAGCCAACAGCATGCCGACCCCGACGGCAAGCAGCGCTTTCACCCTCCTGCCGCTTTCCCCCCAGAGCTTCGCGTGAAAAGGGAGAGCGAGCGTCAGAAATCCCCATAACGTTCCCGGCAAAGCCAGTGTCGAGAAAATTCGCCGCGACTCGATCCGTTCCAGGGCGGGAACTTTTAGGACGCGGTCCGATGCCGCATATGAAATGTAGTTGTAGAGTTGCTCAAAGCCCCAGAAGTACTGGTACAAGCCATAGCCCGACACGATAGCGCACAATACAACCAGGCAAATGGCGAGCGGCTTTTCAGGTTCGAAACCGGCATAGAAAAAAAAGCCGAACAGGCAGTAGTACGACCAAAGGATCGTCAAGAACTCGAGTGATCGATAGGTGTCCACCGAGAACAGGAAGACATGAAGAATCAGGAGAGCGAAAGCCGCCAGACCCCCCTTGATATAGGCCGGATGAATTCGACGTTCATACAGACTGGAGAAGAACGCAAACGTCGCGCATAGAATGACGGCCAGCTTGCCGTCCGGATAAGCTTCGGGCGGCAGGAGTACGGCGAAGAAGAGTGCGGCGAAGGCCAGCCCGATTACTGCTCGTTTCTGCTTCATCGTTGCTTTGGCGCCTGCGGCCTTCCCAGCAGCAGGTTGTCGAAGGGATCGGGAACGGACGTATCTTTGAAGTAGTTCGCCAGTTGAACGGCTTGTCTCCGATATTTCTCGCTTTCTTCCATCTTACCGGCTTCCTGGTACCATTCCGCCAACCGTAAGTGACCCGGAATGTAGTTGGGTTCGATCTCGACGGCTTTCAACAATTCTTTGCAGGCCCTGTTCAGGTCGCCGAGGTTGTAAAACGCTTCCGCAATATTCTTGCGAACAAATGGATTGAACGGGTCCGCTCGAAGCTGGAGCTCCCCCGCATCGGCGATCCTCCGGTGAATTGCTCTATCCTTTTGTGGATCTTCCGTCAGCCGCTGGACAAGTACGGCTTCGAAGTGTCCCGCCGGCACATCGAAATAAGGATTTTCCCGCATGGAGTCGGCAAACAGGATTTCTGCTCGGTCGAGGTATTCGGGCTTCCTGGTTTTTATGTACTCGTCGAGATAAACAGTGCCGAGGTTATCCAACAAAATCGAATAACGGGGGAGGATAGCGAGCGCCAATCGATGGTTGCGTTCCGCTCGCTTAAAGTCATCGGCCGAGTGTGCCTCATGGCCCACCTCATTGAAGTGGAGACCAACAGCAGGTATTAACGCGGCATCCAGCCAGACCGCGACAAGAGCAATCCCGAACGCATGGCGCCAGGTTGTGGACAGCGTGGGGCGCCGATATTCTCCATACGGCAACAGGTCGGCCTGGCTGATGACGGCGAGACCGGCAGCCAGGACGGGTACCGTCCAGTTATTGTCTACCAGGGCGTGCACCGTCAGGCCCGTTGCAGCAAGCAAGGCGGACTCCTGTACGATCCTACTCTGCGGCGATATCGTGTGGCTTCTGCGCCATGCGAGAAACAGCAGATATCCTCCAAGCCCTATGAGCAGGATCGTGCCGGGTACTCCAATTTCCGCGGCGTACTGAAGGTATTCCGAATGGGCGATATTCGGCCATTTTCGATAGTGCGTGATCGAGCCCGCGATGTAGGGGCTGAATTGCTTGCCGAAATAGTAGTAATGACCCAGTCCAACCCCGGTACCGGGGTATTGGCTGATCATCGACAACGTTCCAAGCCAGATTCCGCCACGCGCATAATTGAAAGGATCCCGCTGACCACGGTCCATAAACTTGCGAACAAGCGATGGATTCGCAGCGAGCGTGATCAGGATCAGTAGGCTTCCGGCAAGAGCGATGCGCATCAGCGAGAAACTTCGACGCCTCGCCATACGGAATCCTGCTATCGCGAGCAGCGCGCCTGCAGAGAGCGTGGCTCCGCGCGATGAAGTCTGGCCGATGCCGTATAGAAGAAACAATCCCGCCCCGGCAGCGGCGATGCGAAGCCGCACCGAGGATCCCAACAGAAGAGTCGCTACACAAATCGCCAGGCCCGGCAGGACGAAGGACGCGAGATAGTTGGCATTGACAAAGGGCCCGAGGAGGGGACGCTCTCCGACGATCAGTGCTCCTGCAATGTATCCGACATCGATAAGCACCACAGCGCCGAGAATGGCATTCTTCCAACTTGCGGGCCTTCCGATGGCACAGTGGGCGAGAGCGATGAACGCGCCTATAAAGAGGATGTTTTCGTAGAAGACATACCAGCTTTCAAATAGAGATCCCGGCCAGCGCAACATGGAAATCAGCATGGCGGCCACAACGGCGATCACTCCTGTCAGAAATCCAGGAGATAGCGGCGGAAGACTTGCCCGGTCTTTTTTCCATGCATAGCAGCCGATGATGACAAGCAGAAGGCTTCGATAGATTCCCAATACGACGGGTTGGGTGGCTTCCTTACCCGCCGGGGTTAGCGCCACCAACAGAATCACGCAGAGGAATGTGACGAGTTCCTGACGATCTCTGATCCCGAAACGTTCCAACATGCGCCAACTGTAGCATCGCGTCATTCGTAACGTTTTCCCCTTTTTTGCTTGTGCCTCGGAGCTTCGCTATGATTCCCTCCACTTGAAACGGAGGTTCACTCATGAAACATTTTTCACGGCTCCTGACCGTTGTGTCGCTTGCTGCAATCTTTGCGCCGGCTGCCATAGGGCACTTCAAGTTACTCGAGCCCCCATCAGCCCTGATGGAGGGCAATAACGGAGACCCGCAAAAGATGGCGCCCTGCGGTGGGACTTCGGCCGACGCCGGCACTCCGAGCAACATCATTACGAGTATTCGTGGGGGGACAAAACTCCACCTGAAGGTTCAGGAGACGGTATACCATCCTGGTCACTATCGCGTGGCGCTCGCTGTGAACTCACGAACGGAACTTCCGAAAGATCCCGAAGTGACAACCCGGGAATCCGCCCGTGGGCCACAGTCCGTGTCGGCAGTGATTCAAAACCCGGTTCGCCCGCCACTCCTGGTCGACGGTCTCTGGGCTCACGATACTCGCCCAACAGGTACGGCTGCTCCTTATGAGACCGATATCGAGATCCCCAATATCAACTGCGAGAAATGCACCCTCCAGATCATTCAATTTATGGCCGAGCATGGATTGAATCGCGATGGCGACTTTTCGTATCACCATTGCGCGGATCTCAAGATCACGGCCGACCCTGCAAAACCCCTGGCTACAGGTTGGCCTACAGCCCCGGCCCGCGGAGGGACTCGCTAACCTTTTGCGTCAGGCGGGGTGACAATCTTTGTCATTTTTGCACGGGTGTTTACTAACTAAGTCCTTTGGTTTCTGCAGTTGGCTCCGTGGTTCGATGATTGCACTAACCGAGTCGCCTGGCACTTGGTGTACGGGCTGAAAAGGCCGGTTAGGTTCAAATACTACTAGTCGAATTCACGGAGGGAATTGGAATGAAGAATAGTAAAGGTTTCTCGCTGTTGGAACTTTTGATCGTCGTTGCGATTATTCTGATCATCGCGACCATCGCAATCCCGAGCTTGCTGCGGTCTCGTCAGGCAGCCAACGAGTCTGCCGCCGTGGCAAACCTCAGAACGGTCAACACAGCGGAAGTCACCTACCTGTCGTCTTCGGGCGGCACTTACGGAGACATGCCGAATCTGATCAGCGCCAAGCTGCTGGATGATACGTTCACTGGCACCAAGGCGGGTTACAAATACGGGATCACGCTCGATGTTACGGGGCAGGACTATACGGCTACCGCGTATCCGGCTGCGCCGAACACGGGCCGTTATGGCTACTACAGCGTTCCGGATGCGGTGGTTCGTTATTCAACGGTCTCCACTCTTGCTCCGGCTGGTCAGTCAGGACGTTCCGTCCAGTAAACGGACCGTTGCGAGGCTGAGAGGGGGCGTGGGACGCGCTTCCCTCTCGATCCTCCGGGTTTCTAACCTAATCCCTGAATGTCATTCATTAAGGAAGGATTCGGCCCGGTGTCATAGGGGGATAACTTGAAGAATAGAAAAGGATTTTCGTTACTTGAACTCTTGATCGTTGTCGCCATCATCTTGATCATCGCGACAATCGCAATTCCGAGCCTTCTGCGCTCGAGGCAGGCGGCCAACGAGGCAGCCGCAGTCGGTAATATGCGGAACCTTAATACGGCGGAGGTTACTTACTCCTCCAGTTTTGGCCTATACGGCAGTGTCCCGGACCTTATTACGGCCAAGCTGCTGGATGAGCGCTATGCCGCAAGTAACTTTAGTGGCTTCCGTTTTGCGGTGGCGCTCTCGAGTGGATCTAGGAATTACACGGCTTATGCGACTGGAGTGTCGACGAATAGTTCGCGCTTCGACTATTACACCAGTCCGGATTTCGTCATCCGCTACTCCACTATGACGTCGAGGGCACCGAGTGGGATGACCGGCGATCCTGTCCAGTAGTTTCGCGAGAAAGGGGCCTTTGAGCCCCTTTTTCTGCGCCCGTCTCCGATATATTTACCGCTTTAATACTTTTGGTAACTTGTCTTACTCTGGCTTTGCATGTCCGTATTGGTTTTAGTCCTGCTTTCCCTGCTGCAGTCCTCTCAATCCCCGCGTCTTTCGCCGAACGATCTCGTTTCGGCGGTCAGCGATTACTACGGGAAGCTGAACAGTCTCTCCGCGGATTTCGAACAGATACAAAAAGATGCGAACCGAAGTACCAGGGTCCGGGGTCATGTATACCTGAAGAGCGGGAGGCGAGCCCGGTTCGACTACGTTAACCCTATCGTCAAGAGCGATTACTTCGACGGAAAGACCCATACGCGCTACCTGCCGGACGAAAAAAACGCGATTCAGGAGGCGATGGGGAAGAGCGAGGACGAACGCCTGCTGATTTTCCTGATTCTTGGGAATCGGGAGTCCCCGTGGAAAGATGAGTTTGACAGGAAGGAGACCGGGACTGTCCCGGCGACGTTTCCTGGGAATCAAGTGGTGAGATTAATTCCAAACAACACAAAGAACATTCGGGATGTGGAGGTGGAAGTCGATCCTGCCACCCGTTTGATTCATCGGTTTGGTTTTACTCGAGCCGATAAGACGTATACAGAGTACATATTTACCAATATCAAGACAGCTCCATTAGACGATTCGCTTTTCAAGTTTAAGGCGCCGCCGGATGTGAATGTCTTTGTGAGATAACAGTCCTCCGATGGAATTCGACTGCAAGTACGCCAAGCCAAGTGGTGAAATCGTAACGGCCACGTTGGTGGGCCAGACGCTGGAAGAAGTGCGTCACCATTTGCAAGAGCAGGGCCTTCTGCCTATATCCGTGCGCCAGAAGGGATGGGCACTCAACCTCAAGAGAGAGCGTGGAGTGCGCATCAAGCAGGAGAATTTCATCCTCTTCAACCAGCAGCTCGCAGCTCTGATCAAAGCGGGCCTTCCGATCCTCCGATCTCTCGACCTTCTCAAGGCACAGATCAAGAATCCGCTACTGAAGCGGCATGTGAATGACGTGCGGGATCGCGTCCATTCCGGCGCCATGCTGTCGGAAGCCCTTCGTGCCCAGGGTGTCTTTCCCACAGTTTACGTAGCATCCATTTTCGCTGGTGAGCGCAGCGGTGATCTGGTCAATGTGATCAGCCGGCACATTCAGTACGAGAAGACGATCATGTCGGTGAGAAAGCGATTTGTGAATTCGCTGATCTATCCGGCGTTTCTGATCCTTCTCTCGATCGTGATGGTCGGTGTCATCATGGCGTACGTCATTCCGAAGTTCGCCGAGCTCTATCATGATCTCAACGTCGACCTGCCTGTGCCGACACGCATCCTGATCACTGTGGCGAGTACCATCCAATCACAGGTGTTCCTCATTCTACCTGCGCTGGCCATCACGATTATCGGGCTGTGGGTCTGGGCCGGCACTACAGCCGGCCGCATGTGGTTCGACAAGATGAAGCTAAAAGTGCCGGTGCTCGGAAATCTGTGGACGATGTTTTCGATGGCGCAGCTTTCGCGAACGCTGGCAATGTTGCTTCAGGGCGGGACTCCGCTGTTAACTGCCCTGGAAGTCACGCGAGACGCATCCGGGAACTCCGTCATTTCTTCTTCCATTGCATTTGCGATCAGCCAGGTGCGAGAGGGAAAGTCTCTATCCGACAGCCTCGAGAAGGCAGGGCACTTCCCGACATTGTCTTTGGAAATGATGCGGGTGGGCGAGCAGACAGGGTCTCTTCCCGAAATGCTAAATCACGTAGCGGATTTTTACGACGAGGATGTCAACATCAAGTCTACGGCATTGCTCAGTTACGTTGAGCCCGCGATTCTCATCTTCGTGGCGACGTTTGTGGCGTACATCCTCGTGTCCTTGTACCTGCCCATTTTCAGCCTGGGGGCCAAGATCCAGTCATGAAAGAACTCACGATCAGCGACGACCGGCAGACTGCGAAACAACTGGCGCAACGTTATCGGTGTGACTTTGTCGAACTGAGCGGCACCGACCTTGATCTGGATCTCTTCCGTTCGATCCAGGCCGAGCTCATGTTTCGATACAACTTCGTTCCGCTCAAGCGGCAGGGCGAAGCCCTTGTCGTTGCGATGGCCGATCCGAGCGACCTCAGCGCCATCGACGAAGTATCGGATCTGCTCCACCGCGACCTCATCATCCGCGTGGCTCCTCTTTCCGAGATTCAGGATCTACTCAAAAAGTCGGAGTCCTCGCAGCGGATGCTCGAGGAAGCGACTGAAGGTTTCAAATTGCAGCTCATTCGTGAAGATGAAAGCGGCGATGAAACCATCACGATCGAAAAGATTACACAGGAAGAATCCAGCCCGATCATTCGGCTGGTCGACACAGTCATCTTTACTGCGCTCGAACGGCGCGCCAGTGACATCCATATCGAGACACGTGACAACGAGGTGGGTGTGAAGTACCGCATCGACGGCGCATTGACGGAAGCAATGGAGCCGATTGCGAAGGAGCACCATTCGACCGTCCTTTCGCGTATCAAGATCATGTCGGAGTTGGATATTTCCGAACGTCGTGTACCGCAGGATGGCCGGTTCAAAACCCGTTACAAGGGCCGGTCCATCGACTTCCGCGTTTCGATCATGCCGTCTATCCACGGAGAGGATGCGGTTATTCGTATTCTCGACAAGGAGACCATCAGCGAGAAATTCCGTACATTGAGCCTGGACGTCGTAGGATTCGCTGAATCCGACATCAAGAAGTTCCGGCGCTATATCAAGGAGCCGTACGGAATGGTCCTGGTGACGGGCCCGACGGGTAGCGGTAAGACAACAACCCTCTACGGCGCGATCATGGAAATCCGCAACTCGGAAGACAAAATCATCACGATTGAAGATCCGGTGGAGTATCAGCTGCAGGGAATCACTCAGATTCCGGTCAACGAGAAAAAAGGACTCACATTCGCTCGTGGCCTTCGATCGATTCTCCGTCATGACCCCGACAAGATCATGGTAGGAGAGATCCGAGACACGGAAACAGCGCAGATCGCCATCCAATCGGCGCTCACGGGACACCTGGTCTTCACGACCGTGCATGCCAACAACGTCGTCGATGTACTCGGACGATTCCTGAACATGGGCGTCGATCCGTACAACTTCGTTTCGGCATTGAACTGTATCCTGGCTCAGCGGCTCGTTCGCATGATCTGCACGAATTGCCAGCGGCCCGTACGTTATCCAAAGGAAGTGCTGGTGGAATCCGGGCTGGACCCGGTGAAGTTTGCCGGGTTTGAGTTCCGTGAAGGGACGGGCTGTCTGTCTTGCAATGGCACGGGATATCATGGTCGGACTGCAATTCACGAACTACTGGATCTCTCCGACCGGATCCGGGATTTGATTATAGACAAGAAGCCCACGTCCGAAATAAAGCGTGCGGCTCATGAAGAAGGGATGACTTCGTTGCGCGAGAGCGCGGTCAGCAAGGTGCTGGCTGGTGAAACGACGCTGCGCGAAATCAATAAGGTAACGTTCATTGAGTAGCAGTCTTTTAAATCCTGTAACGCAGTTCCTAAAGTCGCCACGGCCTGTGTGGGCGTGCGAGTTTACGAGCCGGCATGTGATCGTCGCCGGAACAGACTCTTCCCGCAAACGCGTGGCGGGGCGAGCTGTCGAACCGCTCCCGGAAGGAGCCATCTCCAGCACGCTGAATGGAAAGAATCTCGTCGACTTCGAGACCGTGCACGACATCACGAAGGACGCAATACGGCGCGCTGGTGTTCGCGGGTTTGAGATGAGCGTCGTCATACCCGACGATTCGAGCCGAATTGCTATCGTGACCGCGGATAATCTCGCGGGCAAAGCCGAAGATCGGGAGGCGTTCCTGAGATGGAAACTTAAGAAGACTGTGCCCTTCGAGGTGGATACGGCTCAGATCGCTTACCAGGTCCTGGGTTCCCGCGAATCGATAGAGGGAAAGGGCTTCGACGTCCTCGTGGCAGTGTCTCCGCGTTCCGTAGTACAGGAATATGAAGAGCTTCTCGAGAGGCTCGATATCCACGCCGGGTATGTTGTGCCCTCCACCATTGCTGCAATGAACATGGGCCCGGAAGTTTCGTCAGGCACAAAGCCCGATGATGTGCTTTTCGTGAAAGTTGCACCGGATTCCATCGCGACGATAGTTTTTCAGAATCGGCGGCCGCGGTTTTACCGTCGTGTCGGTGAAATGCCTTTGTACGATGCCGTCTATCCGACGATGATGTACTACCAGGACAAGCTGGGAGGCACGTCGCTTTCATGCGCTAAGGTCTGCGGATACGACAGCGATCTTCTTTCGGAGATGGAAGAACTCGAAGATAGACTGAATGTTCCTGTTCGAGGCATGGAGCCCCGAAGCACCGAGGACATTTATAAGCCGGCGCTGGGCGCCGCAGGTTTTTTATGGGCCAATTTGACCTAAACCTATCGACACGTCCGTTCAGGCCATATCGAGCGGCCAACATCGGTTTGCTCACCCTTCTCCTGGTCCTTTTGGTGGTTACAGCCGGGCAGATCCTCAGCTACCAGCAATATTCGTCGCTCGCGGCCGCCAGTCGTCAACAAGAAACGGAAGTCCGGGCAGATGCTGATCAATTGATGGCTCAAGTCCAGAAGCTGAACGACAAGATGACCAGCGGGAACGCTACGGAGAAGCTGTCGGAAGTGGAACTGTTAAACCGAATTATTATTCGGAAAAGCTTCTCATGGACAAAGGTGTTCGCCAATCTCGAGAAAGCCATGCCGGAAAACGTTCGTCTTCTCAACCTCCATCCGTTTCTTGATGAAGAGGGAAGAATCGGCCTCACGATGGGTGTCCGCGGCCGCAGTCTGGCGGACGCCACGGCATTCCTGACCACTCTGGAACGATCCGAAATTTTCACCGAAGTTCAGCTGGCGGTACAGGAAAAGAAGGAAGCGAATGCCAATGGCGAAGTCGAGTTCTCGCTGAGTTCCTTGTACACAGAGCCGGCCAAAAAGCAGGTGGAAGCCAAGCCACAGCCGAAGGCACTGCCGCAACCGCAGGCACTGCCGCAGCCGAAGGCACTCCCAAGGAAGGTGTCGCGATGATCTATCGGCGCCGGCGTCAGCAGTATGTCTTCGCGGGACTTCTCGCCATTATCGCGGTGATCAATGTCTTGTTCTTCTTTATCCTAAATCGCCCCGCGCATGCGGAATACGATCGCCTTGAGGAGTCCATCCGGCAACTTCGCGCCCAGGTAGGAGCAAACAAAATCTACTTTGACCGGCTCCAAAAGACCAACACGCAGCTCGATCGTTTTGATAAAGATAAGAATTCACTGCTGATGAAGCATCTGATTCATCGGACTTCCGGATATTCACAGATCGTCTCGACCCTGGAAGGTATCCTGCAGCGCACCGGTGTTCGGAGTACCCGAATCACTTACACGCCGGATCCAAAGCCTCATGCCGGGCTGAACACCGTGGCTGTGACAATCCCACTCGAGGGAAGCTATAGCAACATTGTGAACTTCATTCGACAGGTGGAAAACTCCGACACCTTCTTCCTGATTACTGCGATCGATCTCACTGGCGGTAACAGTGCGCAGGCTCCTAACAGCCAGACGTCTAACATTTCTAACACGAACGCCAGCACGGGTTCCGGAAACGTGGCACTTTCGCTGGCGCTGGAGACTTACTTTTACCAATGACGGCTTCAGACAAAAAGAAAACCGCGTGGCTGGTGCTTCTCCTCATTGGAGCGGGACTCTCGTGGTTGTATGTCTACCGTCCGACGGCGGTTTCTGTATCCAACGTCACCCAGAAGGCTGCCGCGAAGACAAAGCCGGCCAAAGTTGGGCAGGAAGCACAGATCCGAGTCGATATGGTCGAGAATACGTCCGCGATCAGCGTCGGTCAGACGAATCTTTTCCAGTATCGCCAAAAAACTGTGGCCTCCAAACCACCGGAACCGCCACGTGCCCTGGCGACTTCACCGATCGTCACGCCGATAAGTGCGTCCGCCCAACAACAGCAGCCCTTCGTTCCCCCACCGCAGCCCTGGAAGGCCTTTCGATATGAGGGGTTCTCTGTCAGCAAAGGCGGGGGGAAAATCCTCGGTTCTATCACCGAAGGCGGAAACACTTACGAAGTGAAAGAAGGCGACTGCATGATGGGGCAGTTTTGTGTTACCCGTCTCACGGAGACCCTTGTTGAGATCGAAGACCTTCAACTGAAACGGAAGCAAACTTTCACGAGGATACAGTAATGAGATCCGTCAGGGGGCGTGGCGATGAAGGCTTCGCGCTAGCGGCGCTGATTTGCTTCATCACTGCTGCTGCGATCTTCACGGCGATCGTAGTTCCTCTTCGAGTCATGCAAAGCCGGCGCGAGACAGAAAGGGAACTCATCTTTCGAGGCGAAGAGTACGTTCGCGCAATCAAAAAGTATCAATACAAGTACGGCATCTACCCCTCAAGCGTCGAAGATCTGATTTCACGTGACGGTTACCGCTTTATACGTCGTCAATACAAGGATCCAGTCACCGGCGAAGATTTTCGTCTAATTAATGTCAATGCCGACGGTTCGCTGACCGGCTCGCTGACTCTGATGTCGGTTCCGGTCTCCGCGCAGCAAACGGGAAGCGCAAACGCCTTTGGTAACACGGGTGGCGCCGGTGCTCCAGTCGCAGGTGGCGCAGGCGGGCAAGGTGGACCGCGGCCGGCTGTACCGGCTGGTGCGAACACCGCCGGTGTAGGAAGTGTCTCGGGAGCTGGGGGAAGCCTCGGTTTTGGCGGCGCGGGGATCTCCGGTCTTTCGGGGGGCGGTGCAAACACCAATACCGGACGAACGGGAACAGGCGGTGGCGGCATCGGAAGTGGCGCCGGGAATATCGGTGGAGCATTCGGCGGCAGCGGTATCGGTAGTGGAGCGGGGACCGGCGGAGCATTCGGCGGTGGCACGACTGGCGGAACAGCGCCCGGAACTCTAGGCGGAGCTTTCGGATCGATGGGCACTTCGCAGGGCACTGGCACTCAGCAGCAGAACAACACGTCGAACCGACCGAGCGGTGGCGGTGGAGCAGCCGCCCCAGGAGCCACTCCCGCAGCAGCTACTCCCACCGCGGGTGCCGCTTCGGCGATTCCATCAAATGGATTTGGAACTGGTGGCACCGCGCTGCAGGTTTCTCCGGGCATCGCTGGAGTGGCTTCGGAAAGTACGAAGACCAGCGTCATGATCTACAACGAGAAGGAGAAGTACAACGAATGGGAATTCGTTGCGCCCGTACTGCAAACTGCCGCTAACGCCGGCGCTGGTGGCGCTGGGGGAGCAGGCGGAGCAGGCGGTGGTCGTGCCGGCGGTCCTCAGGGAAATCGTCCTGCCAATGGCGCCATTCCCGGCGGCGGGGTTGGCGGAATCGGAGCCGGCGGCGGTATTGGCGGCGTTGGAACTCCGCTGGGTGGCGGCGGAGGCGCGGGACGTACGGCGCCTGTCGGCCCTGCTGCACCAGGCGCGCCGGGCGGAGGAAATCCGTTCGGAGGCCCCATCGCACCTGGCGGCGGAGGCGCGGGCGGAGGCGTCCGCCGCTAGAGTCTCTCTCTATTCTTCCAGGGCTTCGAGCACTTCATCGGCGTGCTCAGAAACCTTCACCTTAGGAAAAATGTGCGTGATCTTTCCGTCTTCACCGATGATGAACGTGGTGCGTTCAATACCCATATACTTCTTTCCGTACATGGACTTCTCTTTCCAGACATCGTAGTCCTCGATAATCTTTTTATCGGTGTCGGCCAGAAGCGGGAAGTTCAAGTCGAATTTCGTTTTGAACTTCTTGTGTGATTCAACCGAATCTGCGCTCACCCCAAGAACGACTGCGCCTTTCTCTCGGATTGCGGCGAGGCCGTCGCGGAAGTTACACGCCTCGGTTGTGCAGCCCGGCGTGTCGTCTTTCGGATAGAAGTACAAAACCACCTTCTTTCCTTTGAAGTCTGAGAGCTTGACGGTTTTCCCTGAATCATCTTTCACGTTGAAGTCGGGAGCCTTCTGTCCGGTTTTCATTCGGGTCCTCCATGCTCGTGGACGACGACTGCTTTCATGGGGTCGTGACAGCCACGGTTATAATGTCGTTCGATCGTATGGACATCAGCGGCAAGGTAGCATTAATCACAGGTTCCTCCAAACGCGTTGGACGAGAGACAGCTGTGGAACTGGCGCGTCGCGGCGCCCGCGTCGCCATTCACTATCGCGCCGATGAGCCGGGAGCCCGCGAGACGTTACGCCTCGTGCAGGAAGCGGGCGGCGCCGGTGAACTGTTTCACGCCGAGCTTACGGATCATCTTGCCGTGGACAACATGTTCTCGGATCTGGAGCGGCGAATGGGAGCGCTCCACATTCTCGTCAATAACGCGTCCGTATTTGATCCCGGCACATTCGAACAATCGACGCCAGAGCTCTGGAAACTGCAGATGGATTCGAATGCAATGGCGCCATTTTTCGTTGCTCAACGAGCATCGCGTCTAATGTTGCGCCAGCAACAGGCGAAGATTGTCAATCTGGTGGATGTTGCGGGAGAAACAATCTGGCCGGGGTATCTCGTCTATAGTGTCTCGAAAGCCGCGCTCATTGCAGTGAATCGCGGCCTGGCAAAAGCTCTTGCACCAACCATTCAAGTGAATGGCATTGCTCCCGGGCCAGTCCTGTTTCCAGAGAACTACACAGACGACCAGAAACGTCTTGCAGTTGAACGCACTCTCCTAAAAAAAGCCGGTAGCGCGAAGGACATTGTGAACGCCGTCGTGTTCCTGATCGAGAACGATTACATTACTGGAGAGGTTCTTCACGTCGATGGTGGAAGGCACATCATGTAGCGGATTTGTCAAGGAACTTCCATCCGCCATTTTTGCAATCCCACGCCAGTCCTGAGTTTCAGCCGACAAAACACAGTTGACAGCATTGAGAGCGAAATGTAGAGTCCGGCGGTGCACTCAAGAAATAATCAACAAAGACGAAGAGGAGACGAACCACAATGAACAAAGGCGAGTTGATTGAAAAGATCGCGAAAGACGCAAAGATCTCGAAAGTTCAGGCCGGCAACGCATTGAACTCGACAATCGACGGAGTCGTTTCCACACTGAAGCGAGGCGGTAAGGTTACGCTGGTAGGATTCGGCACGTTCACCGTCAGTTCGCGAAAAGCCCGCACAGGAAGAAACCCACAGACTGGCACACCATTGAAGATCGCCGCCAAGAAGGTCACCAAGTTTTCCGCCGGAGCGGACCTGAAGAAAGCTGTCAACCGAGGACGCTAAGCGAAAGGTCTACACTCAGGCCGGACGGCCATTCGGGCCCGGCAATGCCTATCAAAAGCCAATTATATGTACGAACGCCCCGGAAGCATCTAGAATGAGGGGCCGCTGATGTTTCGCCAGTTGGTGTCGGCGTCATCCACGCAACGAATCAAGAGGGAGAAGTCCATGCACACAGTTAGTCGACAGTCCACCATCCTCGGCGTTTCTGCTTTGTCTGCCATGCTGATGATTTCAGGGTGCGCGACCAAGAAGTACGTTCGAGAACAGACCGGCGCAGTCGATACCAAGCTTACCGGGGTTTCCGGCAAGCTTACGGAGGTCGAAGGCAGAACCCGGGAAAACGCGGAGAGAATTGACGCCGTTGATAAGCGTTCCCAGCAGGGGATTACCGATGCTCGTACCGCAGCTACGGCTGCGGATACGAAGGCGACTCAGGCCGGCACTGCTGCTGCCGCCGCGCAGACCTCTGCCAATGGCGCGCAGCAGACGGCAACACAGGCCAACCAGGCCGTTGCTACCGTCAACACGCGCGTAACTACCGTTGAGAATCGCTTCAACAACCTCGACAAATACACGCCAGGTCCCACGCAGACCGTCACGTTCAAGGTCAACTCCTCGACTCTCGATGACGCTGCGAAGTCGACGCTCGACGGTATTGCAAGTCAGGTTGGCAGTCTGGCCTCTGGTTTCATGATCGAGATTCAGGGATTTGCGTCCGCTGAGGGCAACGCAAACTCCAACATCGCTCTCAGCGAACGCCGTGCTGAATCCGTTCAGCGTTATCTGGTCTCGAAGAATGTTCCCCTGTTCCGCATCTCGATTGTCGGACTCGGTGTCGAGAAGCCCGTGGGTGACAACAAGACGAAAGCCGGCCGCGAGCAAAACCGACGCGTCGAAGTTCGCGTGCTTCGCACGAGCTGAAAAGAACCGGGGCAATTGGGAAGACTTCGAATTGTGTCACCACAATTCGAAGTCTCTCTCCCTATTCCCCAACCCCATGAGAATTCTCATTTCCGGCTCTACTGGTCTCATCGGATCAGCCTTCATTCGTGCAGCTTCCGCTGCAAAACACACGCCTGTTCCCCTGGTCAGAAAAAGAGGTATTGCTTCGTCCGTTTACTGGGATCCTGAAAGCGGAACAATAGACAGCGCGGCCCTCGGAGGAATCGAAGCCGTCGTGCACCTTGCCGGCGAGAGTATTGCGTCGCGGCGTTGGACTGCCGCGCAGAAGGAGCGCATTCTCAACAGCCGTGTCAAGGGAACGGAACTGTTGTCATCTGCGCTTGGGCGCATGAATCCGCGGCCCCGGGTCATGATCAGTGCTTCTGCTATTGGCTACTACGGTGATTGCGGAGACAGAAGATTGATCGAAAGCAGTCCGCCCGGGTCCGACTTTCTCGCTCAAGTCTGTCGTGAATGGGAACGTGCCACGGCCGCGGCATCGACCGCCGGGATTCGTGTTGTGCTTCTTCGAACCGGTATCGTACTCGCGAGGGAAGGTGGCGCACTTCCGAAGATGGTGACGCCATTCAAGCTTGGTGTTGGTGGAAAGATCGGTTCCGGAAAGCAATACATGAGCTGGATCGATCTTGAAGATGAAGTGCAGGTCATCCTTCATTGCATACAGACGGAATCCATTGAGGGCGCAGTCAACAGCGCAGGTCCTTCTGCCGTAACAAATGCCGAGTTCGCCAGAACGTTGGGACGCGCCTTATCGCGGCCTTCAGTATTTCCATTGCCCGCATTCGTGGCGCGGGTCATGCTCGGAGAGATGGCCGACGGGCTCCTGCTTTCCAGCCAGCGTGTCGAGCCCGCAAGACTCCTCGCCAGTGGATACGCTTTTCGTCACACGAATCTCGAAGAGACCTTACGGCGGATTCTTCAGTAGCGCAGGCGCTAGCCTAACGAGCCTTCGTCTGCCGAGGGACCATAGACAGAGGGAACCGGAATGTCATTCAATCGCAGATAGACTCCCAGCTGCGCGCGATGATGGACGTTGTGGTTCAAGACGAAATTGCGGACGACCGCAGCTCGCGGCATTGTCAGTATCGTTTTGCCGCCCATCTTCAACGACCATGGTTTCAGCAGATGTTCGTCATTGGTGCCGGCCAGCGCTGCCCTGGCTCCCGCCAGGTTTTTATCGAAATTCGCCAGCACCTGCGCCTTGCTCGTTGCCACTTGCGGTTGCGGAGGTTGAACGCCGGGAGGCGCCAGATCTAGTTCATCCAGGGAAATCGCCTTGACGGCCCAGTCGGGCAGTTCTGAAAGATGGTGTGCAAGTCGGCCCAGAGTCATGGATTTCTGGTGAGGTGCCCAGTCAAATTTTTCAGGAATTCTCTCGAGGGTCTTTCGCGTGGCCGGCATTTCCATTTCGAGTTCTTGTAGTAAACCCTGAGTCATGGTGTTCATGGTTGCTTCTCCTGTGTGTATTACGGAATCAGAACAATCTTTCCGAAAGCGCCGGGAGCGAGAACGGTTTCGTGCGCGCGTGGCGCGTCGTTTAACGGAAACTCTCTGCCTACGAGGGGATTCAACGTCCCGTTTTCGAGACCTGCAGACAGTGCTGAAGCGATGCGGTGGGTCTCTTCCGGAGGAGTGTTCAGAAGCATCATCCCGATGATCGACGCGCCCTTCGCCATCGCTTCTCTTGGATTGATTTCTATCGTTCCACGGTTTCCAATGACAATAATTCGACCGCGCCGGGCAATCATCGCGAGGTCTTTTCCAAGGTTAACGTTGGCCAGCATCTCGAGAATCACATCCGGCCCACGTCCATTCGTTGCCGCCATGATTTGATCGATGTAGTGCGCATCATGGTGGTTCAGGGCAAGCGCACCCTGCTCTTTCACCATGCCGATACCTTTGTCGGTCCCGGCTGTCCCGATGACCTGCATTCCCCAGGAGCGAGCGATCTGCACCGCCGCGCTGCCAACGCCTCCGGAAGCGCCGTGGACGAGAAGTGTTTCTCCAGGGCGGGCCTTCGCAGCTTCAAACAGGGCGTACTGCGCCGTTGCGTAAGGAACCCAAACAGCGGCGCCCTGGCCGAAATTCAGGCGATCCGGCAGCGTGAATACGGATTCTTCCTCGCAGAGAGTTTTTTCGGCATATGCGCCGCTTACATTGTGGTTGATGTAGACGCGGTCGCCTGGCTTGAATCGACGTACCTCGGGACCAACGGATTCTACGATACCTGCCGCATCAAAACCGGGCGTATACGGCAAGGCAGGCTTCTTCGCGTATGTTCCTGCTCGAATGTAGGTATCAACGGGATTTACGCCCGCCGCTTTCACCGCAACGACAAGCTGTCTTGCGGTTGCCTGAGGATCAGGAACATCTTCCATCTTCATGACAGACGGGGGCCCGAACTCGTGCACACGTATCGCCTTCATTGCGTCCTCTCCATCATTCTACTGAGACGAAGATGATACGCTAACCCGCATGATTGCGGTTCACTTTGAAAGACGGCGCGCATCGTTACGAAGGATGGCAAAGCCTCGCCGGCCTCAAGGCTATGCAGTGATTCGCCTTCTCCGCGGAGGTATCTGCAACACCGACATCGAGCTTTTGCGCGGTTATTACGGATTCGCGGGCACTCCCGGTCACGAATTTGTCGGAGAAGTCGTGGCGGCGGATACTCCAGCTCTTACAGGCAAACGCGTCGTCGGCGAGATCAACCTCGCGTGCGGGCGCTGCGATTGGTGCAAGCGCGGGCTGGGCCGTCACTGCCCCACCCGCAAGGTTTTGGGAATCGTCGGACATCCAGGCGCCTTCCGTGAGTTTCTGACCTTGCCTGAATCCAACCTGCATATTGTTCCGGCAAACGTTTCCAATGATGCTGCTGTATTTGTCGAGCCTCTCGCCGCCGCTTGCGAGATTCTTGACCAGGTCGCCCTGCCGGAAAGTGCAGAGATCGCAGTGTTAGGCGACGGAAAACTGGGCCTGCTTGTAGGTCAGGCGTTGCGGGCTGCAGGTCATCGCGTCCACCAATTTGGACGACACAAGGAGAAGTTGAGAATTGCCGAGAAAGCAGGTGTGACAACCGAAATCGCCCGTGCTCGTCTTCCAGTCGCTGTTTACGACTGGGTTGTCGAGGCTACAGGATCATCAGACGGCCTGAGACAGGCCGTTCAAATGACACGGCCGCGCGGCACCGTGTTTATGAAGTCGACCGTGCATGGCAAAGTTCCACTCGATACAGCTCCGGTAATTGTTCACGAAATCAGCCTCGTCGGTTCTCGTTGCGGACGGTTTGAACCTGCGCTCAGGTTGCTTGCAAATGGCCGCATTCAGGTCGAGGAAATGATCTCGGAGATCCTGTCGTTATCCGATGCTCCCCGCGCGTTTCGTCTTGCGCAACAGTCTGGCGTTTTGAAGGTGCTTCTAGCCGATTCGGGGAAATAGCAGCTGATTTAGTGTAATCTTTATCCCATGAAGCCGGTTCGGATACCTGATCTTCGCGCAATGAAGGAATCAGGCACGAAGATTGCGGTTCTTACGGCCTACGATGCCACGATGGCGCGGTTGCTCGATCGCGCTGGCATTGATGTGATTCTGGTCGGCGACTCCGTGGGAATGGTGGTACTTGGCTATGACAATACCATTCCCGTCACGCTCGATATGATGGTCCACCATACGAGAGCGGTCACGCGCGGTGCTACCCGCGCCCTGGTCGTTGCGGACATGCCATTTCTTACATATCAGATCAACCCCGATGAGGCGATTCGAAGTGCCGGTCGGTTGTTGCAGGAAGGTGGTGCCGCCGCAATAAAACTCGAGGGTGGGCGTGCTGTACTCGACGTTGTGCGCAGGATGACCGACTATGGCATTCCCGTAATGGGCCATCTTGGTTTGACACCCCAGTCGGTGCATGCGCTTGGAGGATTTCGGCAGCAGGCCCAGGACTCAGATTCCGCATCTCGATTGCTCAATGATGCCAGGGACCTGGAGGATGCGGGCGCCTTTTCGATTGTTCTTGAGTCGATCCCCGCCGATCTAGCATGCAAGGTTACTTCGGCCATAAAAATTCCGACGATTGGCATCGGTGCCGGGCCTCATTGCGACGGCCAGGTTCTGGTGAGCTATGACGCCTTTGGCCTTAACGATACAGTCGTGCCGCCCTTTGTTCGTCAGTACGCTCAGCTGGCGAAAACGATCGTCGGCGCTACGCGGGCGTATATCGACGAAGTCCGCGCTGGACAGTTCCCGCAGGAGCCAACGAGGAAGTGAGCCTGATTGTTGCGCGGACCGTGCAGGAAGTTCGAACGCTCCTTGCTCTTCCTCGACGTGATCTCAAGAAAATCGGCCTCGTCCCTACCATGGGAGCTTTGCACTCCGGACATGCCGGCCTGATCGAAAATGCGAGGTCCGGCTCGGATTTTGTTGCAGTCAGCATTTTCGTGAATCCACTCCAATTCGGCCCTGGTGAAGATTATCTTCGATACCCTCGACCGCTCGAAAAGGATCTCGATGTCTGTGAACGTCTCGGCGCCGATCTCGTTTTTGCGCCGGAAGCAAGCGAGATGTACGCTGTCGAGCCAAGGACGTTCGTTGAAGTCACCCGACTTGGTGACCACTTGTGCGGTCCGTTTCGCCCGGGACATTTCCGCGGTGTCACAACGGTTGTCGCGAAGCTCTTCAACATCGTGCAGCCTGATCGGGCCTGGTTCGGAGAGAAGGATTATCAACAACTGTGCGTTATCCGCAGAATGGTTCAGGACCTCAACTTCGCCGTCGAAATCGTTCCTGTTCCCATTTATCGCGATGCCGATGGTCTTGCTCTGAGTTCCCGCAATGCTTACCTGAATTCTGAAGACCGCGCTGCTGCTCCCGCTCTATTTCGTGCGTTGAGTATCGCGGCCGCCATGATCGAAAAAGGCGAGCGTGCAGCCGCCGTAATCAAGGAAAGCGCGCGGCGCTTCCTGGCGGAGCATCCGCGCATCCGCCTCGAGTATTTCGAGATCGTCGATCCACTCGAACTCCAGCCCGTCCTTGATATCAATGCACCAGTTCGTATCGCCGGTGCTGTCTGGATCGGAAAGACTCGTCTCATCGATAACGTCGCCGCGTCACCGCCTAAATAACGAATCGGCTCGCAGTTCAGCAAACCGAGGAATCTAGCTGGGACTGTCCTTGCGGGTCGTCTACCCACCACTCGATAACGTTTCTTCCAAGACAGCCTGTCGAATTCCTACCATAGCTGATACGCTCGATCTACCGATCCATGATCGGGAACCTATAAATACTGAGGAGAATTTTTCATGGCCATACAAGACGAAGCCGCACTGATTTTGCAGCTCTATGATCTTCGGCGCGAGGAGACGATGCGTACCGCCCGAAACTGGTATTCGCGCGAGTTCAATCCCGAATCAATGGCGGATATCGAAAGCGCCTTTTTCAGTGACCACAGCGGGCACCTGCGCATGGTTACCAGCTACTGGGATATGGCGGCGGCGCTGGTCAACAACGGCGCGATCAGCGCGCAGCTGTTCAATGACACCAACGGCGAACAGTTTCTCGTTTTCGGAAAGCTCGAGCCGTTTCTAAAAGAGATACGAGGCGCCTTTGGCCCAACGTACCTGACGAACCTCGAGAAGTTGATCGACGCGACGCCGGGCGGACGCGAGCGCTCGGCGAATACACGGGAACGCATGAAAGCGATGCGCGCTCGCTTCGCCGCATCGCAGGCGAAGACGGGCGGGCAGTAAGGACGCTCGGACCGATGAACGTCCACCTGATCGATGGTACCTACGAACTGTTCCGCCATTTCTTTGCGGTTCCATCGACTGTGGACGCGTCCGGTCAGGAAGTCGGCGCTGTACGGGGCGTCCTGAACTCCGTAATGTCGATGATTGTGCATGGCGCCACTCACATCGGCGTGGCAACGGACCACGTTATCGAATCATTTCGAAATGAGCTCTACGGAGGTTATAAGACAAGCGCGGGCGTACCTTCGGAGTTGCTGTCGCAGTTTCCGATTCTGGAGCAATCGCTGCAATCGATGGGCGTTGTTGTTTGGCCCATGACCTACTTCGAAGCCGATGATGCGCTGGCTGCTGCTGCCGACCGAGCCGCGCAGGACGCGCAGGTCGGTCAGGTGATCATCTGCACGCCGGACAAGGATCTTGCGCAGTGCGTCCGCGGCTCGCGCATTGTCCAACTCGATCGCCGTACAGGCATCACGCGCGACGAAACTGGTGTGACCGCAAAGTTCGGGGTACTGCCACACTCCATCCCGGACTATCTTTCCCTGGTTGGTGACAGTGCAGACGGATTCCCAGGAATCCGCGGTTGGGGGCCAAAGTCTGCAGCAGCGATTCTTGGCCCTTATCCTCATCTGGAGGACATCCCCAAAGACTGGACTCAGTGGGACGTGCCTCTTCGCTCCGCATCACGTTTGGCGGAGTCATTGTTCGATTTCTGGAATGACGCTTTGCTCTTTCGGACGCTGGCCACGTTGCGCAAGGATGTGCCCGTCTTCAATTCCATTGATGAACTGTGCTGGAAGGGCCCGCGGAACGATTTCGTAAACACAGCTGAACGCTTCAATGCGCCGGATCTTGCCGCTGTCGCAAAGAAGCAGGAAGAACTGCGTGCCCCCTCAAAATCTGCGAGTTTTTCTCCGAATGTCTAGATTTCAGATTATCCGGATGATAGAGTCACGCCCGTTATAAATCGCAAAAGCGACGCTCAAGTCACAGAGGGAAGTGCGTTGTGAACTATCGAACGTCCAGTTTGTACTTTGCGTTTCGTTTGATTCTCATCCTTGTCGTTCTTTCTGTTGCAGCTCCGCTCTTTGGTCAACAAGCGACGGAAATCTACAATGGGATTCCTGCGGTTCGCGAAGAAATCCTGATTCGGTTGCGCGGCTCCGATTCCGCCACCATCGCCAGGGCGCAGAATGCGGCGCCATTTGCAACAATGCGAACACTAAGCCCGGTGCTCGGAGTGCATCTTGTTCGGGCCCCCGGGAACAGCATCGCAGGGCTGCTGAGAGCTTTTGCGAATCATCCGGACGTCTTGTATGCAGAGCCGAACTACATCGTGCAAGCCGTCACGACATTCCCCAACGATGGATTATTCCCAAGCCTTTGGGGCATGCAGAAGATCGAAGCTCCGCTGGCCTGGGACACCTCAACCGGAGGAACGTCGGCCGTGATGGGCGTTGTTGATAGTGGAATCGACTACACACATCCGGATCTTGCCGACAGCGTTTGGAGTGCGCCAGCCGCTTTTTCGGTGACCATTCAGGGAGTTTCCGTTAATTGTCCTGCGGGATCTCACGGTTTCAACGCATTGAACTTCAGTTGCGATCCGCGGGACGACAACGATCACGGCACACATGTTTCCGGGACGATTGGAGCCGCGGGCAATAATTCGCTCGGTGTAGTGGGTGTCAACTGGAGAGCCCGGGTAATGGGCCTCAAATTCCTGAACTCCAATGGCAGCGGCCCGGTTTCTGCTGCCATCAATGCGATCGAGTTTGCGATACAGGTCAAGGCACGGTTTGCGGGCAGCGCAACGCCCGTTGACGTTCGCGTCCTTTCGAACAGCTGGAGTGGAAGCGGCTATTCACAAAGCCTTCTCGCTGAGATCAACAAGGCGAATGCGAACGATATTCTGTTTGTTGCCGCGGCGGGGAACTCGGCCGGAAACAATGATCAGACCCCTTCGTATCCTGCAAATTTCTCAACCATCGCTGCGAATGTTATTTCTGTTGCCGCAACAGACAGCGGAGACAGCCTCGCGGGATTTTCAAACTACGGCCCCGCGAGCGTGCAACTTGGGGCGCCGGGCGTAGGGATTTATTCGACGATTCGGAATGGGCAATACGCCAGTTTCAGCGGAACTTCAATGGCGACGCCACACGTTGCGGGAGCTGCCTTGCTCACATTGTCGGCATGCCCCTCCTTGAACACTGCTGCGCTGAAGAATGCCATTCTGAGCACCGTTGATCCCGTTGGAATCCTTGCGGGAATAACGGTGACGGGTGGCCGCCTAAACGTTAACAGGGCAATCCGATCCTGCACAACGCCCTCCAGCGGCAATTTAAAAGCGAGTTTCGTCGGCCCGGCGGAGGATTACGTCGGTCCTGCGCAAATCGCTCCCAGTGGTACCGCCGACTGGCGTATGGAACTGGAGGGCTTGCGCTCCACTCCGCGGACCATTCGAATTTCCAGTGTTTCCGGGGGCGTCTGGGAGAGCCCCTTTAACGGTGTCAACTGGCTGATCTTTCCTCAATACGACGGTGCGGGAAAGGCGCACCTGTGGTTTGAGCCCTGGGCGGTTCCTTCTTTTCACGTGAAAGTCTGGTATTCGGACGGATCGACGGATGAAGTCGATGTTACCTCGAACGTTCCTCCGCCGGCGTTGACGGCGCGGTTTCTCGGTGCCACGGGCCAAGACTACGTCGGTGGCGTTGATGTCTCTCCCAGTGGAATCCCCGACTGGCGCATTCAGGTGCAGGGATTGCGATCAACCCCCATAGCCATTCGAGTTACCAGTGCTGGAGGAGGTATTTGGGGAAGTCCCTTTATCGGAGAGACCTGGTTGGTCTTTCCTCAATACGATGGAGCAGGCAACGCGAACCTGTGGTTTGAGCCGGCATCTACTCCGGGTTTCCATGTGAAGGTGTGGTACTCCGACGGCTCGACGGACGAAGTGGATGCGTCGTAGCTTTCGCGAGCGCCTGTTTGTCCAATGGCCTAGCCCGCATTTCTCACCAGTTGTCGTCGCGAAACGGCGGAGACGCCGATCCAGACAAGACGCGCGACCGAGATCTCCGCAGGCGTATTTGAGCAATACGTCGAGGAGATCGACCGAGCGCAACGCAGTCTGGGGCGGATGTATCCGCCGGTGCAGCAGACAACTGGTGAGAAATGCGGGCTAGGGCTTTCGGTCCTGCCACTCCTCGTACCATGCCATTTGAATCGCTTCGAGCTTTTTTTCGTTGGAGTTCTTGGCGTCGTCGCTGAATCCATCAAGCTCCATCACCCATCGATGGAGATCGGTGAAGCGCACGGTTAGAGGATCTGTTTCAGGGTGACGATCGGCCAGGGCAATCGCAACGTCTTCCGTACTTGTCCAGGTTAGCGGTCGGCTCATTCGACTTCCCTCACTCGTTTGTCTTTCAGTTTCTCAGCAATTGTGGCGTTCATGATGATCTCCGCCAGATGGTGCGTTGCCTGATCGAGGCGTTCGGTGGCTTCTCGAATTGCGCGATGATCAGGAACCTTCACGGCGTCCCGCAGATGATCGGCGGCCATCGTGATACCATCCTGTTCCTCTTCTGGAAGCTGCGAGAACTCCGTTCTCTCTAGACTCTTTGCCGTCGCGCGCAACACGCGTTCCGCTTCGTTACGCGCTTCGATGACTTCACGGGCTTCAATATCGGTCTCCGCGTGCTCGAATGAGTCAAGAATCATCCGCTCGACCTCGTCATCCGTAAGGCCATAGGTCGGTTTAACCGCTACGGATTGATACTGCCCGGTTCGCTGCTCCTGAGCAGAAACGCTGAGGATTCCATCGGCATCGATCAGGAACTTCACCTCAATAAGCGGTAAGCCCGCGGGCATCGGTGGAATACCTTTCAGATCAAACTGCGCGAGACTTCTGCAATCCTGAACAAGTTCACGCTCGCCCTGCAGAACGTGGACTTTGACGTTTGTCTGACCGTCCACAAAAGTGGTGAATCGTTCGCTGGCACTTGCGGGAATCGTGGAATTTCGGGGAATGATCTTCGACATCACGCCACCCATCGTTTCGATGCCGAGCGACAGGGGAGTCACATCGAGCAACAACATGTCACGCTTGCCGCCGGCAAGGATGTCAGCCTGGACCGCCGCCCCGAGAGCAACGACTTCATCCGGATTCAAATCCGTGTGCGGTACGCGCCCAAAGACCGCCTGTACGCGGCTGCGAACCAGAGGAATTCTCGTCGAGCCCCCAACCATCACAACTTCATCCACAGAGTTCGGCTGCAGTCCCGCGTCCTGGAGGGCAAGTCGGCAAGATTTCAACGTCCGTTCCACGATGGGATCAATCAGTTCGTCAAACTCTGCGCGTGTGATGGGGCGCCGGTATGCCAAGGTTTCGACGGCGAGTTCCGCAGTCTCCGCCGAGGAAAGATCTTCTTTCGTCTTTCTCGCCGCCGCTCGAATTGCCGGCAGAGCTGGAGTGTTCTCGGTTAGCTTGAGATCGGCAAGAACGAAACGAATCAATTGCTCATCGATGTCGTCGCCGCCCAGGTGCGTATCCCCGTTTGTCGAGAGAACTTCAAAGATTCCTTCGCTTAGCTTCAGGATTGAGATATCGAACGTCCCTCCGCCGAAATCATAGACTGCGATAATCCCCTGGCGTCGTTCCTGCAGCCCATACGCCAGGGAAGCTGCTGTGGGCTCATTAACGATTCGCAGAACATCGAGCCCGGCAATGCGGCCCGCGTCTTTTGTGGCTTGCCGTTGCGCATCGTTGAAGTAAGCGGGGACTGTGATGACCGCGTTCACAATCTCCTCGCCGAGAGCGGCCTCGGCATTCCGCTTGAGTTCTCGGAGAATAAACGACGAAATTTGCGGTGGCGTGTACTCACGCCCGAAGATCTTGAGACGAAGAATACTGTCGCTGCTCGGAGCGACCTCGAACGGAAGCAGCGCCAGATCGTCGCGTACGTCGGCCAGACCTTTTCCCATGAAACGTTTGATGGAGAAGATTGTGTTTTTCGGCTTCTCAATCATCTTCGCCCGGGCAGGATTACCCACCAGGACATTACCGCCCTCTTCGAAGTAGACCACCGAAGGGACGAGGTTGTTTCCGTCGGCGCCAGGAATCACGCGCGGCGTGCCATTTTCAATGATGGCGACAAGGCTGTTTGTTGTTCCAAGGTCAATACCGACGATCCGGGGCATTACGACGTTTCCTCCAACTCCCGTTGTAGATTTCGAATATAAGAGGACTCCGACAGGATTTCTGTCAGCCTCGACAATTGCCGCTTCTTTTGCTCATCCGTTGGATTGGCCGGGCCGCTCGCAGACACCTTGTCCCATTCATCCGCTGCAAGCTGAAGCTGCTGGTCAAAACTCTGCGCCCGTTCTTGAATCTCCCGGCGCAGTGCGGCAATCTGTTCCTTGCTGGCCGATCCTGCCTTTACTTCCTCGAGTTGTTCGTTGATCTCGAAGACTTCCATCAGAAAAGACTTGGGGACCTTGCTTCCGTCGGGCTTGAATCCCTCGATCTCGAGAAGATGCTCTACTCGCCGTACGGGATGCTTTAGTGTTCGATAGGCATCGTTCAGAGCTGCAGTCATCTGAAGAGCCCGTTGACGCTCTTCTGCCGGAGCTGTGGTGAAGTAGTCCGGATGGTACTTGCGGCTCAGCTCGTGGAACGTCTTCTCGAGCGCTTTCAAATCGAGACTGAGGAGCCTGGGGAGGCCGAAAACTTCAAAGTAATTCATTTGGAGCGGGCGTTAGCGAGCGGCTTACGTGGAGAATGAACTTCCGCAGCCGCAGCTTTTTTTGGCATTCGGGTTCATGAAGACGAACCCCTTGCCCATCAGTCCGCTGTCATAATCGAGGACGGTTCCATTCAGGTAGATATAGCTCTTGAGATCGCAGAATAACTTGACGCCGTCACGTTCGAACACTTTATCTCCGGTGCGTTGCTGGGACTCGAAACTCAGGTTGTAAGACAAGCCCGAGCAGCCCCCGCCCTTCACACCGACGCGTAATCCTGCCGCATTGACCTGTTCTTTAGCCATCATGCGTCGAACTTCGTCGACAGCATTGTCTGTGATCTCGATTGCCATTACGTATCCGTCCTAGTCGTGTTTCTTTTTCCAGTCGCTGATCGCGGCCTTGATCGCGTCTTCAGCGAGGACCGAACAGTGAATCTTGACCGGCGGAAGGCTCAGCTCTTTCACGATGTCGGTATTCTTGATTTCAAGCGCTTCCGCAATCGTTTTGCCTTTTACCCACTCGGTCGCCAGGCTGGAGCTCGCAATAGCGCTGCCGCAGCCGAAGGTCTTGAACTTCGCGTCCTCGATAACTTCGGTCTCTGCATTGACCTTGATCTGCAGCTTCATAACGTCACCGCACTCCGGGGCGCCGACAAGACCCGTCCCGACGTCTGTGTCTTCCTTCGGCAGCGCGCCGACATTGCGCGGATTATTGTAATGATCGATAACTTTGTCTGAATAAGCCATGACCTAAACCTCTCCTTAATTCAGTCCAAACTAGTGTTGTTCTGCGGCTGCCCACTGCACCGACTTCAGATCGATGCCTTCCTTCGCCATCTCGTACAGCGGAGATAGTTCTCTTAACCGCCGCACAACCTCGATCACGCGATTTGCCACGTAATCGACTTCCTCTTCGGTATTGAACCGTCCGATTCCAAATCGAATCGATGTATGCGCAAGGTCCTCACCGACACCCAACGCCTTCAGCACGTAGGAGGGCTCCAGGCTGGCAGATGTGCAGGCCGAACCTGAAGACACCGCAACGTCGTTGATCCCCATGAGCAGCGACTCGCCTTCGACATACGCAAAGCTCATGTTCAAATTGCCGGGGAGTCTCTTCTTGAGATCTCCGTTGATGTAGACCTCGTCTAACTCTCGTTCAAGCGTTAAACGGAGCTTTTCGCGAAGCCGGAACATTTCGGCCATTTCCTTCTCGAGGTCTTCGCGCGCAATCTGCGAAGCCTTGCCGAATCCCACAATTCCGGGAACATTCAAGGTGCCCGAACGCATTCCACGTTCGTGACCACCGCCGTCAATGATCGGTGTGAGAAGGACCCGAGGATTACGTCGGCGCACGTAAAGGGCGCCGACACCTTTCGGCCCATACATCTTGTGGGCGGAAAGGGACGCAAGGTCCACATTCAGATCATTGACGTTGAATGGGATCTTGCCGACAGCCTGAACCGCATCAGTGTGAAAGAGGACGCCACGCTCGCGAGCGATTTTTCCGATGGCTTGAATATCCTGAACCACCCCCACTTCGTTATTCGCGGTCATGATCGTAATCAGGATCGTCTGATCCGTAATCGCCGCCTGGAGATCATCGAGACTCACCAGACCCTTGTCGTCCACCGGAAGAAACGTGACCTTGTAGCCCTCCTTTTCGAGGTGCTTACACGAATCCAAAATGGCCTTGTGCTCAGTCACACAGGTAATGATGTGGTTACCCTTCTCGCGGTACATCGCCGCCACACCCTTGACGGCAAGGTTGTCCGATTCGGTCGCGCCACTAGTGAAAACGATTTCCCGGTGATCGGCGCCGATCAAGGCAGCGACCTGCTTTCGCGCCTGTTCGACCGCGTTTTCCGCATCGAACCCGAACGTGTGATTGCGGCTTGCAGCGTTTCCGAACTTCTCGGTGAAGTAAGGCATCATGGCGTCGAGTACTCGAGGATCGAGTGGCGTCGTCGCGTGGTTATCCATGTAAATAGGCAATTTCATGATCTTTCCAACCTTCGGCCGGTTCACCCGGCCAATTCGTAAATCGAGGTATCGCCGAGAACTCGAACCATTTTTGCCCGCACAGCCATCAGCGGGTCTTTCACCGTGCACCGTTCCAATTGCTCGCAGGTTGAACCCCGCTCGCACGGGGTGATTCCGATCGGACCGTCCAACGCTTCAATTACGTCCACGATCGAAATCCTCGAGGGATCGCGCCCCAGGACATATCCACCATGCGTCCCCTGCTGGGAAACGACCAACCCCTTTCGTGCCAGCCGTTGCATGATCTTGGCCAGCAGCTCTCCAGGTATCCGATATTCGCTCGCGATCTCGCGAGCGCTCACCGACTCTTCGGCGTGCCGGGCTAAGTGCTTCAAAGCAATGAGGCCGTAATCGGCTTTTTTGGATAGGCGGAACATAAAACCTTTTCTGATAAATCCGACCGAATAGGTCGTACATTATGAATCTAAGGATTTAGAAGCGGATCGTCAAGGGGAATTCGGGGGGCGGGGATCTGGGGACAGCCTCCGAATTCGAGCTGAGAATCTAAGCTACTGAAGATTCTGTCGACCGAATTCGGAGGCTGTCCCCAGATCCCCCATCCATCGTTCTACTTACAGGTGAAGTTCGCGGCTTCGTCCGTGCTGCCGCTACCTTTATATGTAGCAACTTGCGGATAGGGACAGAGTGGCCGAGTTCTGACAGTTTGCCCCTGCACAACGCGAGACGCCGGAATAGAGGCCGGTGTCTCTTTCTTCTCAACCCAGTTTTCCAGCGCTGTCAACATGTCAAACTGGTCGGTACCGAGTCCGCCCCCGCAATGATTCATTCCGGGAACCATGAAGAGACGGAAGTTCTCCTGAACTTTACTTGCGCCACCCATTTTGCTGATCACGCTGTCATAGTAGTCCGAGGTACTGCCGGGCGAAATCTGCGGGTCAGCCCATCCGTGGTAGGAAATGATCTTGCCGCCTCGATCGAAAAAGGGCTTGAGGTTGGGATCCAGCGCGTCCATCGAGGCGCTCGCCTTGAGCGTCTGATCAACGTGCGAATCCCAGTTGAGAGTTTTGAAATCCCAATTGGGATCGCTGAACACGATGTACTTGAACAGATCCAGGCCGGGGCCGAAGGGCTGCGCGCCTGCCATCGTGGCCCAGTTCAATTCGCTGCCGGGAGAAAATCCGGCGACGACTGATTGCTTCGTCCGGCTATTGGTGACAGGGCCATAGATCTTTTTTGCCGTTGCAACTTGAGCGGTGGTGAGGCAGTCCGCCGCATCCCCGGCCTTGCACTGCAGGACTTGCGGATCAAACTTGCACTGCTTGGGATTCTCGATAACCCCATCCTTCACGTTGTCGAGAGCATCGCACGCGCCGAGGACGGCGTTGTTCAGTACGGCCCACTTTTCTCGAGGAAGATTGTTCTCGGCCTGGGCCTGGCCCACCCAAACCGACAACAATGCGCGGCCCGACCAATTGACGCCTGGTGAACCCGCAACCACACCGTCATAGTCCTGCGGGAACATCTGGGCTTCCTTGATTGCCTGTTTGCCGCCTGCGGAGCATCCGACAAAATAAGAATAACGAGCACCTGTGTCGTAGAACGCTGCGGTGATAGCCTTGCCTTTTTCGGTCATCTCGTGGACGGCACGGTAACCGAAGTCGATCAGCTTCTCCGGATGTCCCATGGCAAAGCTCGCGCTGCCACCCTCATGGCCGGTATCTGTACTCGCCGTTGCATAGCCGCGTTGGAGTGCGGTCGTGAGGGCGGCCGTTCCAATCGAACCTTGCCACGCCCCGTTTCCGACGCCCTGGAACTTGCCATTCCATCCTGAGGCCGGCATCCAGACTTCGATCTTGATTTCGGAATCGCTACTCGGCCGGATCGTTGCACGCACACGGCAATGTGCGGGGACAGCCGCGCCGCCGCGCGCGCCTGCAGCACCTGCGACCGTCTCAGCTGCTGTGATCGTGGTATTCGCGAGCTTGAGCGTGCTCAGGCTTTCACAGGGCGCAGCCATGGCAGGTACGGCGGCCATGGCGAACACCGCGAGCAGGACAAAGAGCAAAGCGTGTCGGATTTTCATAGTGGAGATCTCTCCTTTGGTCAGACAATTTCTTCCAAAGATCTTCGCAAGTCAACTGTTTGAAGTAATACCGACAAGGAAAGGAATTTCCTGAAGGGTTGCGATTCTTCGAACGGATCGCATGGATTCATATCGACCACGACGATCCAATAAATAACTCGTGAGCCCCGCGTTCTCTCCGGCCTGAAAGTCATCGATCAGGCTGTCTCCCGTAAATAGGGTTCTGTCTGGAGTTACAGCTAGTACTCGCAATGCGGCATGAAAAATCTGAGGATGAGGTTTGGCGAATCCAACCTCACTGCAGATCGTCACCGCATGGAAAAGGGAATCGATCCCGAGGTCCTTTAACACCGAGTAGAGTCGGGAATCGAAGTTGGAGATGACGCCAAGCTTCAGTTGATGACGGTGAAGTTCTTCAAGAATCTGGCGGGTTTCCGGAAACAAGATCCAGCCCCTTGAGTCGCGGAAAAGGTCGTAAACCTCGTCAAAGAACTGATCGAAATCCTCAATCATTCCGACATCGGAGAAGACGCGGAATACCAGGTCCTTCCACCACTGTTTTTCAGTGGCGGGATTCAACGGACCCGAATGAGGGAAGTGTCTCGTGAACGATTCCTGAATCTCCGAGGGGGTCGCGGCGGACCCGAATCGTTGGGCGATGGCGCTGTAGATTTCTCCAACACTCCCGCGCGTTGTGAACAACGTCTCCGCGGCATCGAAAAGAACGGCATCAAAGTTCATTGGGCGAGAGCATTCGTGGTTGGCTTGGAGTTGTGGGAAGAATCTGGGGACAGCCTACGAATTCGAACTGTGAAGATTGGCGAAACGCTGGACTTCTTTGGTTTGAATTTGGAGTCTGTCCCCAGATCTCCTACTTGGGCTGCTTGACCAGCCGCAGGTACGGCTTCAGCGTTTTCCAGCCTTCGGGATACTTGGTTTTTGCTTCGTCGTTGGACACAGCCGGGACGATGATGACTTCGTCGCCGTCCTTCCAGTTCGCAGGCGTGGCTACCTTGTGGTTGACCGTCAGCTGGAGGGAGTCGATCACACGGAGAATCTCGTCGAAGTTCCGCCCGGTGGTCATTGGATACGTGATGATCAGTTTGATCTTCTTGTCGGGGCCAATGATGTAAACGTTCCGCACGGTGAAGTTGTCTGCTGCGGTGCGGCCGGATGCGGCGCCGGCGGTTTCGGCCGGCAACATGTCGTACAACTTCGCGATTTGCAGCTCCGGATCTCCAATCATGGGATAATTTGGCGCAGCACCCTGCGTTTCTTCGATGTCCTTTGACCACCTCTTGTGGTCCTCAACCGAATCGACGCTCAGTCCGATAACCTTCATCTTCCGCTTGTCGAATTCCGATTTGAGTTTCGCGACATAGCCGAGTTCGGTTGTGCAGACAGGGGTAAAGTCCTTGGGATGCGAAAACAGCATCGCCCAGTTGTCTCCAATCCACTCATGAAATTTGATGGGGCCTTCTGTTGTTTCCGCGTTGAAATCCGGCGCAGTAGCGCCAAGCCGAAGTGGCATACATCCTCCTAACGTTTTAGAAAAATCCGAGGGACAGAGCCCTAATTACACGCTTTTTGGAGCGCAAGGTCAAAGACCTTACTCGTCGCTTTCGCTCCGGTCAATCGGAATGCGGGTTCGCGCGATTTGCAGTACGCTGGCGCCCGCTTCCTCCCAGCGGGTTCGCACGACGGCATCCGGCAGTTCTGCGAGGAAACGCGCGTGAGCGAGACTGGCAGCGAGACCTGCGGCTGTCAGAGTCTGGAGCCAATCCCCGGACGCGACCTCATCAGGGGCTTCTGACAGGCTTTCAAAGAAGGTGATCTCAGGATGGCGCGCCATAAAACTAAATGCCTTAGGATCTGGCTTGGAGCCACAAGTTGTCGATTGAATCAGCACGCCCTGATGAAGCTCGAGACGACAACCCGTATATTTTGCATAGCGTCGATACATGCGATCGTTGACCGGACCAAACGTTGGACGGATCGCGGCTGCGATTTTATCCCGCAGCGACAACGCGGCATCCCGGTGGCGCGGAAAGCGTTCGTCTTCAATAAACTCAAACCGAGGGATGAACCAGCCTCGGGGGATCCACCAATCGCGTGCCTGCACTTCTCTGGACTTTACCCATGCGGTATATCCCGCGAACAGTTGTACCCACTCATGCGAGGGATATCCGTGGGGATTGAGCAGAATGTCCGGCTGCCACATGCGCCACAGGTCAGCGCGAACCCGCGCCTCTGGATATCTTGGTGAGGTCGACCACTGTTCTTCCGTAACGTCGACACCCAGCGCCCCAAGATAACCCGCGTGCAGCATAAAGTCCGGGGTGACTCTATGGAGCTCATCCACAAGCGCTGCGCCATCAGGGTTGGTCATCGGATGGATGATGAAGTTGATTCGGTTCAGCAGTTGACGATACTCCGGCCGGGTCGCGAGCAGTTCCACCAGTTTGAGAATGTGGGACGTACTCGAAACCTCATTCGCATGCTGTCTCCCGGTAACGAACAGGCAGGGCTTGGTTGCCACCGCCTTTGACTGCGAAAAATATTTACCGTCGTAAGGCGCCGTGACGTCCATTGCCCACACGGTGCGACCCAGCCAGGATTTTCCCGCCGGAAATCGGTGGACCTCTGGAAACTTCGCCAACTCGCGGGTAATCCGTTCGCATTGCTCGGGGCCAATGGGCTGATCCAGCGGAACAACAGGCGCTGTAGACAGATCAGAATCGATAGCCTCGGAATGCTCATCGTGGTTGAGGAGCCAGCAGAAGGTTGTGCCCGCCAAAACCTCAGCCGATTGTGTTCCTCTTGCGTTTACCGTCACGCTTGTGACCATGGGATCCGCATCTGCGAAAGGTTTGCTCTGGGGGAACGGCGTCTTGTAGCCGATGAGGCGGACATGTGCATGTCCCGGTCCTGGGCGCGCAGGGCTAATACGAGGCACGATGCGTCCCGGATATCTCAGTGGTTTTCCGCAGGTCTCGGTTCCCAGAACGTCAAAGAAGAGCAGTGTCTCGAAGTAGACATCCTCATGCAAGGCTTCCAACGTGGAGATTCGTTCCTGATCGATTCCAATGGCATGATCCGGCTCACTTAATTGTACCTCCACGCTCAGTTCCTCGAAATGTGGTGCACATTCCGGTTGCGGTTTGCCGCCGTGCAGCCGCAGAACGTAGTCGCGAATTTGCGGAAGCACACTTCCCTGGTAAACGTCCCAGAACCGTTCGTAATCCGTCTTGATTCGCTCGTCAAGGATCACTCTGCCGTTCACGCTAGCGCGAAACCAGCCTGTAGCCACCGTGGCGTTGGCATAGTCTGGAAAGAGATCAAAGATTGGCCGAGTAATAACCTGCGGGTCGAAAGTAGACCGCAGAACAGTCTCTCCGCGCATATCTTCCGCGACGACTTCGTACACGTGCTCCGCTGAAACGGATACGCGTTCGAACATGATTTGATCGACGGATATTCCAAGATCTCGCGCGAGGATTTCGTCTATGGGGTACAACTCGTGCAACCAGCGGTCCGCAGAATCCAACGAACCGCTCTCGAGCTTCGATTCACGGACGCGAATGTGAATTCGGGCCGCAGTCTTCAGATGTGGCTTCAATTGCTCATCGATCCAGCAGAAGCCCTGTTTGTGAGCACTCAAAACCCGGACGGACGCGAACTCGACGTTTGTGCCAGCTTCTGTAAGAAGCATCCGAAGCTCAGTTGCGAGTTCGCGTCGGATTTCGATCGACTCGCTCAACCGCACTTCAACAGATACCGCGTCTCCCGGCCTGGCGGCAGGCAGCACCGAACTTCTTATTCGTTCGCGAACAGTGTCGACTTCCCACGGGATCGGATATGTTTCGTCGAAGACCACTTGCGTGTCCGGTGCATTACAAGGGGAGTAGCTTCTGATCTCTTGCTCCATGCTGGAGATACTCGGCCGCCCTTTCCCATAGTCCCAAAGAAAGGGCATGCAAAGAGCGGCGTGCAAAAGGGCTGCCGCCTCTCCTTCGCTATCGGCTCCCGCAATAACGATAGATCCTTCAACCAGCGCCACGCAGCCGCTGCCCGAAACCGATGGCGGTAAAAACTTGTCGTCCTCGATCAACTGCATGACATAGGGATTGGAAGTACCGACAAGCACCGCATTCGCCGGTGGCGATGCCGAAGAAAGTTCTCGAGCCACGTGCACGAGCGGTATCCTCAGCTGCGTGGTTTCAAGGCCGATGCGAGCCGCGAGATCAATTACCGCTGTGGATCTCACTCCGGATCCAATAATGACGTGCTGCGCATGCTGAAACGGATCCGCCAGCGAAATGCGGTCGCCTGCAGGGATCGGCGGGCCGGAAACGTGCGTGTATATCTCCGACGCCAGTGAGCATGCGAGCTTTTCGCAATCTCTGATTTCGGGCAATGCGATTGCGCCTGTCGTCGCGTGCCTGGCGGCTCCACCTATCAGAATTGAGACTGCTTTTCCTGGCTTATACGTGGACGTCGTTGCTCCGACAGGCAGATCCATGGAAACCGTTTCAAATGCGAGCCGCGCGGCCAGGTTGGAAGCGGCCGCGAGTTCTTCGGCAGTCGGGTCATCCGGGACATGGATTTTGGAGATGACAGTGTCAATGACGCCATCACCGTTGCGATCCTCCAGTCCGAAGCCACGCAGGTCCGGATGCATTCGGGGATCATAGCATCCGTGAGTCAGGTAAGATGGACGCGATGGCAGGTGTTCGTCCATTTCGCGGCTTGATGTACAACCCTCACAAGGTTTCCCTCGAAAAGGTTGTCACACAGCCGTATGACAAGATTTCGCCGGCCATGCAGGATCGCTACTACGCCTCAGATCCCTACAACATCGTGAGGGTAATCCTGGGCAAAAATCTCGAAGGCGACACCGCAGATAACAACGTCTATACCAGAGCCGCCGCGACTTTGCGGGAGTGGCGCGCTGCGGGTGTGATTGAGCCGATGCCTGCCTCGTCCTTTGTCGCCTGTTTCCAGCGATTCACCATTCCCGGCACAACCCAGCAGCGTCTGAGGAAAGGTTTTATCGGACTGGGCAGGCTGGAAGACTACTCCAACAAGATCGTCTTCCCTCACGAACGCACTCTTGCCGGACCCAAGCAGGATCGGTTGCAGCTTCTCCGCCACACGAAAACGCACTTTGAGCAGATCTTCATGCTTTATGAAGATCCGGACCAGAAGATCGATGCTCTGCTCGATCATGCCGCTCAGGGCGTGCCCGACATCGAGGTGACCGACGAGTATGGTGTGACCCACACGTTGTGGATACTCAGCGACGCCGCCATTACCGGTGAGATTCAGGTGGCAATGAACGACAAGAAGTTAATCATTGCCGACGGGCATCACCGATATGAGACCGCACTGGCCTATCGGGATGAGCAACGCGAGCAGGGCGGCAACTCTGTCGAGGCGGCCTACGAGTGGTTGCCCATGACCTTCTTCAACATTCACAGTCCCGCTTTGACCGTTCTTCCAACTCATCGGGTCGTGCAAGGCCTGCAAACATTCAGCAGCGCCAGGTTCTTCGAACAGGCGTCGGAGTTCTTCGATATCGAACCCGCGCCTTCAAGCTCCGACGCATTTGCTGCGGCTTTGACAGAAGCCGGACGGAAGCGTCTGACCATAGGTGTCGCGGCCGAAGAGGGAAGCCGTTGCGCATTGTTGCGACTTAAGGCGCGCGATCTTACCTCTGTAATGGACGACCTTTCACAAAGTCAGCGGACCCTTGATGTTGTCGTTCTTCACAGGCTCCTCGTCGAGCGTTGTCTGGGTGTGACCGAGGAAGCCGTCAAACACGAGAGTAATATCTCTTACGTTCGTGAATTCGATGCCGCCCTGCAAGCTGTCGCCAATGGAGCGCAGGTAGCTTTCCTCTTGAATCCGGTTCGGCTGGAGCAAATGCGCGACATCGTCTTTGAAGGGAATGTCATGCCTCAAAAGTCGACGGACTTCTATCCTAAAGTGCTGTCCGGCCTTGTCTTCTACTCGCTCCAAGGGGATAAAAACCGCTAATGGGATTTGGCGGGGTATCGCGTATACCGAAAAACTAGGTGTTGACGAGGTACCCACGGGTAGTTTAAAAGTATGTGACCATACTGGACGAAATCGTTCAGTCTTCTGAATAAGACGTCCGGGTCGCGCCAAGTTGACGTTACCGGACGTTTTTCTATTTTCGGATGAACCACACATAAGGCCGACGGGCCGGCGCTGCTGGCTTCGTACACGGCAAATAAGAATCAACGAAATATCACGGGGGTTTTAAATATGCGTTTGCGCTTTCTGGTTGTGTCCATGATAGTGCTGGCTCTCTCAGCAGGAACGGGATACGCACAGACTTTTACGGGCATGATTGATGGTTACTGGAGTTACAACGGGAACACGCCTGTCCTGAATGGTCAGCGGGTTAACGTTGGCAGGGCATTTGATCTGTACGATCAGGCTTTCTCTCTGAATTATGGGGAACTCGCGGTCGACTATAAGCCCAACAATGTCGGGCTCCGCGTGGACATCGGATTCGGAGATGCCGCGGAAGTGGTTCACTACAACGAGGTGAATATTTGGCGCCACGTCCAGCAGGCCTACATTACAGGGACCACCGGCAAGTTCACACTGGACTTCGGAAAGTGGGTTACGCCATTCGGCGCTGAAGTCATCGAGACCAAGGACAACCTGAACTACACGCGCGGTTACGTGTTCACCCTGGGCATCCCCTTTTACCATTTCGGCGGACGGGCGACCTATGCTGCCAGTGACAAGGTCAGCATTGGGGGATACGTGGTCAACGGCTGGGATAATGTAAAGGAGAACAACTCCGCGAAGTCGATCGGCACTAATGTCAGTGTCAAGCCTGTCAAACAGGTTTCTATTATCGGCAATTTCCTTTATGGCAAAGAGAACCCGCTCCACGACAAGGCGCGAAAGCTGTATGAGGTGACTGGCACCATTACGCCCATTGAGCGGATCGCGTTGACGGGCGACTGGGTTTTCGGACGCGATCACGCGAATCCCGTTGGCAACTTCGATGGTCCTCAGGTTGAATGGGAAGGTGTTGCCGGTTACGCCAAGATCAAGGTCTCCAATAAGTTCAACCTTAATGGCCGTTACGAATGGTTTGACGATCGTGACGGATTCAGAACCGGCACGGTGCAGGAACTTCAGTCGGCCACCGTTACGGCGCAGGTTATTCCTGTCGCCGACCTGAGCCTGTGGTCGGAATTTCGCAAGGACTGGTCAAACAACAGCTCATTCCTGAAAACTCAGGCCGGCGTTCTTGGCCCTGTCGACAGCTTCGTGGATCATCAGAATACGTTCACTTTTGGCGTAACCTGGTCGTTCACAAAGAAGGTGCAGTAACTACAAAGGCTGCCAGGGAAAGTCCTGGCCGCCGATTCCATCCAAAGCTGCGCCTGGCGCAAGGATCGGACGGTTGGCTTGGTACAACTTTCATGGCAGCCATCTTGTAGCGACAGACATTCTTAACTCGGTACGCGTGACGAACGCGGGAGATTGTCCTGCGTGCAACATCATCAGCATTTTGACGATGCATGAGCATTCACGCCCTACCGCGACGCAATATCCCCGCTGATCTTCAACACTCCGACTAAGACACTAACTGGCGAGCCGGACCATTCCTGACCCTTAGCAGAATATCCTTTAACATGGTCTGTGATGTCGTGATGCGGCATTGTTCCCATTCTGACGCTCTGAATTTCCGAGGAGACTCGATGAGAAACGTATTCGCAGGATTTGCTCTGTTGCTCGTTTGTCAGGTGTCCCTGTTTGCCCAAAAAATCGACGATAAGATTTCAGATCGTTTGTACGAATCGTCAAAGGTGCTCGGGGAGCTGCTCAACGCCCCGGACGGAGACGCTCCCAAGTATGTTCTGGAACGGGCGGAGTGTGTCGCCATCATTCCGGCTGTGAAGAAGGCGGCTTTCGGCTTTGGTGGTCAGTATGGGCGCGGCGTGGTCTCCTGCAAGAAGGACAAAGGTAAAGGAGCGTGGGGACCTCCGTCGATGTTTGGCCTGAGTGGTGGAAGTTTCGGTTTGCAGTTGGGCGGTCAGTCTTACGATGTCGTGATGATGTTCATGACGCCCGATAGTGTTGAGCACCTCTTGAAAGACAAAGTGACTCTGGGAGGCGATATGGCCGCAGCGGCAGGCCCCAAGGGCCGCGCCATATCCGCGGAGACTACGGCGAGTATGCGCTCGGAGATTCTAACCTACGCGCGGAGCCGTGGATTATACGCCGGCATTTCCTTCACGGGTGCCGTTTTAAGTCCGGACAAGGACGCGAACAAGAATCTCTACGGGAAAGAGGTTCCTGCCAAAGACCTGCTGCTCACCGGCACGGTCGATGTACCGGCCCCCGCTCAGAAACTGATCGATGCTCTCACTGCAGGTGCAAGTACTGCAGCAAGCACCGTTGCAGCTCCCCCTGAAAAACCGTCCGGGCAGTAAGTGTGGAGAATTGATCAATGTTCGATGCAGCTTTCATTTGTCTTTATTGAACATCGAACATTGAACGAGGACCATTTCTCGAGACCCTTCTAAGGGTAAGTCTGTTCGAGAACTAAGGTTTCCTTCCTCATTCGCGCGAGATACAGTAGGAATTGCTGTATCAGAATACGATGTTGATCGAGCACTACAATGCCGCCCGAAATTATGCTGCCGCTGTGCGGCAACATTGGATGGGCCTTCTGAAACTCACCGGTTCCGAACGCCAGTCCTGGCTGCAGGGAATGGTGACCAACGAAGTCGAAAAACTCACTTCCGGCGAGGGCTGCTACGCTGCTCATCTCAATGCTCAGGGAAGGGTTGTCGCACAGATGACCGTCCTTGTGACAGATGACGAAGTCTGGCTGCTCGTCGAGAGAGAGACCGCCGCAAAACTCGCAGCAGTTTTCGACAAGCTCATCATCATGGAAGATGTTCAAGTGCTTGACGCGTCCGATGAATACGAAGTGCTGGGACTGGTGGGGCCGGCGGCCGAGGGGATTCTGGAAAAATGGTCCGGCCAGTCGTTTCCACGCAAGGCAATGTATAGCCATCAAAAAGTTGGGAATGGCCGCGTTTCCCTTACCGATCTCGGATATGAAGCCATTGTTCTGCGTGAGACGGCGAACAACGCTATCGAAACCTTTGTGGCAAGCGGTGCCGTTCAAATCAATGAAGACACGTGGAATGTTCTGAGGGCAGAGGCGGGCTTGCCTTTGTACGGTGTGGATATCGACGAGACGACCACACTGCCCGAACTCGGACAGCGCGGAATCAGTTATGAGAAGGGTTGCTACATCGGCCAGGAAGTCGTGGCGAGGATCAAGTACATCGGGCATGTAAATCGCCGCTTTGTCGGATTTGTCTGTGAGGGTACGGCTGTTCCTGAAGTGCGTTCTGTCGTTCAGGCTCAGGGAAAGGATGCCGGTTACGTGACCACCGGTGTGTTTTCGCCAGGACTCAATAAACCGATCGCCCTGGGTTTTGTCAATCGCGCGGCGTCCGAACCTGGCAAAGAGGTGATGCTGGTTGGAAAGTCCGGCAACATACCTGCAGTGGTTGCGTCTTTCCCGCTCCTTAATCAGTCCGGGGATTGAATTTCGAGACTTGTTGAAGCTCCTCGAACAGGCGTTTCTCTTCTGCCGACAGGCTCTTCGGCAGGGCGATTTTCAACTTTACAAAGTGATCCCCGCGGCCGCCCCCGCGAATGTTGGGGCCTTGACCACGCAGTCTCAGTTTCTGCCCTGACGTCACTCCCGAGGGGACGCGAATATCGGCTCTCCCGTCAAGAGTGGGAACCTGTACGGTAGTGCCCAGGGCCGCTTCCCACGGCGAGATCTTCACCTCGACTTCCGTGTCGTCTCCCTTTACCGTGAACACCGAATTAGGATCCTGCTTCAAGCGAATGTACAAGTCGCCGCCATTGTGACCGCCGCCTGGCACTCGAATGCGACTGCCGTCACGAGCCCCGGGGGGAATTCGAACGTCGATCGTTTTGTTCGCTCTCCCGAGCTGGACTCTGAGTTTTCGTGTTGTCCCGTGATGCATCTCGGTCAGAGGGAGCGTCAGTTCCGTTTCTGCATCTTCGCCCATCGTTCGCGTATCCGCTCCGCCGCCCATCCCACCGAAGAACATTTCAAAGAAGTCACTGAAGCTTCCACCACCAGCTTGTCGGCCGAAGCCTCCGCTCGCCCGGCCCTGGCCGAAGATTTCAGAAGGATCAAATTCCGTCTGCCAGTTAGGTGGCGGCGTAAAGTCGCTGCCCCCCTTCCAGTTGGGCCCAAGCTGGTCATAACGGCTTCTCTTCTCCTTGTCGCCAAGGACTTCGTAGGCTTCCTGAACTTCCTTGAATTTTTCCTCGGCTTCCTTGTTATTAGGATTCAGATCTGGATGGTACTTGCGGGCCAGCTTTCGATACGCCTTCTTGATTTCATCGTCACTGGCGCTTCGCGATACGCCAAGAGTCTCATAGTAGTCGCGGAACTTAACGGGCATGCGTATAGATTATATGGTGACTTCAAGGCCTTCCCATGTGGCGATCACATTGGGGTGGCCTTTTTTCGCATTTTCGAGCATCTGTTCAATAGCGGCGTCTTCATGATTCGGGTTGTAATGGAAGAGCGCGATTTGCGCGGCGTTCGCCTCGTTTCCGATTTCTACGCCCTGTTTCCAGCTGCTGTGTCCCCAGCCCCGGTGAGCAGGGAGCTCTTCGGGCGTGTACTGCGAATCCACAATGAACAGATCAGCTTCGTGGGCAAGTTTTCTAACGTTCGTGTCGCTCCATTCCACTCCAAGCTCAACATCCGTGCAATAGGTGAGAGTCTTACCATGGTGCATGAGGCGAAACCCTAACGATCCCTGGGGATGGTTCAACGGGAGCACATCGATCGTCGTATTGGCGACGCTCAAGGTGCCCTCATTCAGGCTGATGAAATTTCGACCACACGGCAGGTTCGACATATCTACGGGGAAGTAGGGTGACGCCATTATTCCGGAGACTGCGTCCAACACAAGTTTTGCGTCATGCCGCTCGGCGAAATAGAACGTGAAGTGGTTCTTTGAATTATAGAGCGGGCCAAAGAAAGGAATTCCCTGTATGTGGTCCAGATGGAAGTGACTGAAGAAGATATGGGCTTTGATCGGCCTGCCGGCGAACTCCTCTTCAAGTTTCTTTCCGAGCAAACGTATACCCGTTCCGCCGTCAAGAATGAGGACTTCGGGACTATCCGTTCTCAGTTCGATACAGGAGGTGTTCCCTCCGTAACGCATGTTTTCCTTCTGCGGTGTTGGCGTAGAACCTCGAACTCCCCAGAATCGCGCATGCATCCAAAGGCCTCCCAGAAAAGTGCGACAGTATAGTGTCGGCCTGCGTCGGACTTCAAGAGCCTTCGGCAGCCACGGCCCGTGCGGTAAAAAATCCCTGGATGTGTAATGTTATAGTCTTCGCACATGTCGAAAACAGCAGGAATCCTGGTTATTGGAAATGAGATTCTCTCCGGGAAAACCGTCGATGAGAACTCCGTATTTCTGGTCCGGGAACTGCGAGAACTCGGGGTGGACGTCCGCAAGATTTCGGTGATCCCCGACGATGCAGAGACGATCGCTCTCGAAGTCCACTCCTTTTCAAAGTCGTTCGACTACGTATTCACGACCGGCGGTGTCGGACCAACTCACGATGATTTGACGATGGAGGGTATCGCACGCGGGTTCGGACAGAAGATTCAAAGGAATCCTGACCTTGAAGCGGCCCTGCGGGGATATTACGCGGCTGAACTCGTAGAGCCGAACCTTCGAATGGCAGATGTTCCAGACGGAGCGCGATTGATCGGCGGTCCGGGGCTCTGGTTTCCGGTGATCGTCGTGCAGAATGTTTTTATCTTTCCGGGCGTGCCGGAGATCTTTCAGCGGAAGTTTCGACGGATTCGGGAGATGTTTCGCGAGAAGCCCTATTATCTCCGTCAGGTTTTCCTGCGTGCTGACGAAGGACAGATCGCCGCGATCCTCAATGACGTGCTCGAGCGATTTCCAGATCTCCTGCTCGGCTCCTATCCCTATTTCGACGACCGTGCCTATTCCATCAAGCTCACACTGGAATCGAAGGACTCTTCGTACCTTGAGAACGCGCACAAAGCGCTGCTCGATGAACTGGCAAGGATTGATTTGATCCCCGTCGTGGGGGAGTAGGCTCGCTGCAGGTTACGCTCCAGGCTTTGTCAGCTTCTTTCGAAATGCCTGCAGTTCGATTACGCGTTCGGGTGTTGTTTCGGGAAACTCCGGATCCAGCCTGCGCAGCGTGCTCACGACAATCTGGGATGCAATCAAACGCGCATTCGCTTTGTCGTCGCCTGGCACAATGTACCAGGGTGCGTTATCGGTGCTTGTTGCGCTCAGGCATTGCTCATAGGCATTCATGTAGTCCTTCCAGAATTCCCGCTCCTTGACATCCGCTTCGTTGAATTTCCAATTCTTGTCTGAGTCGTCAATGCGTTCGATGAAACGTTTCCTCTGCTCTTCCTTTGAGATGTGCAGGAAAAACTTAACGACCCTGGTGCCGCTGCGATGCAGGTGCTTCTCATGGTCAAGGATCGATTGGTAGCGGCGCTTCCAGATTCCCTCGCCATTCAACTGGTTGTCCGGAACGGATTGGCTTCGCAGAATCTCCGGATGAACGCGAACGATGAGTACCTCCTCGTAGTACGAACGGTTGAAGACGCCGATCATGCCACGTCCTGGAAGGCATATTGTCGTCCGCCAGAGGAAGTCGTGGTCCACCTCAGTCGCACTCGGATGTTTGAAGCTGTAGACCTGGCAACCCTGGGGATTGACGCCTGACATGATGTGGCGAATTATTCCGTCTTTGCCTGCAGCATCCATGGCCTGGAAGATAAGCAGCAGGGCGTAGCGGTTACTCGCGTAATGCTTCTGTTGCAACGAACTCAGTTCGGCCACATCCGCTGCAAGAAGTTTCTTGTACTCTTTCTCCGAGGAATAGTACTGCGCGACGCGTGTCGGCCATTTCTTGAGCTGGACTCTTCTTCCTTCCTTAACGCAGAAATCCTTGGGATCAATCTTCATAGCTATCTTCCGTCCTCCTGGAACAATGATCGCTGCAACATCATCGGAATGTCTTCCAACAATCCTCCGAATCCGAGTTCTTCGCACAGAGGAACAAGGGACTCGCGTTGGCCGCGCCGATATCGCACCGTATCGGGTGTGACCGTAACCGGTGCGTCGCAACGGATTGTCGCGAGCGTGCGACTCAAGCGCACGGTCTCAATAGTGTCGAGGATCTTGCGCAAAAGGCGGCTGCGCGACCGCATGTCCACGGAGTCCAGTACGCTGTCATTCTCTATAAGGTCTTCCACACAGGAACACGCAGAGAGAATCACCCGAGCCGTCTTAGGGCCGATACCCGGCACGCCTGGGATGTTGTCTACGGGATCGCCGTTTAATGCTAGGAGGTCAGGTATCTGTCGCGGTTGGACGCCGAACCGTTTTCGCACGCCGGCTTCATCCAGCCAGAGATCGTTCGCCATGTCATAAATGCAAACCCCGGCGCGCACGAGTTGCGCGAGATCCTTATCTCCGCTGACAATGACTGTCGAGTAACCGCGAGACCACATCTTCATGGCCACGGTTCCAATCACGTCGTCAGCCTCGAATCCGTCGGCTTCGTATGTGGGAATACCCATCGCTTCCGTCATTCTGCGGCAGTAATCGATCTGCGGGGATAGACTGGCGGGTGTCTCTGTTCGATTCGCTTTATATCCATCGAACAATTGCCGGCGAAACGATCGGTGTCTTTCGAAGGCGGCGACCATGTATTCAGGTTGGTGTTCCTTCAGAAGTCGCAGCAGGATCCTGGTGTATCCGAGCACGGCGTTTTTGGGCATGCCCGAGGGAGTCGTGACATCCGGCGGTACGGCATAGTAGGCGCGAAAGATATAATTGAGAGAATCGACGATATAGACGCGAGGTTCGGTCATGGCACGATAGGTGTCGGCCGTCCATCCTTGTCGATCGCAACATAGATGACTTCCGCCTGAGTGACCTGTACGGTTTGACGGTTGCCCTCAGATCCCAATCGTTCGGCCTCAACGTTAACGTCAACTGTCACGGAGCTGTTGCCTACGCGGATGATACGGGTCAGAAACGTTACAAGGTCTCCAAGATACACCGGCGCCACAAATGCGACTTCGCGCATTGCTTTCGTCACAAATCTCTGACTGTAGTGCCGCCGAACCTCAATCGCGGCGGCCAGGTCAATGTAGCTGAGAATGACACCGCCGAAGATTGTGCCGAAGGCGTTTGTGTCCTTCGGAAGCATCGTGATGCGGATTGCTGGAAAACGGTCCTCCATGTCACCTCAGAAAGGGATTGGTTCGGCGCTCGAGGCCCACCGTTGTCGACGGACCGTGGCCCGCAATGACGAGCGTGTCGTCATCCAGCGTGAGAAGTTTCTTGTGAATCGAGGACAGGATTTCCGGAGTCGATCCACCCCACAGGTCGGTCCTGCCGATGCTGTTTTTGAACAGCGTGTCGCCGGCGAAAAGAATGTTTCGCCCGTTTACAAGCAGGAAACACGTGCTTCCTGGAGTATGCCCGGGAGTGTGAATCACGCCGAGCTCGACGCCGTTGCATGAAACAGAGCTGCCATCCGCAAGAAAACGATCAATGCTGCCACGTTTGGGAGTGGGCATTCCCAACCACTCGGCCTGCGTATCGAGAGCATCAAACAGGAAGAGGTCTGCCTTATGTATGGCTGCGGAAGTTCCTGCTTTTTGTTGAAGGTCAAAGATAGCGCCGACATGATCGATGTGCGTGTGTGTGCAAACAATCTCCTTCAGCGTGAGCCCATGCGCGTTCAATTTAGCCAGAATGAGCTCGGGATCGTCGCCAGGATCAATGACCATGGCATCGCGAGTTGTCTCGTCGCCCACGATTGTGCAGTTGCATTGGAGGAGCCCGACCGGGAACGTGTCGACGATCACGGCTTCACACTCCTTGCGCCTACTACTCTCAGGCTTCCGGTTGTCGCGCCCGGCCTGGCTTTACTGTCCGTGCTGGCGATCGTTTGCTCGTTTCCTGGAATCAGTTTTTGTTTAAAGACGAGCTTGTCCGTCTCGGTAACCTTGCCCTGACTGTCCATATACGTCGCTTCGAGTTCAATCTGATCATACGTTGTCTTGCGGCTCTCGTTTTTCAGAGCGATGATCCACGCAGGTTTCTCGCCAAATTCCGGCCTGAATTCCGCTTTGGTTACGACGACGTCGCGCTGAGGATCAGATGGGCTCAGCCATGACGACAGTGTGTCTCCGTAGTTTCGAATAGCGAGAAACACCACGAGTGCAATGAGCGCCAGTCTGCGGCCGAGCACCCACTGCCGCGAGCGCAGGAATCCCAGCATGTTTATCGCGCCTCTGGCGGAGTTTCCTGCAGAACAACCGTGACATCTAATTTTTGATCCCCACGCAGGATCGTAAACGTAACTTTATCGCCGGCCTTGAAGTGGTCGATCTGTGCAGCAAGTTCGGGAACCGAAGTGATAGGTTTGCCCTGAAACGCAATCAATATATCGCCGCCAACGGGGTAGACCCGGAAGCCATTGCCCGTCTGCCCTGACGCGCCGCGAATGCCCGCGACAGCTGCCGGACTTCCTCGGTTCACAGTCTCGACCATAAATCCCTGGTTTGAAGTAATACCGTATCTGCGCGCGAGACCCTGAGGATAGCCTTCCATGGGGAACACCTGACCGATTCCAACCCATGGACGACGGACATAACCATTGGCGATCAAGTCCCCGACAATTCGCGCGACCGTATCCACCGGAATGGCGAATCCGATGCCGACACTTCCGCTCGAGGGAGAAACGATCTGCGCATTGATGCCGATGACTTCGCCGGAGCTGTTCAGCAACGGTCCACCGGAATTGCCAGGATTGATCGCAGCATCTGTCTGGATGACGTTTTCGATGATCCTTCCGTTTTCCGCTTCAATCGAACGACCTGTCGCGCTGATGACGCCGGTTGTCAGCGTTCGCTCCCATCCAAAGGGATTTCCGATGGCCAGCACTTTCTGTCCAACGAGAAGGCCGGCAGATTTGCCTAGAGGAATCGGAAACAGCTTTTCTTTCGGAGCGTCGATCCGAATCACGGCGAGATCGTTGCTCTGGTCCATGCCGACAATTCTTGCCTGATACTTGCTCTTGTCCGCGAGAGTGACTTCCAGCCCGCCGCCTCTCAGAGAAGGTTCGATAACATGGAAATTCGTCGCTATGTTCCCGTTTGTATCCAGGATCAACCCGGATCCGGTTCCAGCTTGAACGGGGACTACCTGAAAGCGCGAATTCAGGCCAAGCGTCGAGGACGTAATGTTCACGACTCCAGCGCTGGAGTTGCGATAAACCTCAATATTGTTTTGTTCATCGGCACTCAGCGTCGCTCGAACAGGCGCTGCGGGACTTGCAGGGGGCGCACCAGGTTCAGCAGGCAACGGGCCGGGTTCTGCCCAACTAATCCCGGGCGCTCGAGAACCTTCGGTGCGTAGAGGACGCCACTCCAATATCACGTAAACCAGCGCTGCGGTAGTCAGCGACGTGAGAAATGCGACCTTAATCGGCGTATTCATGCACCAAAGGATACCAGACTGGCTATTGCTCTCGCAGCCAGATGCAGCTGACCGGAACAAGTGCAGTGAACAGCGCGGCAACAACACTCACGCCGGCAAAGCCGGACTTATCGAACACATACGCCGAGATGGCAGACGCCGCGGCAATGCCGAGCTGGGAAGCCGCATTGCGAATCGCCGTATACTCACCTCGGATTTCGGCGCCGACGATTTCGGTTGTGAGTGCGTGAAGGGGCGCTTGTCGTGCTGAAGCGGCGACGCCAAGCACCGCGACTCCCAGCCAGAGTGTCCATCCCCAATCGAGCCGGGCCACAGTGAAGAAAACCGGCGCGAGAAGAAGGTTCGCCCATATGATGACTCGGCGTTTCCCCGCGTGATCGGCCAACCAGCCGGAAAGCGGAGCGGCAGCGACTGCAGCAACACCGGAAATCATGAATACAAGGGCCATGCTCTTTACGCCCACTTCCCGCTCGTTGGTGAGCCAGGCTCCAACGTAAGTCAGAAATCCCACAAGCCCCCCCGAGGTCAAGAAGGCTGCCACCATCCCGGCCAGCCGGTCGGATTTTGCAAAATGCAGATGGAAGTTTGGAAGGGCGGGCCGTGTGAGGCGGTCTCTTTTAGACGCCGGCAATTTCCACCATGCGAGAACGAAGACGACGACTCCAAGCGTAGCGAGGCATCCAAACACCGATTGCCATCCCCACACGGGCGCCATAAGCGCCCCTGCCGGAGCGCTGATCACGAACGCGAGGAAATAGGCCATGGAAAGCACTCCCATGGCGCGCCCTCGCTGCGCGTAAGAATAATGATCGCCGGCGAAAGAGAGAGCACACGTCGATAGCGTTCCTGCAGCAAATCCCGTAAACGTCCGAGCGACGACCAGTGCGCCAAGTGTGGTAACGTGTTGGGTTGAAAACGACGCAACTGTAAATAGAGCGAGCCCGCCGACGAGCACTTTCTTGCGACCGATTCTATCGGACAAGGGGCCAGCAAAAAGCGCGAACACGGCCGCCGCCAGGGAATAACTTGTGACGATAATTCCCGTTTGTCCGGCAGACGAATGAAATTCGCTTGCAATGGAGGCGAGGAGCGGGGGAACCAGCTGGGTGTCCGATACTCCAAGGAAAAGAACGCCGAAGAGGATCAGCGCCACCTTCCATTCGAACGCTTTGCCGCCGGTCACGCGCGGATTCTAGCACAGACATAAACTTTGCCCGTTTAGTACGATCAAACCGAGGATCACATGAAGAGGAATTTCGAAGACATCGAGGACATCAGCCAGCGGATCCACACCATACCTGAAGAACTTCCCGTACTGCCTGTTCGCGACGCCGTTATTTTCCCCAATGCGGTGATTCCCTTGAATGTCGGACGCGAGAGTTCCGTAAAGCTGATCAACGACGTACAGCAGGGCGACGGCATGCTCGTCGTTCTGACGCAGCGAGATAAGCGCGTCGACGCGCCTGCCCCGGCAGATCTCTACGAAATCGGCACTGTCAGTATGGTTCACCGCGCCATGAAGACCCCTGAAGGCAACCTCTTTCTGATCATCATGGGGGTCGCGCGTGTCCGCGTTAGTGACTTCACGCAGTTCGAGCCTTATCTCCGCGCCAAAATCACAACCGTCCAGGACGAAAAGGAAGACGAGAACAGCGTTGACTTTCAGGCGTTGCGTCGTACAGTCGTCGGTCAATTCGAACGTGTCGTCAAGCTCTCGCCACAGCTCCCTGATGATCTACAGACAATCGTCGTCAACATGGAGGACTCCAGCCGGCTTGCAGACTACATTGGGACGAATCTTCCCAATCTTTCGATTGTTTCCAAGCAATTCGTCCTCGAGCGATCCTCTGTCCGTGAGCGTCTCGATTTTCTCCACACCGAACTGGCGAAGGAACTCGAAGTCCTCGAGTTGCGCACGAAGATCCAGAGCCAGGTGCAGGAGGAAGTGGGAAAGAGTCAGCGGGAATATTTCCTCCGCGAACAGCTTCGAGCAATCCAGCGTGAACTCGGCGAGAGCGACGATAACCAGCGCGAAATTGAAGAGCTGAGGCAGAAGGTTGAAGCTTCGGGCATGCCGGAAGAAGCGCGAAAGGAAGCCGACAGGGAACTGGGCCGTCTTTCGCGCATGTCGCCGGCGGCGGCTGAATACACTGTCAGCCGTAGCTACCTGGACTGGCTGGTCGCGCTTCCCTGGAGCGTTCTTACTACAGAGCGCATCGACCTCATTAAAGCCAAGGACGTCCTTAATCGGGATCACTACGATCTCGATAAGATCAAAGAGCGCATCCTGGAATATCTGGCCGTCATTGAGTTGAAGCCGGGCGGCAAAGCTCCGATTCTCTGCTTCGTTGGCCCGCCGGGTGTTGGGAAGACTTCTCTAGGACGATCGATTGCTGACGCCATGGGCCGCAAATTCGTTCGTGTCTCGTTGGGCGGCATGCGCGATGAGGCAGAGATTCGCGGACATCGTCGAACGTATATCGGCGCGTTGCCGGGCCAGGTGATACAAAACATCCGCCGTGCCGGATCGCGCGATCCCGTGTTTATGCTCGACGAGATCGACAAGCTCGGAACAGACTTCCGCGGTGATCCTGCGTCCGCGCTGCTGGAGGTGCTCGATCCGGAGCAGAATTCCACGTTCCGCGATCACTATCTCGATGTTGCCTTCGATCTTTCCCGTGTGTTCTTCATTACGACCGCAAACGTTCTCGATACCATCCCCTCCGCGCTGCGCGACCGCATGGAGGTCATCGAACTTCCGGGATACACCGAAGAAGAAAAACTGCAGATCGCACGCCAATACCTGGTTCCGCGCGGGCGCGAGAATAACGGTCTTAAGCCGGAACAAATCGAGTTTGAAGACTCCGCCTTATCCATGGTCGTGCGCCACTACACTCGCGAAACCGGGGTCCGGAATTTGGAGCGGGAAATCTCTAATATTTGTCGCAAGCAGGCCCGCCGCATGCTGGAAGGCAGGGGCGACCATCTGGTCGTCACGCGGGAAGTGGTCGAGGAGCTCCTGGGATTGCAGCGCTACCGTCTGGAAGAAGAAGTGGATGAACGCATCAATCGGCCGGGTGTGGTTATCGGTCTTGCTTGGACTCCCGTTGGCGGCGACATTCTGTTTGTCGAAGCGAACATCTCGAAGGGGGCCCGGCATCTCACCGTTACGGGGCAGATCGGTGAAGTCATGCAGGAATCGACGAAAGCTGCGTTGACCTGGGTCCGTTCGAAGTCGCAGGAACTCGGTCTGGAGTCGGACTTCTATCGGGATATGGATATCCACGTCCACGTGCCCGCCGGTTCGATTCCCAAAGACGGCCCTTCGGCCGGCGTAACCATGGTGACGGCGATCGCCTCTGCTCTGACCAACAAGACTGTGAAACGCCGTCTCGCCATGACCGGCGAGATCACCCTTAGCGGGCATGTTCTGCCTGTTGGGGGAATCAAAGAAAAGGTGTTGGCCGCACGACGCTCCGGCATCAATGAACTGATTCTCCCGTTCCAAAATGAGAAGAATGTTCGGGAAGACATCCAGCCGGAACTTTTGAAAGACATCAGGATCCACTATGTCCGGATGATTGATGAAGTCCTCAATCTGGCATTTCCGGAGCCGATCCTGACCGGCGTTCAGCCGCACTCCACGACACAAGTGGTTTAGAATATCGGTCCGATGGCGTTAAGTGCATGGTTTGAATGCTTCTCCGGGTGTGGTGTCCGCTACTCTGTCGAGGAAATCCTCTATCGATGCCCAAGGTGCGGCAGCTTGCTGGAAGTGCGTCACGATGTCGCGGCGCTGCAGCAACGGACCGCCACCGACTGGAAAGAACTCTTCGACAGCCGCTTAGGACGCGTAAGCGGCGTCTGGTCAAAGAAGGAAGTCGTTCTTCCCGAACTTCGGGCGGATTCCATCGTTTCCCTGGGTGAAGGAAACTCGCCGTTGATTCGATCGGACGCCCTGGCACGCGAATTCGGCGTTGCTGAAATCTTCATCAAGCAGTGCGGCACATCGCACACCGGTTCCTTCAAGGACCTCGGCATGACGGTGCTGGTCTCCATGGTGAACCAGATCCGTTCCAAGGTCCGGGCAGTAGCCTGTGCCTCGACCGGCGACACATCGGCGGCTCTGGCGGCTTACTGCGCTGCCGCCGGCATTCCGTCGATCGTCCTCTTGCCAAAAGACAAGGTTTCGCTTGCCCAGCTCATTCAGCCAATTTCGAATGGCGCGATTACCCTTTCCATCGACACCGACTTCGATGGGTGCATGAAGATCGTTCAGGAAATCACCCGCGACGGTTCCATCTACCTGGCCAATTCGATGAACTCGCTTCGGGTGGAGGGACAAAAGACCATCAGCTTTGAGATCGCCCAGCAGCTGAACTGGGAGATGCCGGACTTTGTCGTCGTTCCCGGAGGGAACCTCGGGAATGTGTCCGCTATCGCAAACGGGTTCCTATTAATGAAACAGATGGGGCTCGCCGACCGTATTCCTCGTTTAGTGTGTGCCCAGACAGAGCTCGCCAACCCGTTCTATCGAGCGTACGTCCATGGATTTGACCGTCTGGAGTCCATGACCGCCGGTGATACTTTGGCGACGGCGATTCGAATCGGGAGTCCCGTGAGTTTTCCCAAGGCCGTTAGGGCAATGAAGCTGACGAATGGGATTGTCGAACAAGTAACGGAGGCTGAACTCGCCAATGCTGCAAGCTTGGTCGACCGCTTCGGGTTTTTCAACGACCCGCAGACCGGCGTAGCTCTGGCTGCCACGGCCAAATTGATTCGGTCCGGAACGATTTCGAAGGTGTCTAACGTGGTTGTGATCAGCACGGCCCACGGATTGAAGTTTGTGGATTTCAAGCTGAGTTTTCATCGCAAGGAACTGGCAGGGACGTCCGCAGCCTTGTCTAACCTTCCCATTGAGGTGCCGTCGAATGCGGATGCAATTCGTTCCATCATTGATGACAAGATACCTGCACGAGTCCGGGTGTAGGTAAATAACAGAGTCTGTTCAACAAGTAGGGCCTTTCTGCCGGGGTACGCGTGATCGTCGTAAACACAGGCTTACGTGCTATTCGCACTCTCTCGTTAATCTGTCTCTTCGCCAGCGCGGCTCTCGGACAGTCGGTTTTGAATTTTCCAGCCCGCGACTTGACGCGCCTTGCCATCACCAACCCCACGCCTTACGCTGCCGACGTCAAGTTCACTCTGTACAACACCGATGGTTCTCCGGCAACAGCGGGAGTTTTGAATCCGGTCAGCCGACGAGTTCCTTCGAGAGGACAACTAACAATTGCTCTGTCCGAGATCTTTCGGATGGCGGAAGGAATTCGGCCGGAAGCGTGGATACAGGCTTCGAGTTCCGTTTCCGGTCTGAAAGGAGCCTACTTCTTCGGAGAGGGCAAGTCGCTGGAAAACGGGGGAGACGCGGCGGATCCCCAGACCGTGCAGACGATTCCTCTGTCGCCGTCGGATTTTCGTACAACCGCCAGGGTCCTTGTGACGAACCCCTCGACGCAGCCTGCGAACTTCACCGTGTCCTTCTACGGTTCGCTGGGGCGGCTGATCGGTACAAGCTCCTTGCCGCTGCCCGCGCATGCGCAAGCCGTTGTGGCCACCCCGCCTCGAGCCACGTCTATTCGGATTTCGTCGGACATCGGTGTCGTAGCGACTGCCACAGGTCGCTTTGGGGACTCTCGAGTTGTGATCGCCGGGCAAGGTCCGAAGGAGCAAGCTCAGGTTTTTGTGGCGCCTTTATTTAAGAACAGCGAGAGGACAACCTCGCAACTGGTTTTAGTCAACTCAAGCAACGTCGATGCTCAGGCAACAGTGACTTTCTTTACAGATCAGGGCAGCCAGCAACTGTCTTCGACAGCCGTTTCCATGAGCGCGAACGGGACCGCACTGATCCCGGGCTCTGTCCTGAAGTCAGGTCCGGCTGATGGATGGCTGCTCGTCGAGTCGACTGTGCCGGTGAGTGGCCTCGTGATTGTGACCGCTGGAAATTCCCGTTCGACCCTGCCATTGCAGACTGCACCGGCCGATCGGATGTTGTTCTCACGCTTCCATGATGATGATGTGCTCGACTCGACTTTAAATCTCGTCGGGACGCGAGAACGCGAATCTTTTCTCACAATTACCTTAAGCCGGCCGGACGGAACAACCATCGCAAAGCGAGACAACATTGCGGTGTCTCCGTTTTCCAGGTTGTCAGCGAAGCTGGCTGAGCTGGTTCCAATGCCCGAGGGCTCTTCGGCAGGTTACATAACGGTTCAGTCCACCACACCAATTTTTGGGCTCGAACTGATCAATGGGAATCGTGGGGCTGTTGCTGGAGTCGGTCCGCAGGAATTAGCTTCAGGTTTCCAGGCGGGCCCGCCGGCCGCTATACCAAAGATCCTGAGCATCGATGCACTTCCGGTCGGCTCCGATGGAGTGAGGAGAATCAGCATCGTCGGGCAGAATTTCGACAGTGACGCTACGCTCACGATTGTCGGCAAGGTGGTGCCGATGGTCCCGACGGCGACCAGTGGCCGATATACAGCAGACCTTCCGGAACTGGAAGCGGGATACGTCAATGTGAAAGTGCGCGCCGGAGGTTTGGAGTCTCCCGTCTATCCTCTGGCAGTTCTTCCAAACGATGTCGCCTTCGTTCAAAGATCCGGCCATGCGATGTTCCAGAAGATCGAAGTCATGGAGACCGGGCTTGACCCCACCCGAACCGTCCTGGTTCCCATCCGTAGTGCACGTATAGAAGTTTTTGATCCCATAAACGGGCAGGCGGTTTCCGTCTCTGAGAGCAATGAGGAGGGCGAATTTATCGTTGCTGTTCCTGCGGATCGCAGCGGCCTGACGATTCGCGTCTTGAGCCGCCTGCGGTCGAGCGAAGTCAAGGT
>Ga0157379_10000049_pt1 | contig 74565 bp, 64 predicted proteins | sample S25metaG_FD_121802 | JGI IMG/M metagenome (GOLD analysis project Ga0157379, IMG submission 121802) | Switchgrass rhizosphere microbial communities from Kellogg Biological Station, Michigan, USA - S2-5 metaG | ecosystem: Host-associated > Plants > Roots > Rhizosphere > Soil | place: USA... | reverse complement strand
TTCCATCAATACTTGCTCGATGCGAGCTTGCAACGTACATCAGCCTCGGTCCCACCAAGTCCTGCTGCAATGTGCTGAGCAAGTGTGCGATGGCTTTCCGCGCACCGCCCGTTTATTCTGCGCCGGTCCATGAATCCAACCATCCTGCGCCACCTGCGAACTCTGCTGCTGATCGTCGTATTGTCGACGTTGCCTTTTGTCATTCAACTGACCTTCGGCAATGCGTGGCTGCGTACGCTGGATACCGCCATGCTTTACATCATGCTGGCGCTGGGCCTGAACATCGTCATTGGTTATGCGGGTCTGCTGGATCTGGGCTACATCGCATTTTACGCGGTGGGTGCATATACCTACGCGCTGCTGAATTCACCGCAGCTTCTGCCGTTGCTGAGCGGCACTCCGTATGAAGGGTTATTGCATACACCGCTGTGGCTGGTGTTGCCGCTGTCGGCGTTTCTCGCCGGCGTGTTCGGCATGTTGCTCGGTGCGCCGACGCTGAAATTACGCGGCGATTATCTGGCGATTGTGACCTTGGGCTTTGGCGAGATCGTTCGTCTGTTGCTGCGCAATCTCACCCGGCCGGTGAACATTACCAATGGCCCGATCGGCATCAACCGTATTGAGCCGGCCAGCTTCTTCGGTCACAAGATCAGCAGCCCGTTGCAGTTGGGTGATATGCAGCTCTCCACGCTGCACCAGTACTACTACTTGTTTCTTGCGCTGGTGCTGTTGGTGGTGATGATTTCAACCCGCTTGCAAAGCTCGCGCATTGGCCGCGCCTGGATCGCGATTCGCGAAGATGAAATTGCTGCGCAAGCCATGGGCATCAATACGCGCAATGTGAAGTTATTGGCCTTCGCGATGGGCGCCAGTTTTGGCGGCGTTTCCGGTGCGCTGTTTGCCAGCTATCAGGGCTTTGTGTCGCCCGAGAGTTTCATCCTGATGGAATCGGTGATGATTCTCGCCATGGTGGTGCTTGGCGGCATGGGCAATATTCCCGGCGTGATTCTCGGCGCGGTGTTGCTCAGTCTCACGCCCGAAGTGTTGCGCGACCTGGTCAATCCCTTGCAGGACCAGTTGTTGGGTGAACGCATTGTGAATCCCGACGACCTGCGCATGCTGGTGTTCGCCGTGGCGTTGATACTGATCATGTTGTTGCGTCCCGAAGGCTTGTGGCCATCGCGACGTCGCAAGGCGGAATTCCAGGAAGCGAAAGCTGCTGCCAAGGACACGCTGACATGAGCTCACCCTTGCTGGAAATTCGCGGCATCAACAAACGCTTCGGCGGTCTGCATGCCTTAAGCGATGTGGCGCTGACCATTCAACGCGACGAAATCTACGGCTTGATCGGTCCCAATGGCGCCGGTAAAACCACGTTGTTCAATGTGCTCACCGGCTTGTATCAACCCGATGAAGGCAGTTTTGTTTTCAATGGCCGCGATCTGTTTCGCGCCAAACCGCATGTGGTGGTGAGCAGTGGCATTGCGCGTACCTTTCAGAACATTCGCTTGTTTCACAACATGACGGCGCTGGAAAACGTCATGGTAGGCAGGCACGCGCGCACCCACGCGGGCGTAATCGGCGCAGTGCTCAGGAGCGCCTCGACCCGCCGTGAAGAAGCGGCCATCAAACAGCGCGCTGTTGAACTACTCGACTATGTAGGCATCAGCAAACGTAGTGATGATGTCGCCAAAAATCTTTCATACGGCGATCAGCGTCGTCTAGAAATTGCACGCGCGCTGGCCACCGATCCGATTCTGCTGGCGCTCGATGAACCTGCCGCCGGCATGAATGCCAACGAAACCGCGGCGCTGAAACAACTGCTGCAGAAGATTCGCAACGATGGCATCACCATTCTGCTCATCGAACACGATGTGAAGTTGATGATGGGTTTGTGCGATCGAATTGCCGTACTCGAATATGGCCGCAAGATTGCTGAGGGCGTCCCTGAAGTCGTGAAGAACGATCCCAAAGTGATTGAAGCCTATTTAGGTGTGTCCGCAGCATGAGCGACACGCCGTTGTTGAAGGTGGAAGGTTTGCAAGTCGCCTATGGCGGCATTCAAGCCGTGAAAGGCATCGATCTCGAAATTCGCAGCGGCGAACTGGTGGCATTGATCGGCGCCAACGGCGCCGGCAAAACTACTTCACTCAAAACATTGTGCGGCTTGTTGCGACCCGCAGCGGGACACATCACGTATGCGGGTGAAGATATTAGTCACCTACCCGCGCATGGTTTTGCCGAACGCGGCCTGGTGCTGGTGCCGGAAGGACGCGGCGTATTCAGTCGCATGAGCGTGCACGAGAATCTGCAGATGGGCGCGTACTGCCGCAATGACAAACACGCCATCGCGACGGACATCGAGCGCGTCTATGCCTTGTTTCCACGTTTGCAAGAACGCCATAAACAACTGGCAGGCACACTCTCCGGCGGTGAACAACAAATGGTTGCCATCGCACGCGCGATGATGACGCGGCCACGCTTGTTGTTACTCGATGAACCTTCCATGGGTCTCGCGCCGCTGATCGTGCAGAAGATCTTCGAGATCATTCGTCAGATCGCCAGCGAAGGCGTCACCATCTTGCTGGTGGAGCAGAACGCGCGCCTCGCACTCAAGACGGCACAACGCGGCTATGTGATGGAGAGCGGCTACATCACCTGCGCCGATAGTGCCGAGGCATTGCTGGCCGATCCGAAGGTACAGCGGGCTTATCTGGGCGAATGATAGGTGTAGTAGCAGCACGCCGACCAGGGTGAATGGTTCGTATCTGCACTCAGCGTATCTCATCTTTTCGGCGCTACTGAAGTCTCAGGCCGGCACCAAATCGTATCAGCACAGGTGTAGTGTCGCCGCAGGGCAGCGGGATGATTCATCGCTACGTCAATGTTAAGGTACTGATCACCTCGGGCTGCGCTACGGAGAACCGGTGTCCGCTTCGTACATATTCGGTTGCGTCGAAGTCCGACCTGCTCAGCGTCAACTAGTCATAGCCGGCGAGCTTGCCGCCGTGGGTGCACGCGCATTCGATCTGCTCATGGCGTTAATACAGCATCGTGATCGCGTTGTTGCAAAAAGCGAATTGCTCGATCTGGTGTGGCCCGGTTTGGTCGTCGAAGAAAACAACCTGCAGGTGCAGGTCTCGACGTTGCGTAAATTGCTGGGCGCTCAAGCAATCGCCACCATTCCCGGGCGTGGCTATCGCTTCACGATGGCTGACGATGTTGCGAGTGCGCCATCGAGCTTTACTGACATACCCGCTGCCAGCGAGGTACAACATTTATCCCAGCAGCGTGCCGAATCAACAACCGTACAGCGCAACTCTGTTTTTGTGGCGCCGCAATTGCTGGGTCGCGATGCGGATGCGAGTGCGCTGCTGCAACTACTTGAGCAGCAGGCGCTGGTCACGGTAGTCGGTGCGGGTGGCATCGGCAAGACATCGCTTGCGGCAGTTGCCGCCACGGCGCAGCGCGGCAAGTGGCGCGATGGCGTGATCTGGGTGGAGCTGGCATCGCTGAACGATGCGCGATTGCTTGCCGGCGCAGTTGCGCAAGCGGCGCAACTGCAGCTCGCGGAAGGCGGCGATAGCGTGGATGCACTGGTCAGTGCACTCAAACCCTTGCAGTTGCTATTGGTGTTGGACAATGCCGAGCATCTGATCGACGGCGTCGCCAACCTGGTTTACGCGTTGCAGCGCGGCGCACCGGAGATTCGTTTTCTAGTGACTAGCCAGATGCCGTTGCGTCTGCAGGCCGAGCAAGTAATGCGACTGGAAGCGTTAACTGTTCCGCAAGGCACTTGTACTGTAGAGCAGGCCAGCCATTACGGCGCCGTCACCATGTTTGTTGAACGCGTGCGTGCAGCCGACCGCCACTTCGCGCTGGACGACAACAACGTGGCAGCGATTGTCGATATCTGCCGCCGTCTGGATGGCATGCCATTGGCGCTGGAATTAGCGGCAGCGCGCGTGTCCTTGCTGGGTATCAACGGCGTCGCACAACGACTCGATGATCGCTTTAAATTACTCGCCGGCGGCAACCGTTCCAGCCCAACGCGACAACAAACATTGCAGGCTGCGCTGCGCTGGAGTGAAAGCCTGCTGGCCGCGCCGGAGCGTACGCTGTTTCGGCAACTGGGCGTGTTCGCGGGCGGCTTTACGCTCGAGCTGGTGTGTGCCGTCATACCCGAGCAACAAGATGATTGGGCGGTGATCGATGCGTTGGCGACGTTGGTCGATCATTCATTGGTCAGTGTCACCGCCAGCGCATCGCCGCGCTATGGCTTGAGCGAAACGGCCCGCGCTTATGCGCAACTCGAACTAGGTAGTAATGACGACGCACATCAAACGCTGCGCGCGCGTCATGCGGCAGCAATGATGGAGTTCTTTTCCGCTGCACCGATCGATTGGCTGCACATGAGCGATGACGTGTGGCTGGCCCGCTACGAACCGGAGCTGGACAACCTGCGCGCGGCGCTCAACTTCGCTTACGAAACGCGCGCCATAACGACGTTGGTGTCATTGGTGGGCTCTGCCGCACCGCTGTGGCATCACTTATCGCTGCATGCCGAAGCGCGCCGCTGGCACGAGTTGAGCGAGCCGTTAGTGACTGCCGATGTAGCCAAGCCGTTGGCGGCGCAATGGTGGCGTGCGGCGCAATGGGTGTGGGCAGAAAACGCGCCGGAACGTTCTCGCGCTGCAGCTGAGCGCGCGCATGCGTTATATCGCGAGTTGAACGATGTGCATGGTTTGTATGCGCAACTGACCGGCCTCGCCGGCATGTGGAATCAACCCAATCAGCAAGCCAGTGCCGCGTTGCATGAAGCACTGGCGCTGGAACAACCCGAGTGGCCGGCGCGCGAGCGCGCTTGGGGGCAACGCGCCGTCGCTGATGTAGCGCGTGCCGAAGGTCGATTGAAAGATAGTCGCGCAGCGCGCGAAGCAGAACTGAGCTTGCGATTGGCAGCCGGCGATCGACGTGGACAATTGCGAGCCATGACGCATTTGATCGATGTTGAAATGCTGTTGGATGAACTGGTCAGCGCTGAACAACGTAGTCGCAGTTTGATTGCGTTGCTGCGTTTACAGCGCTCACCGCGAGCCTTGCATGCGGCATTGGTCCAACTGGCGGCAGCGTTACGTTTGCAGGGCAAACATCAGGAAGCCGAAGCGGTCGGCGTTGAAGTCGCCGCATTGGCAAGCAGCGCCGACGCACAACCTTAGCGCTGTGCAGCGCTGCTTACTTGTTCCGGTTCTGCACCACCGGATCGAGAATGGCGGTCAGTCCCGTTGCTTCATCAATCACGCTCACGCTGTAGGCATAGGCCAGTCCATCGGCGACTTTGCTATGTACTGTCACAAAGCGTTTGCACTCACTGACTTCGGCTTTGCTGAAAATCTTTTCTGCACCCGGCGAGGTGAACTCGATGGCCGTGCCATCGGTTGGAAAATGAAAACCCTTGGTTTCAAGATGCCATTTGATGGTGACTTCGCAATCCTCCAGATGCGCGAGGTTCAGCAGCGTCGGGCTGACAATCAGTTCAACCGGCAGCTTGGCGGCTTTGCGAAAGGCGACGACGTGTACGCTGAGCGTCTGATTTTTTCCGTTCATGATCTTAACTCCGATGTAGGCGAATCGATGTGGTGGCTATTGCCGTGTGGTTTGCAGTTGCTTGTTGAGCGCGACATACGCTGGATGCCGATAATCAGTGTGCTGAATGCGCGCCACCAGCGCTCGTGCGCCCGGTAGATCACCGAGATAAAAACGCGCGCGCGCCAAGGACGTGAGTAACGCGCTGTCGTGAACATCGGCAAACGGCGTCAGCAATGCGCTGGCGCGCTGCCATGCGGCGCGTGCCGCGGCTGAGTCGTAGCGCCACAGCAGCGCACCCTGCGCCAACGACAGATTGGCCAGCTCCAGCGATAGCTTGGCACGGTCCGGTGTATTCGCGGTGAGCTGCGGCATGATTCGCTGCAGGTACTGCTCGATGCGCAGGTTCAAGCTGTCATACGGGGCTGTGGCCAATGCCGCGGCCAGCGCCAGTGCACGCGATTCAATCATCACGCGGTCGTAAAGCGCTGTGGTGTTAACGGCGCTGAACTGGGTAACGCATTCCGACGCGCGTGCAAAGGCCTGCTGCGCGCCTGGCAGCCGATTCTGCGTCAATTGAATTTCGGCCAACCGTAACTGTGCGATGCAAGCGCCACCACGCCAGAACACATTGTTGGGATCTTCCTGCACCAGCGAGGCCGCTATTTTCAGGCTTTCATGACTGTTGCTCTCGGCTTCACCGGCATTGCCCATGGCCAGCTCATACATGCTGATCTCGTTAAGCGAGCTCAGCATGCCGCGCTGCGCAGTGAGGTTCTTGTCACCGCCGGGCATGGACTTGAACAGCTCCAGTTTCTGCTGTTGCGCCAGCAGGGCATGCTGGTAATCGCCGAGCAACGCGTGCGCATCGGCTTGCCAGCCATAGTTCTGCGCCAACTCGAAACGCAGGTCGGCATTTTGCGGAATTAAATTGACCAACAATTTACCGGCCAGTTGCAATGTCGGCAGTGCGATTTCCGGCTGGCCCATGCCCAACTGCACCATGCCCAGATTGACGTAGGCAAACGCCACCTCGGCATTCCACTTGGCATTGAGCGGATCGAGCGCCACCAGGCGTTGCGCCAATTGCAGATAGTCGCGAAATTTTGCTTCGGCAGTTTTGCCGTCGGTGCGCTCCCACGCCGCGTAACCCACCCAGAAAACACTCTGCGCATGATCGAAGATGCGTTGTGCGTCGTTGGGTGTTTTCGCCAGCAACTGCGCAGTGGTTTTTTCGGCTTGTTCGAAGGCAATTTGCGCTTCGGCGGGATTGCCGCGCAAGTCGCGAATTTCGCCGATCAAGTGCATGGCGCGCGAGCGATGCCCCAATGCAGTGGCATCCAATTTGTTGGTGGCTTGCGAGTCGTAATAGGCCAATGTTTCTTCGCCGACCGAATCGAGCACTTCCAGTCGTCCCACCGGTTCGAGCTTCTTGCGCAGATCACCGAGCATGAACTCGATCAAGCCCTCGGCTTTCAAGCGTTGTTGTTGCGCTTCGTCGCGCGCTTGCATGGCCATGAGCGTCAAGCCGGCAAACGCAACCAGGCCGGCAACAGACGCAATAGCCAGACCGCTCAACCAGCGAATACGGCGCTGCAAGTCGCGACGTACCAATTCATCGAAGCCCACGCCGATCATGCCGGCGAGCAACTTCAACGGCGCGCGCCGTGGGCCATCGCCTTCGGGTCGCAAATCAGCGGCGATGGGCTCAAGTGGTTCGCCTTCAGCTTCGCCTGCCGCGTTGAGCGCGCGGCGCAATGCAGGCGGAAAACATTCTTCGGCCTCACGACCGGGGAAATTGCTGGCGAACGGTTCGCCGGCAGCGATCAGCGCCAGCACATAGCGTTCGCCATGCAAGCGTTTGAATTCGATGATCTCGCGATTCACCCACGGCGAGCGCGCTGCATCCGGCGTGCATATCACGATCAGCCAGCGACTTTGCTGTAAGGCTGTTTGCACGCTGGCTTTAAGATCTGCGCCGGCATGCAAATCGTCACGGTCACGGAAGATCGGTGCGATGCGCGCCGGCACCGTACCGTGCGCATTGACGCGGCCGACCAGGCGACGCGGCACGCGATAGGTTTCCAGCCGTCGCTGTAATTTCTTGGCGAGGACCTTGTCGTGATGGCTGTAGCTGATGAAGGCCCAGAAGCGCGGCGCTGTGCTGCCTTGCGATGGCGCAGCCTCGGTAGTGACCAGACGCAGATGGGTTGATTTGCTCATGGTGGTCAAGACTTGCGACGTGACCGCAGTTGCGCAATGACGCTGGCCACTTGCGTTGTACTGCACGGCTTGGCATGCGTGGTGGCATCCGCCGCGCAACGACCGTGTCGCTGCCAGATCAATTGCGCTGGCGCCGGCGGATTCACTGAGAGATGGATCACCGGAATATGCCGACGACACGCTTCGCCAACAATTTCTGCGGTGCCGCCCGCGCCTTGTGAAGGTTTGCCATCCCACACTGCGAGCAATAAGTGCGCCTGTTCCATCAACGCATGACCGGCCAGACGATAAGCATCACCGTTGATTGCCCGCTGTCCCGGTAGTTCAGCGATGTGCTCGGCGCGTGCCAGCAACGCATCGAACTGCCGGCGTGATGCAACGGTGGCGAAATCGCGCCGATACACCTCGCGTGCAAACGGCAGGACAGCATGCAAGGCAAAGCCTTGCGCCAGTGCCAACTGCGCGAGGTGACGATCCGCACCTTCCGCCAGGCCGGATATCAAGGTGATGCGCGCGCCGGCGGCGCGCGCTATTTGCGCCAGCAACGGACGCACTTGCGGCGTTAGCCGATCGAGCTGCAGTTGCGATATGCGGTTCAAACGATGTCCCGTTACACCAATGTTGAAGCACTGATCTGCGCTAAATGGCGACAAGATTTCCGTCTCCAGATATCAAGCTTGTTGCGAGCGATTACTGCATGCTGGTCAAGCGAAACTCCACTCCAGCGTCATAGATTGAATCGGTCATGCGAGGGAGGCTTGCAGTGTGCTCTTGTCGTGACGAACTGTCTGCCCGTTTGCATGGCCGTTGTCACTGTTCGCGTCGCTGCTGGTGCCGCCAATGTCCATCAAGTCGGTGAAGAAACAGTGACAACGCCGGCCGCTTTGTTTGGCCTTGTACAGCGCTTTGTCGGCGTTCCGCAATAATTCCTCGATGTCGTAGCCGTCTTGCGGAAACATCGCGATGCCCATGCTTGCCGAAGTATTGATGCTGCAATCATCGAAGGCAATGGGCGTTTCGATCGCCGCATGCAGCCGTCTCGCAAGCCGATCTGCGCCCTGATCGTCGTGATTGGTTGCCGCCACGACCACGAATTCGTCACCGCCGATGCGCAGCACGACATCGGTACGCTGCACCGCGTCGCGCAATCTGCCGGCGACGCTACGCAGCACTTCATCGCCGCCTTTATGACCATGCGTGTCATTGATCAGTTTGAAGTGATCGATGTCGACATAAATGACGCACAGCCGCATGTCCGGTTCGGCACTCAATTGTTTGATGATGAACGGCAACTGGCTGTAGAGATAGCGGCGATTGGGCAAGCTGGTCAGTGCATCATGCAAAGCGATGTGCAACAGGCGGCGTCGATCTTCATGTTGCAGTTGTTCGGCCTGCTGTCGTTCGCTGGTATCGCGCGCCACGATGCACAGCAATGGCCGATGCGTACGCACCACGGTCACGCTGATGTCGACGTGCACGACATCACCGGTTCTGCACCTGAGTGTGGTGGTGCGTTGCATGCGCGGGTTGTCGGTCAGTCTGGTGAAAATCTCCGTGACTTGCAGTTCCGGCAGTACATCGCTCAACGTCAGATGCTGCACGTCGCGTGGCGAGAAGCCTAGTGCGTGGTGCGCCGCCTGATTGAGTTCGACAAGCGCCAGCGTATGCAGATCGACGAGAATCATCATGTCCGCCAACTGCGCGAAGATCTTGCGATGATGATCGCCTTGCGCGAGACGTTGATACCGGTCGCGCAGCGCCGTTATCCAGTGGCTTAGCTTCGGCAGTTTCGCTGCGTTTGTTACTGATGAGCGGGCGTTGTCTGCGCCGTCACACGTTGCATCGTGCTCAGGCATTTTCTGTCCAAAGATCATCCAGCAGGGCGACAGCGTACTGTCACTGTGACAGATGCGCTTGATATCGAAGCTCATCGCGCCGGCAGAGGTAGTAAGCACGTGCCTGGGTGCCGGCTGCGTGACATCAATCGCTTGCGCCGTGGCTTGTCTGGCCAGCGTTGCCGCCGCCGCCGTGAGCCCGGCAGGCGCGGGTGAAACGAGAGCGGCGCCCGGCGGCTGGCGTAGTGCGGAGTAGAACTCATGACCGTTGCTATCGCCGATCCACACTAGGTCAGCGTGCCTGGATGATGCCGGTGTGCAACGAAGGCTGATGTCATCCGCCGCGTCGCGATCCGCCAATAGCTCAAGCGCCTCGCTCCACACCGGATGGTTATTTGGATCCAGGTGAGTACCCGTCAGATCGGTCCGCTGTGGCAGCCAGTCACGATCATTGCTAGCGACATTTATCACGACCAGGCCTCCTCGGTGCGCACGTTTACGGTGTTGCAACCAGTCAGTTCCAACCAGTCAGGTGCAACTGTTGATCCGCGTCGGAGAAGAGTGTGTCGTCATGGCGACGCAGCGTCTTTAAGCGGGCCTTAAACGTTCTGAAAGCTGGCCAAACGCTGACTGGCTTACTTGAAATTCAGCGACTGATGCCGCTCATCGAGTGCCTAGCTGCTGCCTCGTGACTCATGCAAGTAGAAGGCGCCGTCCCTGGCGCAGCGCGCACCGGCCACCCTGGCAGCACGCGCATACTCCACTTCTTGCTCAACCAGGTTGTGTTTCCAAAGCGCGTCCGAGTAACACATCGATCTGTTGCAGTTGCGCGCGATGTCCGGCGATCAGTTGTCGCACCACGGTATTGGCGGCTTTGAATGCGCTCGCTTCGAAGGTTTTATGCGCAACGATTTCTTTTGCATCCTTGATGGTATGCAAGGTCTGCAGCGTACTAACCAGCATCGCGCCCACTGCGCCGGCGGCGAGTTCGCGGGCGCTGCGCAAGCCGGCTTGCCAGCCGCTATGTAGCAGTCTTTCTGCGGTGGCCTCTCCCACCGCCAGCGATAACGCATCTTGTAGCACTGCATCGGTTTCCCACGCGGGTCGATGGCGCGACAACGACGCCAGCAGTTGTTCGCCGATATCGACGAACGGCGCAGGGTCGGGCGGATTGGGAATCGGCAACTGCAGTTCTTCATAGAGCGGATACGCACGCAGTTCATCGATGATGATCGGGAACAAGCGACAACGACGCACTGTTTTCGGCATGAGCCAGGCAGCGATGTTGCGGTAGTACTGACGGATGCGTCTCAATGCGTCGCTGTCGACAGGCGGCGTGCCGGGAAGCTGCAAGGCATTCAGACCCGAGCCCGAGCCATCCAGGTTGATGTTGACGAAGTGATGCCACGTTGAATCGGTCACCACGCGGCCGACATTGGCGCGTTGGCCGTCATAGCCGCAAATGGATATGAACGCGCGCGGCTGCAGCGCGGTTTTCGGCGGCGACGCAAAGCCGCTGCCGTGCGACATGGTCATCGCGACGATTTCCGGCGCCAGTGCGCCACCGGCCGTTGCATCCGGCCATTCGTTTACCTGCGCGCCATCCAAGGTGAATTTGGTGGTGAGCGAGGCGGGCAAGCGACATTCGCCTTCGTGTGGATGATCGGGAAATACTTCGATAACGCGATGCGCGACGCTGATGGTTGCAGGCAGTTGCAACAGCGGATGCGCCAATGCGGGTTTGCCGATGACGCCCAAGCCGTTACCGGCCAGCGTGCGAAAGTTTGGATACAAGGTTTGCGGCAAGCGATCCGATTGATCGGCAAAGTCTTCGGCTTCGTTGGCGCCCGACACGTTGGTCGACAGGCGATGCGCGTCGGCGATGTTGGGCGTTTCCGATTCCTTCCAGAAGCGCATCGAACGCACGCGCGGAATATCGCGACTGATTGCAGCGCCGAGGCTTTGATGATCGCCGGTGGCGAACACGCCGCCACCGGCTTGCATGAAGCGCGCGATGGCGTCGATTTCAGTTTGCGGCAATTGATTGCCGACGCCGGGTGCGCCGCCCGATTCGCTATCGAAACCAAAAATGAACACCACGTCATAACGCGATTTGAGCAAGCCTTGTGCGGGATCGTCGAATTTGAAGTTGGGGATATCGGCGCCGGGCAACGCGCCGCCGCGCGATGCCTTGATAACCTTGGGTGTCATGCCGTGAATCGTGCCGCTGGTCAGCGATGCGATGAACTGCGTCAGCCCGAAAGACGCACCACTGCTGAAGCTCAAGCTATCGGTGACAACCAGAATCTTTGGCTGACATTCCGGATACAGAAAAATGTTGCGATCGAATCGTGCGAGATCCTTGCGAAAATCAAAGCGCGACAAACTATTGATGCTGTCATTCATGGTCTCGACTCCTGAGTTAAGTTCCTGAAGGCGCGAACGCGAGCGCCACTGTGGCACTTGTGTTGTGGCCGGTCCTTAAAGCGCCATGAATTGTTCTGAAACAACGGCGTTATGCGCGCGCTCGCTCTCACTCATAGTCAGATATGGATAGTCGTGCCGCTCTAATCGGGCATAGTTTTGTCGTAACGCCGTTCGCTGCTCGTCTGCGCTAATCCGTTTGAAGGGCTGCTATGGCCAAGAGCGATAGGTCGTGCCTAGTTTCTGGGTTGTTTGATAGCGGTCATTCGTAAGCCGCTTTTGCTTTTTGTTTTATTTTCAACTACAACAACGGCAACCTGCTAACTGAGAAAGGAAAAATGGAAAACAGAAACTGTCCATACAGCATGAAGCCGCTTTGTAAAGCGACAATTAGGTCGAATATCAGCAAGGGCTACTTATAGTTAGCAATACAAGGAGATAACTGTGGCACAGCCCAGAGAGAATTTGACGAAGCAGGTTTTTGTCGCGTACGCATATAACTTGTACGATCGACGCGACTACAGAAACGTGTTCTCCTCTCTGGAAAAAGCGTTCGGAATTAAGTTCATTTTTGCTGATGAAAAGATCACGAACATGCACATTCTGCAAAAAATCATGAGCTACATCCGCGGGTCTGACTTTTCGCTTTTTGATATATCGGCGTGGAATCCAAATGTAACGCTTGAGCTAGGTGTTGCGTTGGCGATGTCCGACGACTGGTACATTTGCTTCAACCCTGAGAAAACAGATGTTGCAGAAGTCCCAAGCGATATTCGAGGCCTTGACCGAATTCAATACAAAAGCTTCTCGGAGCTTGGAGATCGTCTGACCATCCTCCTGGACCAATGGTATCCGCGAAGTACACGTACCAGCGTTGAAGACTACTTTGAGAAAGCTCAGAAAGACGTCTTAGATCTAATAACGAAGCAGCCTGGTTTGAGGGTAAATGAGATTGCAGAAGTTTTGGGTATGAATCTACGCATGGCGCAGGTTGCTGTGGGCCAATTGATTAATGAAACTAAGATTCGACTTGAGGGCAAGACTCGTGGCGCTAAGTACTTTGTGGTTTAGTACTGCTAACAACGCGTTCAACGGCCGGCGCGTTGAAGACAACGCGCGCCCTTAACGCGAATGTTAGAGCACTCGATGGATAAAGCAGTACTTCTCGCGCAACTGAAGACGCTGCTGGCCACAGCACCAGACTTTGCCGCTTACACCCCGACGTCAGCGGTGCATCATTCGTGGTTAGCTCAGTTGCACGCGCTAATTGAGCGCTGGGACAAGTACGAAGCTATTTCCCTTAAGAGCGCCAGCAATCTGATGCACATGACATTGATGCGCGACGCCCAAGTGGCCTCTGTGCTTGGAGCGCTTCACCGCGCGATCGCTGATCTTGAACTCGATAGACCTCGACTGTCCGGCCAAGCATTTGGACCAGGAGACGTCTATGACTTTTTCAAAGCTCTAAATGCGGCTGTGGCGTCGGCGACTAAGTCAGTCTTTATCGTCGATCCCTTCTTAGACGATCAGGTGTTTGACGCGTATCTCTCTGGCATTCCCGTAAGCATCAGTATTCGCCTGCTCGCTCATAAGCACGGCGGTACGCTAAAGCCAGCGCAACAGAAATTTATTGCTCAGCATGGCGCGGCGATAGAGATTCGCATCAGTCATGAATTTCACGATCGGGTCCTTTTCATAGACGGGCTTTCCTGTTGGGTGATCGGACAGTCGTTGAAGGACGCCGCAAAATCAATGCCCACTTACATCGCGCCGTTGTCCACCGATGTGGCACAGCTGAAACTGCAACACTATGAGGGAGTCTGGTCCGGTGCCAAAGCGCTCTAACAAATCGCTGGAATTCGCGCTGGCGCGCCCGACTTGCAAAAGCGATGCGCTTTTGCTCGCGGCTCAGCCGAAGCGTTAGATTCACATGCCGTTAAGTGCATTAGCAGAATTTGTGCTTCAACCGGTTGCCGAAATCGTTCTGCAAGTCGTCGGCTACGTTACCGCTTGTGTTGTCGTTCCGGCATTCACTCTTGGCCGCATCCACGTTGAACCTGGTCCAAACAAAAAATTCATCAAGCCACGGTTCGGGCGGCTACAGCGTTTACCGAATGGCAAACTTATTATGGAGGCGGAGCTTGCTTCGCTTGTTGGCTTAATGTTTTGGGTCATTGTTGGTTTGGGAGCATATTTTGTTTTCCGGAAAACCTAACCAGCCGCTTCACGTGATCGCTCGAAGACTCGCTCCCAGTGAGCGGCAACGTTGGCGGCAAGCTCGGAGGTTTGCTTGAACTTTATTGTGCAAGAAATGGCCCTGCAAGAAGTGGGCATCGTTATCGACTACTTTCACGGCGCTACACCAGAGCATTTAGAGCTGCTGGGCGTTGATCCGACGAGATTGCCGCCCGCGTCTGCCTGGACAGAGCGCTACACACGGGAATACGCCAAACCAATCGTAGGAGGAGAGTGCCGGGTTTCGGTATTTCGGCATTCGTGATTTGTAGATGCACAGCACTGGGTTGATGTTTATATTTTGCAATCGTATAGCCGAAATACCGAAATCTGGCACCGCATTCCTGCCCATGAGCTGGCTGAAGCACATCCCCTCACTCAAGTGCCGACCCGCTACAGCGACCCGGCGTTGTTTGGGCTCGCAGAGCACCGGGGGCGTACCTCATTTTTGGCGTCACTAGGTATACGGACGACGATGGACAAGCGAAATCCGCTGCGACATAGCTCGACCGCTCTACTTCGTTTTCTATGGGGCGTCATCCATGTCGATATTCGGAAGCCGTGGCATCAATAAGGCACTAACCGCAGGTTTCATCGTGACGTTGGCTTTCGCACAGTCCTCACGAGCTGAACAGGCGTCATTCAACCCGATGGAGCAGACGATTGGTGGCATTCACGCGGCGCTCAAGTCCAGGAAGACCACGTGCGTTGCAGTCATTCAATCTTATCTTGCGCGCATCGATGCCTACGATCAGAAAGGGCCGGTGTTGAATTCGATTCAGAACGTCAATCCCCAGGCGCTCGATGAAGCTGCGGCGGTGGATCGTCAGCTTGCAGCAGGTGCGCCGCTCAAGAAGCTCTCCTGCATCCCGGCTGTGGTCAAGGATCAGATTGAAACCAAGTTCCTACCGACCACTTACGGCTCCGTGCTTTTCAAGACATTCCAGTCCGAGAGAAACGCCGCCGTAGTGGATCGTCTGCTCGATGCGGGCGCCATCATCGTCGGCAAGACCAACTTAGGCGAGTTTGCCGCGGGAGGTTCCGGATCAGCGTTCGGCGACTGCCACAACGCATACAACCCTCTCTACTACGCAAGCGGATCGTCTTGCGGCACTGGCGTTGCTATCGCGGCCAACTTTGCGGTCATAGGCATTGGCGAAGATACGGCTGGATCGCTGCGAGGACCGGCGTCACATGGCAGTCTTTATGGATTGCGGCCGACGACCGGTTTGATCTCGCTCTATGGTGTCATGCCGCAAGCTCCCACTCGCGACACGCTTGGCCCCATCAGCAGGACGGTCGAGGACGCAGCGATCGTCATGGATGTCATCGCCGGTTACGACAAGCGAGATGCGCGGACGGCGCGTGCGGTCGGCAATGTGCCCAAAACCTATACGACGGCCCTTAGCAGTAAATCCATTGCCGGCCTTCGCTTCGGCATCATTCGCTCGCCTTTGACGAATGGCACTGACACCGCGGCCGCGGACTATATGGAAATTCGTGGCATGGTGACGAACACCGCGGAAGCCCTGAAGCAAGCCGGAGCCGGCATCGTCGACAACCTCGACATTCCAGGCCTGCTGCAGCTGGTGCTCGCTGCGAACTATGGTGGTGAGACCGAGGACGCGACGGATCTCTATCTGGCTCAGCTGAAGAACCCGCCGTTTACCACCTGGGCTTCAATCGTTGTAGATCCGCGAATCACGCCCTCGCGGCAGAGCATCAAGAACAACCTGGGTCAACACCCGAAGACCGATCCAAAGTTCGCGGAGGCGATGCGCGTTCGAAATGAGTTGCGCGATCTTATCTTGCAAGTGATGGCAGAGAACGAGCTCGACGGTCTGATCTATGCGCCATTCGATCGCGCGCCGCCTAAACTTCCCGGGCAGACTGCAGGCAGCAACCGCCTCATGTCGACCTTCATCGGGTTTCCATCGATTGTCGTACCTGCGGGTCTCAATAGTGAAGGACTGCCGATTGGCGTGGAAATCATGAGCCGTCCCTGGACTGAAGCGCTGTTGTTCCACACGGCCTACGCATACGACAAGCTTGCGAAGCCGCGGGTGGTGCCCTCTACAGTTCCTCCGTTGTAGTGATGGCGAATGCGATCCGAGACGCGACTGGCAGCAGTGGGTCGCAATGTGATTTTTAAAACCCGCGATAAAACTTTCTGCAACAAGACGATGGTCCTTTGTCTTCGTAGACATACCAGTTAGACAAAAATATCGCGGCACGACTGTCCCGCATCATTCGACGTAGTTTTGGCGTCATGGCAAAACTATGCACATGACTAACTCATCACTGACAATGCCGATGCAGCCACTGCAAGAACGCCGCGAAACACTATGTTATCGCGGCGATCTGGGCCGATGGCTCAGCTCTTGGCCAACACGAAGGCGCGCACCGCGCTTGCGTCGTAGCCGAGTTCACTTCCCCAACCGTCGGTGGCTAGCGAGTCGACGTAAAGATTTTCGCTGAAGCCGGCCACCGGGCAGCCATCAATTGCACAGCCGACAGGAAGATTGGTATTGAGCAAGTAGTCGACCGTCTCGACATCAGTGATGGTTGCACTGCTGACGGGTGTTGAAGGAATGGATACCACGGTGGCAGTGCCGCGCACTATCGAGAAGCTATAGCGCGCAAAGCCATGCGGATGCTGCGCGCGCAGGCTGAGCGATACGGAATCCGAGTCGTGATACTGCAAGACGCCGCAACAAGGGTCGGCGCCTACCGCGCCAATCGTCGGAGCACTGATGTCGGCAAAGCAGCGGTTGTTATCTACATGCAGCGTAATGATCATGCTGTTGCCGCTGACCAGGCCCAACGTGCCGGCATCGACAGTGCTGATGGCGCCGGTGGAATCGGGATCGGTCGGCACCGCGTAAACGATGCCGGTGGTGCTGATGTTGATGGGCTGACCATTGCCGTTGAACAGATCAACCTTCAACTGATATTTGCCGCTGGTATCCGTGCCCAGCAAATTGCCGTTGCCGTCGTAACTCATGCCGGGCGCGCTGTCCTGTGTCGGAAATTTCGCGCTGGCAAAGTGCTCTTTGATCTCGTTGATGTCGGGTGGTGTATCCCATACGCCCGCAGGCGCAACCGAAGCAAAGGGAATCTTGAACAGATTCGGCACCACATGACCCATGCCATCGTTCACATTGAATGGTCCGAGCAATTCCGGTGACCAAGTCGGCAAGTTGCCGGCTGGCGTCAGCACATCGTGTCGATAGTAGTGATGCACCTGACCGGTCAATGGCAGGAAACTGCCGCTGTTACCTTTACGCCACGAGAGTTGGTAGTAACGCACACCGGCGGCTTCAAGATCGTTGGAGAACTCCAGGCGTGGCAACAGCATGCCTCCCCACGGCGCGCCACTCTGCGTCAAGCCGATGTTGGTCGCGTTGGTTGCGCCGGCAAGATCCTGTGCCGTGCCATAAATATTGTTGAGGCCATGCGCACCAATGGACATGAACGCCACCCAACGATTTTTTCCGGGCGGACCAATCACCGGTGGACATGGCGAGCAGGTGTGTGCCCATGGGCTGGACGTATACAAGTTCACCGTGGTGCCGCACACATAGTTCCACCATGTGTAACAGGCGACCGGTGTGGGTGCGTAAATATAAACATCCAGGAAGCCAAACAATTTTTGCTTGGCTTTGAAATACAAGTCGGGCTGGTCTGGATTCAGGAAGCTTTTATAGAACGTGGTTTGAAAATGACCGCACTCGTCGGTGTGCGTCGTTGCAATCAATTGCTTGGTGACAAAGCGCGGATACAGCCAGCACAACAACGGACGAATCAATGCGGCGTTGTCGATCAACGCTTGCTGGAACTGCAGCTTGCTGCCGACTTGCGCGCTGTAGCGCAAGTTGCCGGCGCTCGACAATGCGCGGAGCATGCTTGCGCTGTCTGCGGTGAGGCGATGATCTGTCGCGGTGTGCGGTTGCAGCATGGCAGCGCGTGCGAACGGCGTCGGATCGGGTCCGGGCTCGGGAATCGGCAGGGGTAATGGACGCGGATCGATGATGATGTCGCGCAGGCGATCGATGATGAGATCAGGAAGATTGGGAATGATGATGAATAGCGGATCGACTTCATACACTTCCACTTCGGCATTGCACACCGGATAGTCGACGTACTGTCCGCCGACCAGTACGCGCTTATTCAAGTTGCCGCGTACCAGGCAACGATTCCGCCACCAGGTTTTCCAGATGTTCGAGTAGATCGATAGCTGCGCCTCCAGACGCTGCGTCTTGGTGTCTTGTCGCAGATGCACTTCCTGCGCACCGCGTCGCGTCAGTTCACTCACGGTAGGTGCATTGCCATCCAGCTTGGGACCGATCACTACGCGCAGGCGGGCAACGGTATCGGTGGCCGGCACATTGATGACACCCGCGCCTTTCGCATCGACGGGTGCAGTTGCCAGCAACTGCGCTTGTGATGAAAACACGTACGCATATAAATCGGGTTTTTTGTCGGCGGCGCTGTCTACCAGCTCCACCTGGATGTACAGCGGCACTGTGCGCCCAGAAGATGATTTGTCCATTTTTCCACTCCTCATAAAGTTGAACTAACAACGCGATGACAGCAGTGTTTGTGCTGCGACATGAATTTGTCGCGCACATTGATTCACTGTCGGATGCAGTGTGTGAGGCGCTAACGCCGGTGTCTTGAAGGCCGACTGAATCGTTCTGAATATTTGCGTGCGTTGCATTTATGTTTGCTTGCCGATCGGCGCGGCTGCGCCAAATGAGGCTTATAAAATTCATAACGCTTAAGGCGTGCTTCAGGACGTGCTGGCAGTGCAGTACTAACTTCTCCACGGTCACCGCATTTGCGTAACGGCAAGTGGCGTAATCACGTTAACCAGGAGATAGTTATGAGCGACAAACGGTCGAGTTCGAAACAGCGCGAATCAGTATTCGGGCGTAAGGCGACATGCAAATGGGAGCGAAGCGCAGGCAAGAAGCGCTCGCATCGGACGCTTGAAGAAAAGTTGCGGAAATACGCAGTGAATGCCGAGGCATATGAATTTGTGCCGGCGATGATGCACCTGCTGGAGCGCTACGTTGCCGATACCAAGAGCGCGCGTACCGATCTGGATGATCGACTGGCTCGGGCGCTTGATAAGGTGCCGGGTGCAAAGTCGCTGATAAAGACTGCAGTCGAACGCCACCGCGAAATTCCGCGCGAATTAAAGCGACGCGTATTCTCGCCGCAGTATCTTGATATGAAGGTCGAGCAGCCGCTGGATTCACTGGCCGTCGCCGGTATCATTGATCGGGCAACGCATCTGGTCGGTCGCAATGTCAGCGAGGCCATCAATGTCATTGGTGTGACAGGCAAACCCACCACCAAACCCTGCGGTTGTTGTGATGGACGCGGTGGTTCAACCGGCGGCAACACACCACCGCCGCCCAAGCCCAATCGATATGAACTGAGCTACTCCAAACTGTATTGCGTCGATGAAAGCGATCCCGAGTGGTGGGGCAGCGATGAGCCGTATGTGGTGTTTGCGGTCATCACCGAAGAAATGGCTGAGACAGGCACCACGGCACAAGGGTTCCATAGTCCCGTCTATGAGGACGTAGACGATGGCGACACCAGGCCAGGGAAGGGTGAAGAGAACTTGCGCTTGTTTGGTTTTACCGGACCGCGTGACATCGCTTCATCGGTGTTGATTACGGCAACCTGCTTCGAGCACGATACCGGCGATGTCAGCGAGACCACCGACGCCCTTCGTAAAGCATTAACGTCCGTAGCGACCACCGCAGCGTCTGCGGGCGGCGTTGCCGGTTGGATAGTTGCCGGTGTTGCCGTGGTGGGTATTGGCGTGAGTTATCTGGTGGATCTCATCGGCGCCGACGATCAGATCGGTAAATCGATTGCACTGTCATTAACCGAAGCGCAAGCAGATTCGCTGACGACAGCAGTCAATCCCTATGTATTTCCGCCGCTGCATTTCGACGGCGGCGACGATGATGGCATTTACGATGTGTATATAAAGTTGCGTCGCGTTTGAGTGCAGCGCCCCGACTCATGGCGAGTCGGGGTGTTTGTTGCCGCTAGCCGCGACTGCGGGTTACGCGCTGGCAAATCCCCGCTTACGCAACAACGCCTGCACATCGGGATCACGCCCTCTGAAGTTGCGATACGCGGCATCGGGCTCGTGTTGATTGCCGATGGTGAACACGAAATCGCGCAGGCGCTGTGCGAGTTGTGAGTCGAACACATCACCGCTATCGACAAATGCTTCCCAGGCGTCGGCCACCAAGGTGTCGGCCCATAAATAGCTGTAATAGCCCGCTGCATAACCGTCGCTGGAAAACACGTGGCTGAATTGCGGCGTGCGATGACGCATGACGATTTCTGCGGGCATGCCCAGCTTTTGCAAGGTGCGTTGTTCGAACTCGGCGGCATCGATTGGGGCATCACCGGCAAGATGCAGTTCCATGTCGATCATGGCGCTGGCAAGAAACTCCAGCGTGCTGAAACCTTGATTGAAGTTGCGCGCGCGTTCGATCTTGTCGATAAGCGCCTGTGGCATCGGCGCGCCGGTTTGATAATGCAGCGCATAGCGATTCAACACTTCCGGGGCAAGCAACCAATGTTCCAGCAACTGCGAGGGAAACTCGACGAAGTCGCGTGCCACGTTGGTGCCGGCCAGCGTGGGATAACTCACACTCGATAACAAGCCATGCAGCGCATGACCGAATTCATGAAACAAAGTTACTGCATCGTCCCAGTTGATCAATACCGGCTCATTCGGCAGTCCCTTTGAAAAATTCGCATTGTTGGAAACAATGGGCGTGACGCGGCCGGCAAAATTTTGCTGACTGCGATACTCGCTCATCCACGCGCCGGATTGTTTGCCGCGGCGGGCATAAGGATCGAAATACCACAAGCCAACTTGCTGACCTTGTGCGTTCTGCACCAGCCACACGCGCACGTCGGGGTGATACACCGGCACATCGTCCACAGCGACGAACTTCAAGCCGAATAATTTATCGGCAACGAAGAACATGCCTTCGCGCAATTTTTCCAGTTGCAGATACGGTTTCAGTTCATTGGCATCGAGGTCGTAGCGTTGCTTACGAACTTGCTCGGCATAGTAGCGATAGTCCCACGCCGCTACTTTGATGCCGTCTTTATTTGCAAGCTGCTGCATGTCGGCCACTTCTTCACGCACGCGCGCGACGGCTGGTTGCCACAATGCATGCAACAACTTGGTGGCGTTATCGGGTGTCTTGGCCATTGAATCTTCCAGATTCCAGTGTGCATGCGTGGCAAAGCCAAGCAGGCGGGCACGCTCGGCGCGCAGTTGCAGAATTTCGCCGATCAATTTTTTTGTATCGGTGGCGCCACCACCGTCACCACGCATGATGAAGTTGCGCCACACGCGCTCGCGCAAATCACGACGTGTCGAGTAGGTCAGAAACGGCTCAACGCTGGAACGCGTGTTGGCGATCACCCATTTGCCGCGCAAGCCCCGTTCGGCAGCTTCAGCAGCCGCAGCAGCACGTTCCGATGCGGGCAGGCCGGCAAGATCGTCTTCTTGTGTCAACACCACATACTGATCGCCTTCGTCTTTAAGAATGCGTTGACTGAATTCGGTGAACAGCAATGCCAGCGATTGATTGATCGCCGACAAACGTGTTTTCGCCGCCTCATCCAGTTGCGCGCCAGCACGCGTGAAGTTGCGGTACTGCACCCAGGTGAGACGTTGTTGTTCCGGCGTAAGGCCACTATGTTCGCGCTGTGCGTATACCGCAGCGACGCGTGCGAACAGTGCTTTGTTCTGCGTGATGGCATCGTGAAATGCAGCGAGCTTGGGCTCCATCTGCCGCTCGACTTCCTGCATCGCGGCGTCGCTCATCGTACCGCTGTAAATGTGGTAGATCGCGAGCACTCGATCCAGCGACGCGCCCGCGGCTTCCATCGCTGCAAGTGTATTGTCGAAGGTGGCCGGCGCTGGATTGGTGGCGATGGCATCAATCTGCACCAACTGCTCGGCCATGCCCGCTTCAAGCGCAGGAATGAATTGCTCGACAGTCACTGCTGCAAACGGCGGCACGCCGTCGTGAGCGCCAGTCCAAGGTTGCAGCAGGGGTGGAGTGGGGTGCGTTGAGTTCACGATAAAAGCCGTTTGCTGGAGTCATGCGTACGTAACAGGCAAGCGGCATCTTCACGCAATTTACCGGCGCTGACAATTCGCATCGCGAAGCCGCACGATGTGGCGCGCGCAGTGATTACAAAACTATTACAGCGCCGACGCGCCAACCTTGTTATGGTTTTCAACGGCCACAACACAAATCACGTGCTTGCATGCCGGTGCTAACCAGGAAGCGATCGTGTCGACACTCACTCAATTAAAAATTCGCCTTTTCGACTCCAATCTGATCACGCGATTCTTCATGGCGGCGTTTCACGTTGGCGCGCTGCTGGCGTTGTTTTATTTCAGCTGGTCGGGCGTGGCTGCGGCGGCCTTATTGTGGTGGATATCGGGCGGGCTGGGCATCGGCATGGGATATCACCGCTTGCTGACGCATCGTTCCTACAAAGCGCCCAAATGGCTTGAATATCTGTTGACGATATTTGCCACGCTGGCGCTGGAAGGCGGGCCGATTTTCTGGGTGGCGATGCATCGTCGACATCACAAGTTCACCGATGTCGAGGGCGATCCGCATTCGCCGCGCAATGGCAAGTGGTGGTCGCACATGGGCTGGATACTGGATGGCAAGGCCATGGCGCAATCCACGCAAGAACTTGGGCCGCTAGTGCCGGATCTCATCAACGATAAATTTCACGTGTGGATCAGCAAGTATCACTGGGTGCCGTTGACCACGCTGGGCCTCACCATTCTCGCGATCTGGGGCTGGCCGATGGTGTTCTGGGCCATCTTCCTGCGTGTGACAATCGGCCTACACTGCACCTGGCTGGTGAATTCGGTGAACCACTTGTGGGGTTCGCAGCGCTTTGCCACGGGTGATGATTCCACCAATAATTTCTGGGTGGCATTGGTGACCTTCGGTGAAGGCTGGCACAACAACCATCATGCGCACGCGCAATCGGCGCGTCATGGTCTGCGCTGGTGGGAAATCGATATCAATTGGTATTGCATCAAGATGCTGAGCTGGGTCGGTCTGGTTCGGAACATTCGGTTGCCGCGTTATGAGATTCAAGCAGAGCAAGTGACATTGGCGGCGGTTGATCCGGTGAACTGACGATCCGGATAGTGTAGGAGCGGGCCATGTCCGCGATTCAATTATTCGCGGGCATGGCCCGCTCCTACAATCGATTGATGGCGCTGACATATCTCGCTCGCGCTACACTGCCGACATCATGCAGATCACCAGTCGCAGTAAAACCATTGCGTTTTTCATTGTTCTCGGCTGCTCGCTGGTGGCGATTGCGATTGCCTTGAATGTCACCTGGATTCTTCGCTGGGAGAGCATTGCCTCGCTGGTGACCGGCATGGTGCTGTTTGCGCTGGTGATTGCCGGGTTGATCGTCAACACCATTTTTCTGGTGCGAGAAATTCGTCGCAATGAGCAGCACGACAGTTTCATCAATGCCGTCACGCATGAATTGAAGACGCCCATCGCATCGATTCGTCTGTATCTTGAAACGCTGCAATCGCGGGAAGTCACCGAGCCGCAGCGACAGGATTTCTATCGCATCATGCACAAGGATACCGAGCGTCTCAACGCCACGGTGGAGCAGGTGTTACGTGCGGCGGAGACCGTGCAGAAGCGGCGGGCGCGCAACTGGGCGCCGGTTGACTTGCACTGGCTGTTGCAGGATTGCATCGAGATGGCGCGACAACGCCATCAGCTCCGCACTGAGCAACTGCGCGATGTGCAATCAAGCCTGGGCGATACTCCGGCGCTGGTGATGGGCGATGCAGAAGAGCTGCGTACCGTCATCGGCAATCTGCTCGACAATGCGGTGAAGTATTCGCCACAGTTGATCGACATCGACACGCAGTTATCGACGCGCGCTGCGCATGGCAAGTCAACCAAGACTGCGCAGAGCGATGAGTTGCTGGTATGCATCAGCGACAAGGGCGTGGGTATTCCGCGCGAAGATTTGCAGCGGGTTTTCAAGCGTTTTTATCGCACCGGCACGGCGCGCAAGACTAACGGCACCGGTCTGGGATTGTTTATCGCCCGCGCCATACTCAAAAAGCATCGTGGCGATATCGAGGCGCACAGTGCCGGCGACGGCAGCGGCACACTCATGACACTGCACCTGCCGCGATGGGCGCCTGCGTGAGCCGCATCATGCTGGTCGAGGATGAAGCGCATCTGGCGCAAGGATTGCGTTTTAATCTTGAGGCGGAAGGTCATGCCGTGCTGGTGTGCGATAACGGCGAAGCGGCGCTGAGCCGGTTGCGTGAACAACCAAATATCGATGTGGTGGTGCTGGATGTGATGCTGCCAGGCATGAATGGTTTTGCGGTAGTGAATGAATTGCGTCGCGCCAAAAACTTTGTGCCGGTATTGATGCTCACTGCGCTGCATCGTCCCGAAGATGTATTGCAGGGCTTTGCCAGCGGCGCTGACGATTATCTGGCCAAACCGTTTGACCTGAAGATTCTGCTGGCGCGCATTCACGGCTTGTTGCGTCGTCGCGAATGGCTTGGCGATAAAACGGCCAGTGTTGCCACTGCCGATGAGGGGCCACTGGAGTTCCATTTCAACCATCGCACCGTAGATTTCCGTGCGCTTGAGTTGCGCACACCCACGGGCATCTGCAAGTTAACGGTGATGGAAGCCGACCTGTTGCGGTATCTGATTCGCCATCAAGGCTTGCCGGTCTCACGCCAACAGATTCTCAAGGATGTGTGGAATCTACCGCTGGATATGGATACGCGCGCCATCGATAACTTTATCGTTCGCCTGCGTCGCTACATCGAAACTGAAGCAGGTAAACCGCAACACCTGCTGACGGTGCGTGGGGTGGGATATAAATTTGTAAGTTGAGTGAGGCGCGCTAAGACAAAGAGGCCCCCACCCTAACCCTCCCCCGCAAGCGGAGGAGGGGATCGGAAGTGGAGTGCGGTTAATCGATTTTGATTTCCTGCTCAACCCTCCCCCGCTTGCGGGGGAGGGCAGGGTGGGGCGACGTGAGCGTGCCCTAAAGCAATGGCACCGTTACCGTTAACGAACCGCTGAGGCCATCATCGTAGCCGCGATAGCCATAAGGATATTCGTAGTACGAACGGCGCGGATAGTAGTAATAAGGCCGGTAGTACGGGCGCGGATAGTAGTAACGATCATGGCCCCAAGGGCCTCGTTCCCATGAACGATAATGATAGGGATAGCGATGGCCCCAGTCACCGCGCTCATGCCGGTCGCCGTGCCAACCACGATCATGATCGTAGCGATCACCATGACGATATGAATCATCGCGATCACGCCCATGGTCGTGTGCATTTGCCGTTGCCGCCATCAACATGCCGGCGGCCAACAACGAACCGATCAACATACGGATTTTCATGACTCGTCCTCCATACAACCCACTGAGGTGGCTCGTATCAACAATTCGCTTCAACCTGCGCTGGAGCCTATCTTTTAACGATGCTTGAGCACGACGTTAGGAGCCGGCATATGAATGAACCCTGAATCGCCATTTCGATACACCGTAGCGACCGTCAAGTAGCTGATCGCATACAGTAAGTGCACAGAATTTTTACAATCCGACCGGGCCAGCGTTGGCAGCGGTCGCGATGCAATGCAGGTTCAACGCCACGGTGCGCAAATGAAGCCGATGTTCTGTGTGAACTTGGCTGCTCGCGTCCATAACGTCCGCTGATAGCGCCAGCGCTTGTACATTGATTTTGCGCCCTCATTTTGAGCATCAGCACCAACCCCCGCGCCACAACGTTTACAATGGCTGCCCATTCGCTGCCGCGTACCGATCAGGTAATCCTCCACTAGATGAACGCTTCCCTGCCGCTTCCCTTTGCTGACAACGAGTTAGAACCAGCCCGGGTCAATTTCGAGCCCCATGCCCGGCTGCGTGAAATCCCCTACAACTACACTTCGTTCTCGGATCGCGAAATCGTTATTCGCCTGCTCGGCGAGCCGCTGTGGCAGGTGCTGCACGAGCTGCGTGAAGAGCGTCGCACCGGTCGCTCAGCGCGCATGTTGTATGAAGTGCTGGGCGATATCTGGGTGGTGCTGCGCAACCCCTATCTGCAGGACGATCTGCTCGACAATCCCAAGCGTCGGCGTTTGTTGATCGATGCATTGCGGCACCGTCTGCGTGAAATCGACAAGCGGCGCGATGCGGTGGATGCCGAGCGTGATCGCAAGGTGGGTGAGTTGCTCAACGCCGCACAGCAATGCGTGCAGCAGTTCGAAGCCGGTTTTACCAAGATGGAACAACTGCGTGCCAAGGCACGCAAACTGCTGACGCGTTACACCAATAAAGACAATGTGTGCTTCGATGCCTATGCACGCACTTCGCATGTCACCGATGCCACCGACTGGCGCGTCGAGTTTCCGTTTGTGGTGTTGATGCCGGATAGCGAAGCCGAAATTCCACAACTGGTGCGTAGCTGTTTTGAGCTGGGTTTAACGGTGATTCCGCGTGGTGGTGGCACCGGTTATACCGGCGGCGCCATTCCACTCACGCCGTTCTCGGCGGTGATCAACACGGAGAAGTTGGAAACCATCACGCCGGTGGACATGATTCGTCTGCCCGATGTACCGCATCCGGTTGCGACCATCTTCACTGAAGCCGGCGTGGTGACGCGCCGTGTTGCCGATGCGGCTGAACGCGCCGGCTTTGTGTTTGCTGTCGATCCGACCTCAGCCGATGCATCGTGCGTGGGTGGCAACATCGCCATGAACGCCGGCGGCAAGAAGGCGGTGTTGTGGGGCACCGCAGTCGATAATCTCGCGTGGTGGCGCATGGTCGATCCCGAAGGCAACTGGCTGGAAGTGGAACGCTTCGGTCACAACCTCGGCAAGATTCACGATACCGAAGTCGCCAGCTTTGAGCTCACCTGGAAAGATGGTCGCGAACATCCGGATCGCGCCCGCACGCTGCGCACCGAACGTCTCGATATCGCCGGTAAAGACTTTCGCAAAGCGGGCTTGGGCAAGGACGTCACCGATAAATTCTTAGGCGGCTTGCCCGGTGTGCAGAAAGAAGGTTGCGATGGCTTGATCACCTCGGCGCGCTGGGTGGTGCATCGCATGCCCAAGCACACGCGCACGGTGTGTCTGGAATTCTTCGGTCAGGCGCGCGATGCCATTCCATCGATTGTCGAGATCAAGAATTACCTCGACAGCAATCAAGAACGCACCGGCGTGTTGTTGGCCGGTCTTGAACATCTTGATGAACGTTATCTCCGCGCCGTGGGATACACCACCAAGTCGAAGCGCGGCACCCTGCCGAAGATGGTGTTGATCGGTGACATCGTCGGTGATGACGAAGCGGCGGTGGGCTTGGCTACTTCAGAAGTAGTGCGCATGGCGAACGGCCGCACGGGTGAAGGCTTCATTGCCGTGAACGCCGATGCGCGCAAAAAATTCTGGGCAGATCGCTCGCGCACCGCGGCCATTGCCAAACACACCAACGCCTTCAAGATCAACGAAGACGTGGTAATTCCGCTGCAACGCATGGGTGAATACACCGATGCCATTGAACGCATCAACATCGAGCTATCGTTCAAGAACAAACTGGAATTGCTCGATGCCTTGCAAGCGTATCTGGGCGGAGAGCTGAAACTCGCTGCGCCCGACGATCCGGAATTGAGCCGCATTCCCGCAGCCGAAATTCTCGGCGAACGTCCTATCGAAGCATTGGAATTGCTGGCGCGCGTGCGCAAGCGCTGGTCGTATCTCGCGCAGCATCTCGACGATGGTTTGAACGGTGCGCTGTCATTACTCAATGAACTCGGCTATGCAGCATTGCAAAAAGATTTCGAACAGCGTTTGGCGGTGAATCCCAAGCTGCGGATTTTCGATGTGGTGCAAGATCGCAGCATCCGCATCAGCTGGAAGCAGGAAGTGCGCAATCAGTTGCGGCATATTTTCTCCGGCGCGGCCTTCGCGCCGGTGCTGGCTGAATGTCAGGAGATTCACCAGCGCATATTGCGCGGCCGCGTCTGGGTAGCGCTGCACATGCATGCCGGCGACGGCAATGTGCATACCAATATTCCAGTGAACTCCGATAACTACGAGATGCTCAAGACCGCCACGCATGCGGTCGAACGCATCATGGGCATTGCGCGCGAACTCGACGGCGTGATTTCCGGTGAACATGGCATCGGCATTACCAAGCTGGAATTTCTCACCGACGCAGAAACTGCCAACTTCCGCGACTACAAACAGCGCATCGATCCGGACGGCCGCTTCAACAAAGGCAAGTTGTTGCCCGGCGCCGATCTGCGTCACGCCTACACGCCCAGCTTTAACTTGATGGGCCATGAGTCATTGATCATGCAGCAGTCGGATATCAGTTCGATTTCCGATGCGATCAAAGACTGCCTGCGTTGTGGCAAGTGCAAGCCGGTGTGCGCCACGCATTCGCCGCGCGCCAATTTGCTGTATTCGCCGCGTAACAAGATTCTCGCTACGTCGTTGTTGATCGAAGCGTTCCTCTACGAAGAACAAACCCGTCGCGGTGTATCCATTCAACACTGGGATGAGTTCAGTGATGTGGCCGATCACTGCACCGTGTGCCACAAATGCGAAACGCCCTGTCCGGTGGACATCGACTTCGGTGATGTGTCGATGGCGATGCGCGATCTGTTGCGTCGTATGGGCAAGAAGCGTTTCAATCCCGGCACCGCGGCATCGATGTTCTTCTTGAACGCCACCAATCCCGAGACGATCAAGATCAGCCGCAAGCTGATGATGGATTGGGGTTATAAAGCGCAGCGCCTCGGTAACACGGTGTTCAAGGCATTTGCGAAGCAGCAGACCAGGCGTCCGCCGGCGACTACGGGTGGCCGGCCTAAGATCACCGAGCAGGTGATTCACTTCGTCAATAAAAAAATGCCGGGCAATTTGCCGAAGCGAACTGCGCGTGCCCTGCTCGATATTGAAGATGCCAACTACGTGCCGATCATTCGCGATCCGAAACGTGGCTCGGCCGAGAACGAAGCGGTGTTTTATTTTCCGGGTTGCGGTTCCGAACGTCTGTTCTCGCAAGTGGGTTTGGCAACGCAGGCCATGCTGTGGCATGTCGGTGTGCAAACCGTGTTGCCGCCGGGTTATCTGTGCTGTGGTTATCCGCAGCGTGGCGCTGGCCAATCCGACAAGGCAGATAAAATCGTTACCGACAATCGCGTGTTGTTCCATCGCGTCGCCAACACCCTCAACTATCTCGATATTCAAACTGTGGTGGTGAGTTGCGGCACGTGCTACGACCAACTACAGGATTACAAATTTGAAGAGATCTTCCCCGGCTGCCGCATCATCGATATTCACGAATATCTGATGGAAAAAGGTGTGCATCTCGAAGGCGTGACCGGTACGCGTTACATGTATCACGATCCCTGCCACACGCCGATGAAGAGCTATGACCCGCTCAAAGTGGTGAACACACTGATGAACGACAAGATCAACGGCAAGATCGAAAAGAACGATCGTTGCTGCGGCGAGTCGGGCACGCTGGCCATCACACGCCCGGATGTGTCGACGCAGGTGCGCTTCCGCAAAGAACGCGAAATGCGCAGCGGCGTCGACAAGCTGCGCAGTGATGGTTTTACCGGCGAGGTAAAGATTCTCACCTCGTGCCCCTCATGCATGCAGGGCTTGAAGCGCTACAACGACGATGCCGGTACCGAAGCCGATTACATCGTGGTCGAAATCGCCAAGCATGTGCTGGGTGAGAACTGGCTGGTCGACTATGTGCAGCGCGCCAACAATGGCGGCATTGAACGGGTGTTGGTGTAATCGATGGTGCCGTTGCTGCCGATCACGCGCGCGCTGATAGTGGCCAATGTCGGCATCTATTTGTTGCAGTGGCTGAGTCACGGCGACAATGTCGGCTGGTTTGCGTTGTGGCCCTGGGATACGCCGCTGTTTCGTTACTGGCAGGTGGTCACTTACGCATTTCTGCACGACCCGAATAACATCGCGCACATTTTTTTCAACATGTTTGCGCTGTATATGTTCGGCTCGGAAATCGAGCGCGTGCTGGGCGCGCGCCGCTACCTGCTTTACTACTTTGTCTGCGTGATCGGCGCGGCGGTAATGCAATTGCTGGTGACGCGTTTTCTCAGTGGCGCAGTGGGACCGACGGTGGGCGCGTCGGGTGGCGTGTTCGGTTTATTGCTGGCCTTCGGCATGTTTTTTCCACAACGGCGCATCATGTTGCTGTTGCCGCCGATTCCCATGCGTGCCTGGGTGTTCGTCACCTTGTATGGCTTGATCGAATTGGCTATGGGCGTGTTCGGCACACAGCAGGGTGTTGCTCACTTTGCACATCTCGGCGGCATGCTGGCGGGTTTTCTGTTGTTGAGTCTCTGGCGCAATCAGGGGAGTAACCCCTCAAGCCAGAATGGCGCGAACGGCTGGTGACCGCCATTGCTTGACATCCCGCTGTAAAGATTTGCCAATTGCGGTCAAGATGCGGATAAGACAATTGGCTTAATACCTACAAGGCGCTCAAATGCCGATTGCCGCTGCACGCTCATCCTGAACCGCAACAGTGGCCTCGCCGGAACTTCATATAAAGCCCTTCAAACAAGGCAGAACATCATGAGCAACACAGCACTATCGGTACTCATTGTCGATGACGATCGCGAGCTGGCGCAGATGCTGACCGAATATCTCGGCGCGGAGGGCTTCACCACCGAAGCGGCACACGATGGCAACACCGCGCTGACGCGGCTGAATGCCGGCAAGTACGATCTGGTGATTCTCGATGTCATGCTGCCGTCGTTGAATGGTTTCGATGTGCTGCGCAATCTGCGCCAGACCTTGTCGGTGCCGGTGATCATGCTCACTGCGCATGGTACGGATGTGGATCGCATTGTCGGCCTGGAGTTGGGTGCTGACGATTACCTGCCCAAGCCATTCAATCCGCGCGAGTTGGTGGCGCGCATTCGCGCGGTGCTGCGTCGTTTCACTACGGCGCGCGAACCGGATTCGCCGTCATCGCCGGTATCGGTGGGGCAGTTGCGTCTCGATCCCGCCACCTTCGGCGTGGCGCTGGACGGCAAACAGATTCGTCTCACCGGTACTGAATTTCGCGTACTGGAAATGTTGATGCGTGCGCCTGGTCAGGTGCAGTCGCGCGATGTGCTTACCGAGCGGGTGCTGGGTCGCAAGCTCACTCCGTATGACCGCAGCATCGACACGCATGTCAGCAATCTGCGCCGCAAGCTGGGGCTGGGTGAACCGGGTTTGCCGGAGATCCGCAGCATTCGCGGCACGGGTTATGTGTTGACGGCGCAATCTGATCCATCTCCACAGGATCTTTAATCGCGAGTTGAGCGTTGCGGTAAACGCGGGGCGCATGTGAAGAGTCTGTTTGCACGCATCTTTCTGTACGTGTGGCTCGCTATGGTGCTGAGTCTGGTGGCGACGGCGGGCGTGGCGACCACTTACATCTGGAAGCGCACCAGCGATCTGCAGCGCTTGCTGCCGGGTGAGCTGGCTCTCTCCGCTGAGCAACAGTTACTCAGCAATGGCGTGGAAGGGCTGAAGAAGTGGGCGAAAAAAATGCAGAACGTCCACCCTGGATTGGATGTGTTCGTGGTGGATGCGAGCGGCAAGGAACTCACGCTGCAAGAGATGCCGGACTTCATGAAGCGTCGCATCGCTTACATGGTGCAGGAAGGCTATTTGAACAAGCGCGCCGACAACGGCGTAACGCCCGGCGCCGATCCGTTTCACAGTGCGCCGCAAGTAACTGCCGCCAACGGCGCCGTGTATACGCTCATGTTTGCACAAGCACCGGCGTGGTCACGCGAAGTGCTGGGCACGGTGGACGTGCAACTGTTGCAGTCGTTTATCGTGCTGGCCATCAGTGGCTGGGTGAGCTGGTACCTGGCGCGTACCATCACCCGACCTGTTAAAAAATTGCAGGTCAGCGCACGGGCGCTGGCCAATGGCAACCTCGATGCGCGTGTCGGTGATGAATTCACCACGCGCAAGGATGAGCTCAGCGTGCTGGCGCATGACTTCGATCAAATGGCCGATCGTTTACGCGGCTTGATCGATTCCAAGGAACGCCTGCTGCGCGACGTGTCGCATGAGTTACGTACTCCACTGGCCAGGTTGCGTCTGGCGCTGGGCCTGGCGCGCCGTGAAGGCGCCAATCTGGAACGCGAACACGATCGCATCGAGCGCGAAGCCGAGCGGCTCGACGAATTGATCGGCTACATTCTGTGGGTGGCGCAGCTGGACAGCAGTCAGCCGGGCTTCAACGTGCAACATGAGTGGCTCGATCTTGCTGCCGTGGTCGGCGGTGTGGTGGAAGATGCGCGCATCGAAGCCACGGCGCAGGGCAAGCGGATTACCTTCATCGACCCCGGCCCACTGAAAATTCAGGGCGTCGAAGGGATGTTGCATAGCGCGATCGAAAACGTGGTGCGTAACGCGGTGCGTTTTACTGCAGTGGGCACGGCAGTGGAGGTGACGTTACAACAGCAGGATCGCACCGCTGTTCTCATCGTGCGCGATCATGGTCCGGGCGTGCCCGAAGCGGAGCTGTCGCGCTTGTTCGAGCCGTTTTATCGTGTGCAGCAACAAGCACGCGAACGCGACACCGGTGGCTATGGTCTGGGTCTGGCAATTACCTGGCGAGTGATGGTCAGTCACGGTGGCGAGGTCAATGCACGCAATGCCGTTGATGGCGGTTTGATCGTGACTTTCAGCGTGCCGATGGATGCGGTCATGACCAGCTATCGGACGACCTGAGCGGGTTGTCCACCAGCGTTGAGTGCTGCCATCTGGTTGGTACCGCCTAGCTTCAACCGTTCAACTTTCAACCGCCGGTGGCGAGGCGATGCGCGCGCGCCTCGCTGGTCGCCAATGCATGGCTGCGTAACAGTGCCGCCCGGTTGCGAATCGCATTGATGGTTTCCATCTGCGTAGCGAGCGGTAGCGACACGCGTTGCTTGCTGATGCTGGTAGGCCGGCCGTGCTCGTCGAAGCTCACTTCCAGCGCCTCGCTGTCCGAGTAATGCGTGACCAAGGCGCCTTTGAATTCGTAACGGGCATGCAGCGGCGCGGGCGTGCCGTTGCTGCGATCTTCTTCTAGCCAGTCGATATGTCCATCGCGCAATGCGGCTTTGTACAAACTGACTTGTGCGCCGCTGCGTAATTCATTCTGAAACATCTCTGGCTGCGCGGCTGCAGTAGTGAGTGGCGCGGCGGTTGCGGGCGCAGTCGTCGCGGCATTGCTGCCATTGGCGATCACGGTGATGTCGCGCTGCGCACCGTGGCCTTGCGTCAATACTTCATACGCCGTATCGGTGGAGAAGCGCGGTACGCCGTTGCTGATGATGCGCGCATCGATGGTGTAACGATGTTGCGGGTCGATCTTGGCCGCGTCGTAGTCGAGCGAATAGGCATAGGGCAATGCATGTATCGCCGCGACGGTCTTGGCGATTTCCAGCGCCGGGCCATCGCTGGATACGTCGGTCAAACGCAGCTCAAGGTGACTGCCCGCGGCCAGCGTAACCGGCTCGCCATAACTGAGATTGCCGGTGATGTGGCTATCACCGGCATGATTCCCCGAGCGCGAGCAACCACTCAAGCAGAACAGTAGTAACAAAAACGATGTGACGATTGAGGTCTTCATGCATGCCCCGTCATGACGCGTTTTCGCCGCGTTTACTCGATGAATGCTGCGATCGCATGATGACCGATGCCAAGTTGCATGCCGAACGTAGCAATGTGCCGACAGTCGTAGAACATAACACTTTGGCGCAGAAAATCGCCCGCTGCAGTCGTGAAGTGATTCACGCGCGCGCCATTCGCATTCCCCTACGCTGGTACACGGTCATTACGCTTGTTCAAATTACTGCAGAGGAAATTTCGATGCGTCCAGCCACTGCGACTGTTGCCAATGCGGCTCCCCAGACAGAACGTCCCGTCAGCGGCAGAGCGCGTTTCGATTCCGGCCGCGAAGAAAGCCTGTTAAAGGTGGATCTATCCGATCTGGTGTTGCCCAAGGTGAATGATCTGCACGTCGACGGTCTGAAAGCGAACTGGTTCGCACGCCTGTTCGGCAAGCGTTAAGACGCGTTACTCATCTGCACCTGTGCACTCATTGCGCAGGTGACACTTCGCAGCCATGACCTTAGGTTGTGCAGCGGCGGCACAGCCACACCATCGTTTCACTGCTGACGGCAATATCTGCCACCTGAGTTTCCTCCGGCCAGTGCTTCGACTCATCGCTTCAGTATCGATGCACTGAATTGAATCAGTTGCGATTACCGACGTATCAAATCAAGTGGTTTTCCCCAACCCTTGCATCTTTGCCCTGCGCCTCATCATTGCTATTCTTTACATAGCGCAGTCTGATTACCGAAGCGCTTTCGGCGTAATCTCGCATGGTCGCGTGGACTGACTTCATTACCCGTACCACTAAGAATTACAGAGGAATGGATCATGCCGACCCGCTCGCGACCCGCAGCACTCAAGTTGATGCTGGGCTGTATCAGTACGTTCGCCACAACCTGCGTCATGGCGCAATCGGATCTGGAAGAAGTCGTGGTGGTGGGCTCACGCATTCCGCAGAAGCAGGAACAGGCGATTACCGTCACGGTGATTACCGGCGAGCAAATGGAACAGCGTGGTTATGCGACCGTTCAACAGGCATTGAATGATATAGCGGCCAATTCGGGCGGCAGCATCAGCCAGCAGATTGGTTTGTCGTTCACTGCGTCCGCGGCCGGCTTGAACTTGCGTGACATGGGTGTGGGGCGCGCGTTGATCCTGATGGATGGACATCGCTTGCCGATGTTTCCGATTGGGTGGAACGGCACCGATAGTTTTGTCGATATCAGCAGCATTCCGGCTGGTGCCGTCGATCGCATCGAAATATCCAGCGAAGGTGCCTCCGCCGTCTATGGCTCGGATGCGATGAGCGGTGTGGTGAACATCGTGCTCAAGCGCCGCGCCGACAATGAATTGAACCTGCGTTATAGCGATACTACGCAAGGTGGCGGCGCAGAGAAACGCATTCAATTAAGTACTGGCGCCGAATCCGATAGCGGCAGCGCGGCATTGTTTGTCGAGTACTACCACAATAGCCCGTTGTCGTACTCGCAACGCGAACGCACGCGCTCCGATCGACTGGGTGGCGTCAATGGCAGCGGGCCGGGCGGCTACAGTAGCTATGGATACTTGGGCACGTTCGTCGGTGCCGGCGGGATCTATCCGACGTCTTTCTGCGATACCTCGAATGGCAGTCCTGGCTTAGACGCCGATGGCACTTGTCTGTTCAATCGTGCGGCCTATCGACAGGCGTGGCCGGATATCAAATCGCTGTCGGCAACTGCCAAGTTGGACCAGCGCATTAACGATGCAGTGGGCTGGTTTGCCATGCTCAATCTGCGCAATGCAAAAACAACGTCGCAAGTCGAGCCGTTGGACTACGACACCAGAGACAGCGGCGTCGTGCTGTTTCCAGGCATGCCCAATAATCCCACTGGTGATGTCGTGTTTATGAAACGACGCATGCTCGAGTTCGGTCCGCAGCAGACCATTGCCGAGAACCGCGCCTATAACGTGTATACGGGAGTGAAAGGCAGCATTACCGAACACCTCGATTGGCAAGTGGGTCTACAGGCGGCGAAATTGCGTTTGCAACAGACGCTCACCGGACAGGTGCTGAACACACGGATGAACGACGCGTTGAATGGGCGGATGGATCTCGATGGTGATGGCATTAACGACTATCTCGATCTGTCTAAACCCATGTCGCCGCAAGTGGCGGCGCAGCTTGAGTACGACCCGGTGTCGTTGAGTGAATCGAGGTTGCAAGGCGCAGACGCACAATTGACTGGCGATCTATTTGTGCTGCCTGGTGGTGAAGCCAAATTTGCCGGCGTGCTGGAATACTTCACCGAAAAATATTCCGACAATCCCGATGCCGAATTGCTTGCGGGAAATGTCGGCGTTCGTTCGGCCAGCGCCGCGCAAGGCGAGCGTGGTCGTAGCGCCGCAGGTCTGGAATTACAGTTGCCAGTGTTAAGCCAACTGCTGATCAAGCTTGCGGGTCGCTACGATGGTTACCATGATCGCTCTGATGTAAATGGCGCTATCAGTCCGCGCCTCACGCTTGAATATCGACCTGTGTCGGCATTGCTGATGCGCGCCAGTGCCGGACGCAGTTTCAGAGCACCAGATCTGCAACGTCTGTATGGCGGCTCTTCTTCCGGCTTTGCGACTTTCATCAACACACCACAATGTATCGCCGATGGCGGATCGGGTCGCGGTGATGCGAGTGTTGCCAGCTGCGTCACGCCGGTGTTTGTCGGTCAGCGCACCAGTTCCAATCTGCACCTCAAGGAAGAACGTGGCACCCATGTCGATGTTGGTTTTTTCTGGAAACCCACTGAGCAATGGTCAGGGAGCCTCGATTTCTATGCGATCAAACTAAAACAATTGGTGCAGACGCCGGATGGCCAGTATGTGCTAGATGAATATGCGCGAAACGGCAGCTTTGCCGATGCGGTTATTCCATTCAATGGCGGAAGCTGCCCTTTCACATCAGTGTGTCTGGCGTTGCAACCGATCAACATTGCCTACAAAAAAGTATCCGGTGTCGATGGTGCGCTGGACTATAAATGGAATACCGCTTGGGGTCGTTTTTCATCAGGCGTTAAAGCCAGCTATCTGTTCAATGTCGAAATGCGCGAATCAGCAACGCGTGACCCTGTCGATGTGCTGCAGGTAGGCACGTTAGGTGAAGCCGTGCGGTTGAAAGGAGGTCTCGATCTGGGTTGGCAGCGCAATGCCTGGGCTGCCAATGTCTTTATCAACTACATCGGTGGCTTCGCGCCGTTCGACACCACCACCGAAAAGCATCTGGGTTCGTTCACCACGGTCAATGCCAATGTGGTGTACACATTGCCGATCCATTCAAGCATACAGGTGGGTATCGATAACCTGTTCAATCGCATGCCGCCCATCGACACGGAGTATGCTGTGACCAGACAGACTTTCTATCATCAGCAATTCCACAATGTGGACGGTGCGAGATGGTTTGTGGGTTATCGCCAGCCTTTCTAATGTTTGTCGGCAGGCGTGTGATCAACGACTGCCACCCATCGACGCAAAGAACGGATGCTGCACGATATCGCCGGCGTGAATGCCGAGTTTAGCAGTGCGGCCGCCGGCCAGTTCCAGCACGCCCAGCACGCGATTGCGTGACTCGATAATTTTCAGTGACATCGGTTTGGCGTTGACGGCAATGCTGTCGATACGGCCATCGGCATCGATGAACACCATGTCGAGCGGAATCAGCGTGTTCTTCATCCACATCTGCACATACTGCGGCCGGTCGAATACGAACAGCATGCCGGTGTTGTCTGTCAGCTCCTTGACGAACATCAAGCCCTGCTCGCGATGCGCCGGACTATCGGCCACCCAGATGTCGAAAGCATGTTGTCGCGCATCGGGCGTCAGAATGTGCAAGGTGGTTTGCGGAAAATTGCTCAACGGTTCTAGGTTGACCGGCGGTACAGGTTCCGTCGCAAATGCCGGCAATAAAGCGGCCTGCATCGTCAGTAGCAACACCAAGGTCAGCATCAAGCCCATTCTCAAGCGAGAGTTTCTCAGGTTCATGTGAGTCTTACGTGGTGGGCAAGGTGGAATGAGAAGTGCTTGATGAACTGGTCGATGCGCCGCTCGCTGCGCCGCTCGTTGCTTCCAGGGCATCTTCATCGGAAACAAAATCGGCACGTCCGGAAAAATCGAAGCGCGTGACCAGTATGGCGCCATCGCCGTTTAATGCACGCGCTGGCTGCGTACAGAAGCCACGCGCGACGATCCGATACGCGCGTTGTTTCAACGGTACGCCATGCAACGGTTGCTGGCTGATTTCGTCGATCGTGCATTTGTTATCGCCCTGTGTACCGTAAAACTCACCACTGCCTTCGCGAATGATGGTGAGGTTGGCGGGCAAGACCTTTCCTGATTGGCCTTCTTTCAAACCGCCGATACCGAACAGCAGCACCAGTCTTTGTGTGCCTTGTGTCGCGGCAAAGCGTAGGCGGATGCCTTCGTTATCAGGACGCACTGACCCAGCGCAACTTAAAGACCGATCGTTCCAAGATAGTTCGGCGTCAATCGCGCCACTCAGGCGTGCGCGCAGATAAGCGCCACCTTCAGGCAGGCATTGAACTTGCAGATCACCGGCCGTGTGGGGTGCCACTTTCGATGTCGCTTCGGCAGTTACTTTTGGCGCAGCGCTGGATCGCACCTGCACTGGCTTATCGCTGCTGGCAAGCAAGCTGAATGTTGCTGGTGCGAGGCAAACACAGAGTGTTACTGCAAGCATGCGTGGCAGGCGCGTACGCTGTTGCGTTACAGTGCGAGCACGCGAATGCGTGTGCAACAAGTGTGCGGGACAATGGACCATGCGCTGAGATGGCTCGATTGGTTGATAGCTTTGGCTAATAATTGAACGGCCGCAGTGTAGAGGTATTGGGCTTCGGATTGAACCGTACGCATGGCCGCTGGCCATTCGTTGAACAAGTGAGGTTGTCGATGGACCAGCTATTGCCCGAACAGAGACGCGCGCAGGTACGCAAACAAGGCTCACCGCGCCGTTATGTGAGTCGTCTGACGCAAAGCACGCTGGCGGTGATCATGGCAGGCGGCCGCGGCGAGCGACTCAAGCATCTCACTGCCAACCGCTGTAAGCCGGCAACGCAATTCGGCGGCAAATTTCGCATCATCGATTTCGTCTTGTCCAATTGCGTCAACTCCGGCATTCGTCGAGTGTCGGTGCTGACCCAGTACAAGGCGCATTCATTGATTCGTCACATGCAGCGCGGCTGGAATTTCCTGCGCGGCGAGTTCGGCGAATTCATCGAGATCATTCCGGCGCAGCAACAGCTCGGCCCGGAGTGGTATCAGGGCACGGCCGATGCCCTGTACCAGAACCTCACCATCATGAAATTGCATCATCCGCGGCTGGTGCTGGTGCTGGCCGGCGATCACATCTACAAGATGGACTATGGTCCGATGCTCGCGGCGCATGTCGAAAATCGCGCCGACATCACGGTGGGTGTGGTGGAAGTGACGCGCCAGGAAGCCACCGGCTTTGGTGTGATGACTATCGACGAACAGAATCGTGTGCTGAAATTTTCGGAGAAGCCGGCCAATCCCGATGGCATACCCGGACGCGAACATCTGGCAATGGGTTCGATGGGCATCTACGTGTTCAATGCCCGACTGCTGTACAAGTTGCTGGAAGCAGATGCCGCCGACCCGGACAGCGCGCATGACTTCGGCAAGAACATCATTCCGCAGTCCATCGGCAAGTTGAATGTGATGGCGTATCCGTTCCGCGATGTTAAAACCCGCGCACAACAATACTGGCGCGATGTGGGCACGGTGGATGCGTTCTACGAAGCCAACATGGAACTGGTGTCGGTCAATCCCGAACTGAACATCTACGATTCGCAGTGGCCGATCTGGACCTTTCAGCGTCAGCAACCGCCGGCCAAATTTGTATTCAATGAAAATGGCCGACGCGGCATGGCGGTGGACTCCATGGTGTCCGGCGGCTGCATCATCTCCGGCGCGGAAGTGGTGGAGTCATTGTTGTTCACTAATGTGCGGGTCAACGAGCGCAGCTACATCGAAAAGTCGCTGTTGTTTCCCGATGTGCGCATCGGCCCGGACTGCGTGATCAAGAACGCGATCATCGATACCGGCGGCGTGGTGCCCGCGGGAACGCAGATTGGCGTGGATCGCGAAGAGGATGCCAGGCGTTTCTATGTCAGCGAAAAAGGCATTTTGCTGGTGACGCGCGCCATGCTGGAGAAGTTGTAAGCGAGCCATGCAGCGGGTGAATCGTGATGTGTGCATGGATTCCCTTCGCACTAGTGGACCTCGTAGAATCGCGACCTCTCAAGCGCCAAGGCTGCATCATGAAATTCAGTGGCACCATCACTAGGGGCGCGATGACCCGGGTACTCGCTATCTGCTTGTCGCTGCTGTTGAGTGCGTGCGTCAGTACCAAGCTGCAGGCACCCAAGCTGTCCATCGTCAATGTCGGCATGGTATCGGCGGATGTATTCAATCAGCAGTTCCGCATTCGGTTGCATGTGCAGAATCCCAACGATCGCGAGCTGCCCATCAAGGCCATCGAATACGAATTATTTTTACAAGGCGACAGTTTTGCCGAAGGCATCAGCGATCAGCCCTTCATCGTGCCCGCGCGCGGCGAAGCTGAATTCGATACCGTGGTGCGCACCAACTTCATGAGCAGCGTGGCTCGTTTGTTGAGCAAGATGAATTCAAACGATGACGGACAAGTGCAGTACAACTTTGTCGGCCATGTGCAATTGACCAAGGGAATGCTGCGCAAGATTCCGTTCAGCGAGCAGGGGATGGTGGATTTGGGTGTGAAGCGCTAGGCGCTGCGGCTTTTGTAGGTCGGGTTTCAACCCGACAGCGAGAGTAAGAGCGGGAGAAGTCGGGCTGAAGCCCGACCCACAAAGAAAGCGCTATTTGCTGCTTTACTAACTACGCATCATCCGTTCATACAACTGCACATACTCCTGTGCCTGATGCGGCCAGGAAAAATTCCGGCTCATTGCATTGCGGATCATCTGTGGCCAGGCTGATTTATCCTTGAATAAATCCAGCGCCGTGTTCACGGCCCAAATCACTGCCGGTGCATCGTAGTCGTTGAAGACGATACCATCGCCGGCATTGCCGTCCCACATCTGTACCGAGTCGGCAAGGCCGCCGGTCTTGCGCACGATGGGAATGGTGCCGTACTTCAAGCTATACAACTGATTCAAGCCGCATGGCTCGTACAGCGACGGCATCAGGAACATGTCACTGCCGGCTTCGATGAGATGCGCCAATGCTTCATCGTAGCCATTGCGAAAATACACGCGATCGGGAAAGTCCTGCATCAGCGTATTGAAGAAATCCACATAAGGTTGCTCGCCATTGCCGAGCACGCACAGCGCAAAGTCGCGAGTGGTGAGCAGTTCCGGCAGACTGTCGATCAAGATGTCGATGCCTTTTTGCATGGCCAGCCGCGACACGATGCCGATCACCGGCGTCTCGCCGGGTAACGACAGTTGTGCTTGCTGCAACAACGCCAACTTGCATTGCTGCTTGCCTTGCAGATTGGCGGCGTCGTAACGCGCCGGCAGGGTCTTATCGGTAGCGGGATTCCAGCTTTCGTAATCGACGCCGTTGAGAATGCCGGTGACGCCATCACTGCGCCCCAGCAATACATTTTCCAGACCATAACCGCCTTGCGGCGTGCAGATCTCACGCGCGTAAGTGGGGCTCACGGTGCTGACGGCATCGGCATGAAACAAGCCTTCCTTGAGCCAATTGATCTGACCGGCAACCAGATCTTCACTGCGCACATGACTGACGATGTCGCCGATGCCGATGTCGCCACGGGTGATGGCGCTGAAGATGCCCTGATAGCCGATGTTGTGAATGCTGAGCAGTGATTTGGTTTGTTGAAACAGGCGATCCCAGCGATAACTGGTCTTGATCATCAGCGGCAACAAGCCGGTGTGCCAATCGTTGCAATGCAGGATCTCGGGCGCGAACTGCATGCGCTGCAACGACTCCAGCGCGGCGCGTTGCAACAAGATGAAGCGCCGATGTTCATCGCTGTCGGTGGTATACAGCGTGCTGCGCGCGAACAGCGCCGGGCAATCGATCAGATACACCGGCAAGTCGCTATCGGGAAGCACGCTGCTGTATACCGAGAACTGATACGGATGCTCACCTAGCAGCAGCGGCACATCCTGAATGCCCGACACCTTCTGCAAGGCAAATCCCTTGTCGCGTACGCTGGCATACAGCGGCATGAATACGCGCACATCGTGCCCCAGCTCGTACAGCGCACGCGGCAAGGCGGCGGCCACATCGGCCAGCCCGCCGGATTTGGCGAAGGGTGTGATTTCAGAAGCAACGAAAGCAATTTTCATAATTCTATCGAGTGTAGCAGCAGTGATATGCCAGCCGGGAGCCGTACCTGTGATGCCAAGCGGCGTGCATCCGGCTGCGTCTATGGTTATCTTGTCGGACCGGGACAGTCGAGTGCGGCGTTCTTATAGCGAGTTCGATGTGGCGCAAGCGCAGAACAACAATTGGATAGATGCCTGGCTGGAAACCCAGCAAGGCTGGCTGGGTCGTTGGCAATCGATCGCTGTCGAGCAGCGTGTCGACGGCATGCGCGTGGCCATGGAGACCTTGCGCAAGTATCTCAATCCTGCAGACCTATCGCCGGAAGCGATCAATGTCGCGCAGAGCTTTCAAGTGCTGCTGCAATCCTGCATGGCCAATGCCGGCGAGCTGGGTCTGTTCAATGCCGATGCCGCCAGTGGCGCCACAAATCCGCTGCGGCAAATGCTCGACATGTTTCCCGTCGGTCCGGCGCGTTCGCAACAACTCGTCTGGCAGCGCTATCTCAAAGCGCAGGGTGCATATCAGTTGCAACTCGCGACCTTGTTGCAAGCTTATGGTCAGGTGGTGGCAGCTTCATTGCAAGCCGTGCCGGAACAAGTGCAAGCGCGCGCCGCGCAAGGCCAGCCCATTACGCGCATGCGTGAGTTGTACGATCTTTGGATCGAATGCGGTGAGCAGGCGTTCGCCATTCAGGCGCGTAACCCGGCGTTCACTGCGATGCAGGCGGCCTGTGTCAATGCACTCAGCCAATTGAAGCTCGCGCAACAAGCGTTGCTGGAAGGCTGGTTGCAAGCAAACGATCTACCCACCCGCAGCGAGCTGAACAGCGTGCATCTGCGTCTACGCGCATTGATGGCGCGGGTGGCGGAGCTGGAACAGCGATTGGCGGAGGTAAATGCAGCGAATGCCAGGCCCGCTGCGAAATCGAGCGCAACGCGCAAGCGTGATCAGTCATGAGACGCAACGCATGAACGATTTCAAACTCGATCCCGAGTGGTTGCGCCTCGATGTCGCGCAACTACAGCAACGCGCCACGGAGTTGCTGGGCAATCTTGCCAGCATGCGCAGTGTAGAGATCGGCACTGCGCCCAAAGACGCGGTGTATCGCGAAGACAAGCTGACCTTGTATCGCTATCGCGCCGTGAACGCAGCATCGCCGCGTGGACCGGCGGTGTTGATCTGCTACGCCATGATCAATCGTCCCTACATGATGGATTTGCAGCCGGATCGCTCGTTGATTCGCCGCCTGCTTGAACACGGTGTGGATGTGTTTCTGATCGACTGGGGCACGCCAGATGGCGCCGATCGCTTTCTCGACCTCAACGATTACGTGAATCGCTACCTGCTGCACTGTGTCGACGCGGTGTGCAAGTTGCGCGGCGAAACGCAGGTGAATCTGGTCGGTGTATGTCAGGGCGGCGCATTGAGTTTGTGCTTCACCTCACTGCATCCACAGCGCGTGCGCAATCTGATCACCATGGTCACCCCGGTGGATTTTCACACCGCCGATGACATGTTGTCGCAATGGGTGCGCCAGCTCGATGTAAAAGCATTGGTGGCGGCGCATGGCAATGTGCCGGGCGACTGGCTGAATGTCGGATTTGCGACGCTCATGCCGTTCCGCTTGTTGAGTCAGAAGTACATGACCTTGCTCGACACGGTGGGCGACCGCGATAAGCTGGAAAATTTTCTGCGTATGGAAAAGTGGATCTTCGACAGCCCCGATCAACCCGGCGCCGCCTTCGAAGAGTTCGTTACGCTGTTGTATCAACAGAACCGGCTCATCAAAGACGAGTTGCAGATCGGCGGACGCATGGTGAAACTCGATACCATCAAGCAGCCCATACTCAATGTTTACGCCACCGAAGATCATCTGGTGCCGCCCGCCGCATCGCGTTGCCTGCAACAGTACGTGAGCTCGAAAGATTATGCGGAGCTAGCCGTCAACGGCGGCCACATCGGTTTGTACGTCAGCGGCAAGGCGCAAGTCATCGTGCCTGACACGATTGCGCAATGGTTGCGTGAACGAGATCACTGATGGAATACGATGGCTAAGGAATCTCTAATTAATCAACTGGCTGTCATTTCGACTCCTTCGACAGACTCAGGATAAACTCCGGGAGAAATCTGCCGAGTGACTGATAGCAAGTGTATCCAACCAAAGAAGATCTCTCCCTCGGTCGAAATGACAATTAAGGAAGGTCTGATTTATTCCGTTCGTCCTGAGCAGCTCAGCGTGTCGAAGGGTTCTTCAAAAATCAAAGAACGTTTCGACGGGCCTGTCCTGAGTTCGCCGAAGGGCTCAATGCGAACAGGAATAAATCAGACCTTAATTAGAACTTCCCTAAATTGTTGTTGCGACGCGCTACTATCTATAACAGCATTTTTCCGCCATCGACGAAGATCTCTCGTGATGGCCACTCTGTGCACAACGCCTCGATGACTACCATTAAATCATCCAGTTCAGCGAAAGGATCAGCCGCTGCTTGTGCTGGCACGGTCATGCCGCCTTGCGCGGCGAACGGTTCAGCCGAGTTGGGTGAGAAGTTCATCGAGCAATGCCTCGTGTTCAAAGAGCTGGAAGTAGCTGCGGACTTCAAGCATGTCCAGTTGCCCGGCGTTGGCGCGCAGTAAGGCGCGAATGTCTTCAATATCCTGAGTGCGGCGTGGATTATTAACCCATCCCTGTAGTTTGAAGCCGATCAAACCTTCTTTGCTGATCACGCGCAGTTCGCCCAGTGAAGTGTGCAGTGTTGTTGCAGCCGTCAGCAGGCGTCGAGCGATCGGCCGATTGGCGTACAGCAAATCCACGCGTTCACTACCACGCTGATAGTTAGCTGCATCAGTGCTGCGATGTATGCATTGGTAACCGAGACTGAGCAACTCGTTATCAATGTCATCGGCACGGCTTGCGTCTACCAGCAAATCGACATCTTGTGTGGCGCGGATAATCTTGTAAGGCGCCAGCGCCAGTCCGCCAACCAAGGCGTACTCTGCGCCGATTCGATTGAGGGTGGTGGTGACCTCGGCGATTTGTTGGCCGAGACGTGAATGGCTGGCCATTACGGTGCTACCGTGTGTCGGAGGGTACGCCAAGCATAGTGAACATGACGGCTCGCGACCAGAGCAGTCTTTACCGCAACGCTGCGAATGGCTGTGGACGCTTCCGGATGTAATACCATACGCCGTCTCATGTGATGTAAATACACTCGTCTGCCGAATCGCAGCGAGTGATACTGGGTATCCTTAGTATCAGTCGCCACGACTGGTCGCCTACCTTGCAGGAGAAGATTCATGATTCACGACAGCATTCTCGGCACCATCGGTCGCACGCCCGTCGTGCGCATCAATCGTCTTGCGCCTACGCATGTCGCCATGTATGCCAAGTGCGAGTTCTTCAATCCGCTGTCGTCGGTGAAGGATCGTCTGGCGATTGCGATTATCGAAGACGCTGAACGACGTGGTGTGCTTAAGCCGGGTCAGACCGTTGTTGAAGCCACTTCCGGTAACACCGGCATCGCGTTGGCCATGGTGTGCGCGGCCAAAGGTTATCCCTTTGTTGCCACTATGGTCGAAACCTTTTCAGTGGAGCGACGCAAGATCATGCGTGCGCTGGGCGCGAAGGTAGTGCTGACGCCGGCTGCCGAGCGCGGTAGCGGCATGGTGAAAAAAGCCAAGGAGCTCGCCGAGAAAAACGGCTGGTTCTGGGCCAGCCAATTTGAAAATCCCGCCAACCCCGAATATCACCGCAACACCACGGGCCCGGAAATTCTCAGTGATTTCGCCGGCAAGCGACTTGATTTCTGGGTGACGGGCTGGGGCACCGGCGGCACGCTGACTGGTGCGGGACAAATGCTCAAAAAAGCGCGTCCCGACATCAAGATCATTGCCACCGAGCCTGCCGCGGCATCGCTGTTGAAAGGCGCTGAGTTCAAGCCGCACAAGATTCAAGGCTGGACGCCTGACTTTGTACCCGCGGTGCTGGATCGCAGCGTGCCCGATGACATCTTGCCCGTGACCGACGATGAGGCCATTCAAACCGCGCGTGCACTGGCAACCAAGGAAGGCATCTTCTGCGGCATCTCTTCCGGCGGCACGTTTGCAGCCGCATTGAAGGTGGCGCAGAGCGCACCGCAGGGTTCGGTCATTCTCGCCATGTTACCCGACACTGCCGAACGCTATCTCAGCACGGCGTTGTTCGAAGGTATCAACGATGGCAGCGATGCCGAGTTTTAAATAAGTCGGCGTGAGGGCCTACCGATGTAGCGCTGATGTGGCTAGTTCCGTATCTGCGCATCGAGAGGGGTTGATCGCGATTGATACTATTCAGAATGTAGGAGCGGCCCATGGCAGCGATCATTCGCGGCCATGGGCCGCTCCTACGTGTGCAGAGTTATTGGCGTTTACGCAACGCCTGCACTTCACTGTCAGTCAGCGCACGAAAATTTCCTTTCGCCAACTCACCCAACACCACAGAACCAATCGCGATGCGCACCAACCGCAGCACCTCATAACCCGACGCATTCAACAAGCGACGGATATGACGATTGCGACCTTCATCCAGCACGATTTCCAGCCAGGCATTTTTTTCACCGCTGCGTAACAGCGTCGCGCTCACCGCAGCCAAATGCTCGCCGGCTTCATCGATGCCAGTGAGTAATGTATTGAGTGCCGTCGCGTCGGGAATGGCGTTTACTTGCACGTGATAAGTTTTATGCAGGCTGCTTGCCGGATCAGTGATGCCCGCGGCCCATTCCGGATCATTGCTGAGCAGCAATAAGCCTTCGCTGGCTTTGTCGAGACGACCCACCGGCGCGAGCCATGGCAACTTGGCGTGTTCAAGCAACGAATAAATCGTGTCACGACCGCGTTCATCCGTCGCGCTGACGATCAGGCCGCGTGGTTTGTTGAGTGCGATGTACACGCGTTGCGCTGCTGCAACGACCACACCATCGATGCTGAGGCGATCGCGCGTGGCATCGGTGGGAAATTCGGGATTGCGTTGTTCGCGGTCGTTTACGCACACGCGTCCGGCAACGATCATAGAGGCGGCTTGGGTGCGCGAACAAATACCCAGTTTGGAGAGCGCGCGGGCAAGGCCGTGTTTGGTGGCGGGTTTCACCTTGAAGAATGTGCCGGTGTTAACCGACTTCAAGACGCTTCGACAGGCTCAGCGACCGGAGTTGGCTCTCCGGTCGCTGAGCCTGTCGAAGCGTCTTGTGTCTTACCGATGTCATGAATCAGAACGACACCCTCACCACTTCAAATCGTCCGGCACCACAAAGTCCTTGTAAGGATCATCTTCCGCCGGTGTCTCGGCGGTTAGTTGTGCATTCAGATCCACCACCGAGCCCGCGTCACGCTCGCGCACCCGTTCGGCGATATCAGGTAATACCGGCGCATAAAACTTTCCATAGCGAACAATGACGACCTGACCGCTGGTAATGCGTTCGCGCAAGCTGGCGTCGACAGCGATGCGATGCACTTTGTTCTTGTGTACGAAATTGAAATAGTCGTCGCTTTCGATGCGCGGGATACGATGCTGATCGACAATCTGGCGAATCTCGGCCAGCTTGGCTTGGCGTTCGCGTTGCTCCTGCCGCTCGCGATTCAATTCCTTGTCGCGTGCAATTTTTGCAGCCTGTGCTTGTTGTTGCGCGATTTGCTGTGCTGTGGGCGCAGCCGGCTGTGGCCGCGGCTGTTGCTTTTGTTGTTGTCTTGCTTGTTGTTTTTTCTGCTGCTCGGTCTGTTTGACCTGCTTGGACCCCACCAAACCGGCTTGCAACAATTGCTCACGCAACGACAGGCTCATGACTACCCAACCTCGAAAAAAGTTAAGGCGAGTATCTTACGCAGATGAAAGGCGGTAAGCATCCGTTACGGCAAGGGGATGCGGGTAGGTCGGGTTTTATACCCGACATAGTTAAAGTCGGGCGTAAAGCCCGACCTACCAGGAATAGGGACTACCAGTTGTAACTGACTGACAGGCCGCCGAAGGTGATGTTGCCGCTATCACTTTTGGACTCACCGATGATTGGCGACAGCGTCCAATGATCGCCGGCGAAAATGGATGCGCCCAATATGTAAGAGTTGGTGATGCTGTCGCTGTCCAGAATTTTGTCGCGAACGTACTGAGCTGACACCGATGCAACTCCAAACAGATAACTGACGCCAACATTGTAAGTGCTATCCAGTGGCGTCACGTTGCGCGTCACGCCGCCGCTGCTCAGTGAGTTCAGTCGATCTTGCAGACGGGCGGTGATGCGACGTTGCAGAATTTGTGCGATGGCCGGTGCCTGTGCGGCTGCGACTTCCGTCGTAACATGCACGTCGTTGCTGTAGCTGTAACCCATGCCGCCCACCGACACGCTCAGTGCCTCAGTGATGTTGACGCTGGCATGTGCGCCAAAGCCTTTGCCGGTGAGTTCCTGCTCAGCTCGCGCTGCGATGGTGGTAGTGCCAAGTAGCGGATAGGTGTCAGTGACTGATTGGGCGGTGACGTCATCACTGGAGCGATGAAAGCCATCCAGACCGAAAGAGAATCGCTTTTCGATCCAGTCCAGCGCCACGGCGACGTCCTTCTGTGTGTAATCTGCATCGTTCTTGTAGTGGCTGAAATTTGCGGTGAATTGCAGATGTTCGCCCTTCACGCCTGCGCCAACACCGAAGTTGGTGAGGTCACCGAGATCGCTGTTGCTGTCGTCCTTGAGCTTGCCGACGCTACCCTGCAGCCAGAAATATTTACCCAACGTAAAACTGCCGGTGCCCGAGTACTGCCGTGAATCGTTGTTGTCGCCTTGCGCGTCGAGCGACACATAGCGCATTGCCGAGACATAGCTATCGTCGCTGTCTGCGTGCGCTTGCATGCAAGTGGCTGCAAGCGTGACGGCGATGAGGGTGCGAAGTAATAACGTCGTAGAAGCGCGCATGATGTGCTCGTTATAGATATGAAGTGTATGGATGAATAATTGTCGAGTGAAGAGGTGATTAAGTTATCAAGCTGCAGTCATCAGATTGCCCTCACCAGGACACGCAGCGAACTGCGGGCATGGTGAGGGCAAGTTGTTGAACCTTTGCGTCAGGCGTTAAGCATTACGGTGCCGGCGTAAACGTTTTGGTGGTGACCGACGTGCTGGTGTTGCCATCGGCACCGACCACGGTGCTGCTGCGTGTTGCGGTCTTGGTGTCGGCATCGTAGCTGGCGTCGGTGTGGCTACTGACCGTTTTGCCGTTGGGGCCGGTGCGAGATGCATCGCGCACATAGCCGTCATCGGTGCGGGTGGTGGTGGCCTCGAAAGTGCTGCTCTTGCCATTGGGCCCTGTGGTTGTTGCCGTGCGGCTCAATGTTTTGGTGTCAGGGTCATAGCTGGTTGCGCCTTCACGCGTCATCGTTTTGCCATTGGGTCCGGTAACCACCGTGTTGCTGGTGGCGCCATCTGCAGTGCGGGTGATCACCGTATCTGCCGTGACGGATTTGCCGTTAGGGCCAGTCACCACGGTGCTGCGTTCCGTGCCGGTCGCGTTATGCACAACATCGGTTGAGCGCGTGCTGACTTTGCCATTCGGACCAGTGAAGGTGGTGTCGATGCTGCGGCCGTCGTCAGTCTTCACGACATCAGTATGCGTGGTTGAAGTCTTGCCGTTCGGACCCACGCGTGTTGCGTCGCGTGTATAACCATCGTCGGTCTTGGCGACTTCGGCATTGAGCGAGCTGGTTTTACCGTTAGGACCGGTCGTCGTGGCGCTGCGTGTCCATGTGCCGGCCTCCTTATCGAGTACGCCGGTGCTGGTGCGTGTAGTGACATCACCATTGGCATTGGTGCGCGTGGTGTTGCTGGTTACTGTGCCGCTTTGATGCGTGCGCAAAGCCGTGCGTTGCATGGCATTGCCGTTCGCACCGGTGCGAAGCACGCTGCGTTCGCCGGCCATTGCAGCATGGCTCGACAGACCAAGTACCAATGGTGCGGTCAGTGCGGCGGTGGCAAGCAGGGTACGAATACTCTTGATTGATGTGGGGCGCGGGTTGTTCATTGCTCGTTCTCCAGTCGAAGTGAGTTGCCAGTCGGTTTGTTATCCGGATAGCTGCAACAACGGGTGTGGAGGCAACGGGTTGACGTCGGCTGAATAATTTTGCGCAGCGCTCTTGGCAAGGCAATAACGCTGATCTATACGATGTGAGTTGCATCACACCGTCAATGAATAATCTTTGTCGGTTGAAACTTATGTCAGAAGGAATGGCGGGCTAAGCCCGCTGCATCGGCGGCAAGTTTGGTAATGCCTTGCCAATCGCCGGCGTTCATCAGCTTCGCTGGCGCTACCCATGAGCCGCCCACGCAGGCCACGTTCGGTAACGATAAGAACTCCGGCGCAGTTTCACGCGTGATGCCGCCAGTGGGGCAGAACAGCACATCGCTGAAAGGTGATGCCAATGCTTTAAGCATGCCGATGCCGCCAGCCTGCATGGCAGGGAACAATTTCAGTGCATCGAAACCTTGCAAGCGTGCGGCGATGACTTCGGAAGCTGTCATCACGCCAGGCAATAAAGGAAAGTTCACCGTGCGCGATGCATGTGCTAACTCCGCAGTCAGCCCCGGCGATACGCCGAACATCGCACCGGCGCGTTCGGCTTGTTGAAAATCTTCCGGCTTGCTGAGTGTGCCCACGCCGATGATGGCATCGGGTGCGGCTTTGCGCATTGCTTCGATCGCCGCTAATGCCACGGGTGTACGCAATGTGACTTCCAATACTTTCAAGCCGCCGGCACACAGTGCTTGCGCCAATGGGGCGGCGTGCGCCAAGTCGTCAATGATCAACACCGGGATGACCGGCGCTACTTTCATGATGTCGCGAATGTGCATGATGGCTCGATAGGTTTAGATTTGAGTGAAAGAAAGTAAGTAAGGTTAAAGAATGATGGTTCGTGTGAGTCATGGGCCGCTCCTACAAAGAGTCGGATTTCAACCATGCATAAGCGCGCACGATCAAAACCCAAAAGTACTCGCCCCCCCTTCCGCATCACACGCATTGCCGCGCAGGCTGCCGAACAATTCACGGCCCATGCCGAATGTATTGCGATTGAGATCGGGTGTGGCTTCGTGTCGAGCCAGCCACACTTCACTGACGACGCGTGCTTCGAGTATGCCGCGATAACTGTCCAGATGGATCAAATCGCCATCGCGCACATGACGCAATGGACCGTTGTTCACACATTCCGGCGTGACATGTATCGCTGCAGGCACGGTGCCCGATGCGCCCGACATGCGGCCATCCGTGACCAACGCGACTTTGAAGCCGCGGCTTTGTAGTGAACTCAATGCCGGTGTGAGTTGATGCAACTCAGGCATGCCGTTGGCGCGCGGACCCTGATAACGCACCACCGCAATGAAGTCGCGTTCCAGTTTGCCTTGCTTGAATGCCTTGACCACCTCGAGTTGATCGTCGAACACCAGCGCGGGTGCAGTGACCACACGATGTTCCGGCGCAACCGCGGAGGTCTTGATCACTGCGCGGCCCATGTTGCCCTTGAGCAATTTCAGACCGCCATCGCTGCTGAATGGACTGCTGGCCGGACGCAACACGGCGGTGTCGCCACTGACAGCGGGTGCGTCACGCCATGCCAACCGACCATCGATTAAAAATGGTTCTTGTACGAAGTGCCGCAGGCCCGGACCCATGACCGTCTGCACATCGCCATGCAACAGCCCGGCTTGTAACAGCTCGCGAATCAGAAAGCCCATGCCGCCGGCGGCATGAAAGTGATTCACATCGGCGCTGCCGTTGGGATAGATGCGCGCCAGTAATGGAATGACATCGGACAGTTCGCTGAAGTCATCCCAGTTGATCAACACGCCTGCCGCCTTCGCCATGGCGACCAGATGCAGGGTGTGATTGGTGGAACCGCCGGTGGCCAACAGCCCAATGATGCCGTTGATGATGGCTTTGACATCGATGACTTCCGCCATCGGCGAATAGTGATCACCCAGCGCCGTCATCGTTGCCACGCGCTGTGCGGTGGCGCTGGTCAATGCATCGCGCAAGGCGGTGTTCGGTGACACGAACGCGCTGCCGGGCAGGTGCATGCCCATGATCTCCATCAACATCTGATTGCTGTTGGCGGTGCCGTAAAAGGTGCACGTGCCTTCGCTGTGATAACTCTGTGCCTCCGATTCCAGCAAGGCATCGCGGCCCGCTTTGCCTTCGGCAAACAGTTGGCGGATCTTCGCCTTCTCCTTGTTGGGCAAACCCGATGGCATCGGACCCGCCGGTACAAAGATGATCGGCAAGTGACCGAACGACAACGCGCCGATAAACAATCCCGGCACGATCTTGTCGCACACACCCAGGCACAAGGCCGCATCGAACATGTTGTGTGATAACGCGATGGCGGTACTCATGGCGATGACATCGCGACTGAACAGCGATAGTTCCATGCCGGGTTGTCCTTGCGTTACGCCATCGCACATTGCAGGCACGCCACCGGCGAATTGCGCCACCGCACCTGCGGAACGCGCGGCAAGCTTGATCAATTCAGGATAACGCTCGAACGGACGATGCGCCGACAGCATGTCGTTGTAGGCGGAAACAATCGCAATGTTGGGCCAACTGCCGGACTTCAGTTGCGGCTTATCAGGTGCGTCCGCCGCTGCAAAACCATGAGCAAGATTGGTACACGCCAGGTGTGCACGCGCCGGACCTTGTCCGCGTGTGGCTTGTATGCGTAGCAGATAAGTCTGACGTGCATCCCGGCTGCGCGCCGTTATCCGCGCAGTGACTTCGGCAATGCGGGGATGCAGCGGTGTATACGCGGGCATGTGGATGTCTCAGTGAAGTGACGGAGCTAAGGTATAGCACCTGTGTTGCAGCACACGGGTTCTGCAAGAGAACGAGGGCCATTGTAGGTTTCTGATGAACCCTTGCCTACGGCAATTCGCCGTCGCAAGCCACATTCATTGCACGAGCTTCATCGTGGGGCGCAATGAGCGCCGCATGGCGTTGCAACGCTCCTTAATCGATCAGATAGCGAATCGATTTACTTGGAGTGAGCGCTCTGATCAGCTCAGCCATGTGTTAAGAGCACCCTCACCCTGGCCCTCTCCCTTAGGGAGAGGGGATATGAAGTGATGCAATACAATTTGTGAGACGGAATGGTCATCGCTGGTAATGGTGTGCAGCCAGCGTGAATAGTGAGTGAAGGTCGCATTACATTGCGGCCGCATCGATATCCAGAGCAAGCTTCACGACATCGTGGCGAGCGATGCATGGATGCGTTCCATGGCTCGCGTGCATAGCGTCGCGGTAGGCACTAAGATCGGCACCGGCTGTTACATCCAAGTGTCGAGCAACTATCATGCACCATCCCCACGAGCATCGCTTTCTCGATGCCCATGCGTTGGCCCGCGCGTTGGCGGGCGAGATACAGGTTGATCTGCAGGAAGCGATTGCCGCACGCGGTACTGCAAGCATGGTGGTATCGGGAGGTCGCACGCCGGTTACGTTGTTTAATCAATTGGCCGGCGAGGCGCTGCCATGGGACAAGGTCTGGATTACGCTGGCCGATGAGCGTTGGGTTGATGCGCATGATGCGGCCAGCAATGAGCGGCTGGTGCGTACCGAATTACTGCAACAGCGCGCCGCCGCAGCGCAGTTTGTGAGCCTGAAGAATGCGGCAGAGACGCCAGAGGCCGGTGTCGAATGGGCGTGGCGTTCGCTGGCGCGTATGGCGCGGCCATTTGATGTGGTGCTGCTGGGCATGGGCGACGATGGTCACACCGCGTCGTTGTTTCCCAATTCTCCGCATCTGACGCAGGCACTGGATACTTCCAAGCCGCCAGCCTGTGTGGCGATGCAAGCACCAGTTCCACCGCAACAACGTTTGAGCTTGAATCTCACCGCATTACTCGATGCGCGTCGTATCGTGTTGCACATTCAAGGCGAAGGTAAGTGGTCGGTTTATCAAACCGCCAAACAACGCGGTGCGGTGGAACTGATGCCCATACGCGCGGTCCTGCATCAACAGGATGTGCCGGTGGATGTGTTCTGGTCGCCGTGATGAATATCTGATTGAACGAATCGATTGCGCTTACTTACAGCAGAGATAACCAATGCAATCACCCTTGCGTTTATTGGCAGACATCGGCGGCACCAATGCGCGTTTCGCGCTCTGCGAGGGACGGCAGATTCGCGATGAACGGCAACTGCGCTGCGCCGACTATGCCAGCATCGATCAGGCCATTGCGTATTACTTGAATACAGTTGGTGAACAACATCCGGTGCAGGAGGCGGCATTGGCGATTGCGGCGCCCTTGCTTGGCGATCAGATCAGCATGACCAATCACCACTGGCGCTTTAGTGTGAGCGCGCTGCGTCAGCAGATGCATTGGCGACGCTTGATCATTCTTAATGACTTCACTGCACTGGCGATGGCGATTCGCTACTTGCCGGAAGCGGAGTTGCGTCAGGTTGGTGGCACCAGGCATCCGTCCGAAATGCCGATTGCGCTACTGGGTGCGGGCACGGGCCTGGGTGTGTCTGGCTTGGTTTATGGCGGGCAACATTGGTTGCCACTGCAAGGCGAGGGTGGGCATGTGAGTCTCGCGCCGGGCAATGAACGGGAAATTGCCGTGCTCAAACAATTGTGGCGGCGCTTCGAACATGTGTCCGCCGAGCGCGTACTGTCGGGGCCGGGTTTGCTGAATTTATATACGGCGATCTGCGAACTGGATAACGTGACCGCCACGCTGAGTGAACCTGCTGAGATCACGCAACACGCGGTGAATAACAGCAACGTCCAATGCGTGGAAACCTTGCAGATGTTCTGCGGTCTGCTCGGCAGTGTGGCCGGCAATTTGGTGCTGACCTTGGGCGCGACCAATGCGGTGTATGTAGGTGGCGGCATCGTGCCGCGCCTTGGCGAGTACTTCGCGCAATCACCGTTCCGTCAGCGTTTTGAAGCCAAGGGACGTTACGTGGAGTATCTGCGCGCCGTGCCGGTGTATGTAATCAATACCGAGCAACCGGCGTTTATTGGTCTGGCGCAATCGTTTACCAATCCGGGGTCACGCATTGAATCGGTGGGATGACCATCCGTTAACGATGCAGGAGCGGCCATAACAATTGAATGTGACCGCTTCTCCAAGTCGCCGCTGACACAAACAAAAACGCCGCAATATTTGCGGCGTTTTCATCATGCATATCACAGCGCTGCTTACTTCTTATACCGCGCAATGCCGTCGCTGATTTCTTGCTTGGCATCGTCCACGCCGGCCCAGCCTTCCACCTTCACCCACTTGCCTTTTTCCAGATCCTTGTAGTGTTCGAAGAAGTGCTGGATGGGCGTGATGCGGTGTTCGTTGATATCCAGATACGATTTCCAGTGGCTGTAGATGGGCAGAATCTTGTTGTCCGGCACGGCCAGCACCTTGGCATCGCCACCGGCTTCATCGGTCATCTTCAGCACGCCGAGCGGACGGCAACGCACCACGACGCCGGGGAACAGGGGATAGGGCGTCATCACCAGCACATCCACCGGGTCGCCGTCGTCGGCAATGGTCTGCGGCACGTAGCCGTAGTTGCAGGGATAGTGCATGGCCGTACCCATGAAGCGATCGACGAACACGGCGCCGGTTTGTTTGTCGACCTCGTACTTGATCGGGTCGGCATTCATCGGGATCTCGATAATGACATTGAAAAATTCTGGCGCCTTGTCGCCGGGCGTTACGAGATCCAGACCCATGAGAAAACCTCTGATTGAATGGCTGAGTGAATGAACGGCGGTGCCGAGCACCGACGTCACGGCAGCACTTATGCTGCAGAGCGGCATTCTACACAATCACTCCGGCAAAACTGTGCGGCAGTCGCGGCGGACCCAGAGGCGGTCTGCCGCATTGCCCAAGTTCTACAGCCGGACCTGACTGCCGATCTCGATGACGCGATGCGCCGGCACGCCGAAGTGAATGGCGGCGAGCTGCGCATTGCGTCCCATGATAGCGAACAAACGTTTGCGCCAGATAGGCATGCCTGAGCCACTGCTGACCAAGGGATTTTCGCGACCGACGACGTAAGTGGTCTCGTCGGGTTTGTATTCCAGTCCCTTGTCTTCCGCAGCACGCAACGCCGAAATGATGCTGGGCGTTTCCATAAAGCCGAAGCGAGCGACCACGCGATACAAACCGGGCGCGATGGTTTGCACCGTGATGCGTTCATCGCTGGGAATGGTCGGCACATCGGCGCTGGTAAAGGTGAACAGCAGATTGCGCTCATGCAGCACGCCATTGAAGCGCAGATTCTGCGTCAGCGTGCGTGGCACGCCGCTGGCTTCGCTGACCATGTACACCGCGGTGCCGGCGGCACGTCGCGGCGGTTCTTTTTCCAGCGAAGCGAGAAAATCGCGGGTGCTGATTTGTTGCGTGGTGAGTAACCAGTTGAGCGTCTTGCGGCCTTCATACCAAGTGCTCATCAACAGGTAGGCGCCGGCACCTACCGCCAGCGGCAACCAGCCACCGCTGAAAAATTTCATCATGTTGGCAATGAAGAAACACAACTCGATGAATGCCGTTAAAGTCAGTGTCACCGTGATGGTTTTATGCAGCGGCCACTGCACCGAACGTAACAGGAGAATCAGCATGGTGCTGACCATCACCATGCTGCCCGATACGGCGATGCCGTAGGCATTGGCCAATGCGCCGGACGAGCGGAAGCCGATGACCAACAACACGGTGCCGACAAATAACAGCCAATTGATGGAAGGCAAGTAAACCTGGCCGATCTCATCCTCTGACGAATGGCGTACTTTTAGACGTGGCAGATAGCCGAGGTTTATGGCCTGTCGTGCAACCGAAAATACGCCAGAGATCAGTGCCTGCGAAGCAATAACGGTTGCTGCCGTGGCCAGCACGATCATGATGGGCAGCGCCCAGCTCGGCGCAAGCAGATAAAAGGGATTGACGATTGTCTCGGGTGAACGCAGCAACAACGCGCCTTGACCAAGATAATTAAGAATCAACGCAGGTAACGTCACCGTGAAACAGGCGTTACGAATCGGCATGCGGCCAAAGTGACCCATGTCGGCATACAGCGCCTCGCCACCGGTAATGGCGAGAAAGACTGATGACAAGGTGACAAAGCCGGTCCACCCGTTGTGGACGAAAAACTGCACGGCGCAAAGCGGGTTCAGCGCTTTGAACACTTCCGGCGTTTTTAAAATGGATGCAAGACCCAAAACTGCCAAGGTGACAAACCAAAGCATCATGATGGGCCCGAACGCACGTCCTATTGCGCCGGTGCCATGCTTTTGCACAACAAACAGAACCGTCAGGACGAGGATTGAGCCGGGGACCACCAAGCGCTCGAACTCCGGTGAAACGACGCTGATACCCTCCATCGCGCTGAGTACCGAAATTGCGGGAGTGATAAACCCATCACCCAAAAACAGCGCGGCGCCAAATACTCCGAGCGCAGCGACCGGCGACCATAAACGCCAATTTTTCGAGGCGCTGACCAACAGAGTGCTCAGCGCGAGCACTCCGCCTTCGCCTTTATTGTCGGCACGCATCACGATGCCAACGTACTTAACGGCGATGATCAAAATCAGAGACCAGAAAACCAGCGATAAGATGCCGAAGATATTGTCATGCGTTAGGGCGATATCGGGGTGAGCCAGAAAGCACTCTCGCAGTGCATACAGCGGACTGGTGCCGATGTCACCGAACACCACACCCAGCGCGCCCAGCATCAAGGTGCGGGGATTGCCACAGTGCTGATTCGATGCGCTGGAGTGTGAGGAGCTGTCGGAGGTCGACATCGCCGAGTCTGAATTCATGAACAGCGTGGCGTGAGCCACGTCCTTTGCCTGAGTTGCGCAAATTGCCGAAAACGGCGGCCGCGCTATGTCAGGTTATATGGGTTGGAAGTCGGATTTTCCCGGTAAACATGCATATGACTGTCGGGGTTGTGCGTCAGTGCTTGTGGGGCGATGTACTTGCCGCCACACTCACCGTCGCACCAACAATTAGTAAAAATACCACATGAAGAAAATGGACGCTCTGGACCCAGCGACGATGACCGGGCTACTTCGTGAGGGTGTGTTGGCCATCCGCCCTGAGCATATTGGTTTGACGACCGCGACCTGTCCCTCCGTATGGGGCGTGATGATGGAGTTGGCGGACGCCGATGTCGTGGTGTCGCTGGTCGCATTGGTGGATGGCTCGGTGAGCATTTACTTGAGCGATGGCAGCGGCGTCATCGGTTGTGGCTTGCATCCCGATGTGCGGGCGGTCGCCGCGAAAATGCTGCACGTCGCCGCGCAGGTCGTCGATCAATGTCAGCCCACCGAACGCTGCCTCACGCCCACTCATCATCAAGTGCGGTTTCACTTGCTGACCATCAATGGTCTCTTCAGCGGCGTCGCCAATCGGGCCGAGCTGGATGAAGGCGCGGAAGCGCTTGCCGAGCTTTACTATGCCGCTCATGGCGTCATCGGCATGGTGGAATTGCTCGGCGCGGGTGTCGATCTAGTTGATGAAATGCGCTTGGCGCAAACCACCGCACAACACGATGGCGGCACCGACCTTGTCAGCCACATTACCAGTCGCGTTGATGAACCGGAATTCAAAGCACGAGGTCGTGGATGTCGAATTCTGCCGTATGTTGGCGCTGTGGCGCGTCGCTCGCGGAGCTGACGCCGCCGTTATCGCGATTCGATAGCTGCAAGCAGTGTCGTGCCGACCTGCATGTTTGCAAGCTATGCCGCTTTCATGACCTTACCGTGGCGAAACAATGTCGCGAACCCATAGCCGAAGAAGTGCGCGATAAACAACACGCGAATTTTTGCGATTACTTCACCGTGCGCGACGATGCGTATCGACCAGCAGACACGGCCGCCAGCGACGCGGCACGCGCGCAACTGGAAGCGCTATTCGGCAAGCCTGCTGCATGCGGTAATCGGCAAAACGATGCTCAGGAAAAGGCTGCTGCAGCAGTGCGGGATTTGTTTGACGATAAAAAAATGTAACTGCCGCGCGATCGTCATACATACTTGGCAGAATAAATACGAACGATTGAACCGGGTGGATTCAATCGAGTCAGTGGGGATTTCTGAAGCGGAGGTCAGCCATGGCCCAGATGAGTTGGATGATGTGGCAGCAGCAAGTGCTGAACAAGATTCGCCGCGATTACGCCGATATTCTCGAACACTTGACGCTTGACGATATCGATTGGCCCAGTTGGCGTGATCTGTACGACCAGGGCAGATCGGCATCCGATGCGGTTGATCATGCTTTCGTGCGCACCAGTGATGTGAAGCGCCGTCGTACTGATCGCTACTGATAGCCGCGCGCCTGCAACGAAAACAGATGCGCGTAGTGACCGTTCGCCTGCATTAGCTGCTGATGGTTGCCGTGTTCGATGACGCGCCCATGTTGAATCACGGCGATCTGATCGGCCATGCGCACCGTGGAAAAGCGATGCGAGATCAGAATCGCAATGCGGTTGCGGGTCAGTGTCTGAAAGTGCGCGAATATTTCGGCTTCCGCGCCTGCATCCATCGCGGCGGTGGGCTCATCCAGCACCAGGATGTCGGCATCGGTGCGCATGAAGGCGCGCGATAGCGCGATCTTCTGCCACTGGCCGCCGGATAACTCGCGACCATCCTTGAACCATTTGCCAAGTTGCGTGTGATAACCGGCGGGCAAGGATTCGATCAACGGCGTCGCCATGCCTTGCTCTGCCGCTTTGCGCCATTCCAGTTCGTTATCGAAATGCCGCACGTCACCCACGCCGATGTTTTCGCCCAGCATCAACTGGTAGCGGGCGAAGTCCTGAAAAATGACGCCAACGCGCCGCCGCAAGGTGGCTTCGTCCCAATCCTTGAGATCGACGCCATCCAGCAAGATGCGGCCGCTGCTGGGTACGTACAGGCGCGTCAGCAATTTGATCAAGGTGGTTTTGCCTGAGCCATTCTCGCCAACCAGTGCTAATGATTGTCCGGGCTGTATGTGCAGATTGATGTCCTGCAGCGCAGCCTGCGATGCACCGGGATAGATAAAGCTGACGTTTTCAAAACGAATGCCGTCGGCAACGGCAGTGCCGACCGTACGCGTGCCAGTGGACGGGACAGTCGGTGTTTCCAGGTATTCATACAACGTCGACAGATACAGATTGTCTTCATACATGCCGCCCACTGCCGACAAGCTCGCCGACACCGCCGCTTGTCCCTGACGAAACAACATCAGGTACATGGTCATCTGACCCAGCGTGATACGCAGCGCAATGGCGGTGAGTGCAATCCATGCATACGCGCCATACAACGCGCCAGTGCCGATCAAACCCATGAAAAAGCCCCAGGTATCGCGACGAATGGTGAGGTTGCGATCTTCGCGATATAACCTGCGATAAATCTGTCGATACCGTTCCAGCATCAACGGGCCGAGATCGAACAGCTTCACCTCTTTGGCGTGATCTTCACGGGCAATGACCGTTTCCAGATAAATCTGCATCCGTGTTTCCGGCGAACGCCAGCGAAACAAGCGAAACGCATCGCCGGAAAACTTGGTCTCGGCAATAAATGCGGGCAAACCTGAGCACAACAAAATGATCAGCGCCCATACCGAAAAGTGCACCAACAACGAGGCATAGCTCAGCAGCGAGATCAAATTCTGGATCAGGCCGAAGGTACGCATGACCAGTGATAATGGCCGCTGCGATGCTTCGCGTCGCGCGCGGGTGAGTTTGTCGTAGAACTCGCTGTCTTCGAATTGCGTGAGATCCAGCGTCAATGCTTTTTCAAGAATCATCACATTGACGCGTTGCCCGAGCTGCGCGCGCAACAAAGACTGGCACAGCGACAAACCCCGTTGCGTGCCGGCCAGCAGCATGACCACACCTGCCTCCGCCAGAACCCAGTTAAGCGTGGCATTTCTCGCCGCCACATCGGTGTGATGGTTAATGGCCACCACCACCGCATCGACGATATGCGCGCCGATGTACGCCACACCGGCAGGCAGTGCACCCGCCGCCAGGGTCAGTATGGCCAGGGCCAGGGTCAGTGTTTTGCTGGTGGTCCACACCAGCTCCAGGGCGCGTTGGCTGTACGCAAACACGCCCAGCAGCCCGCGTTTGAGTTGCGATTCAGTTGCATCGGAGGACGGCGGATGTGCTTTCAAAATGGGTCTCGGCTCGGCTCGGGAGAGCGCCGTAAAATTTTCAGTGTGTCGGCTGTCACAGAGGACTGCAACCAATGCGCCGGATATGCGGGAATTCTTGGGGTTGCGGCTTATAGTGCCCACCAACAGCCTTGGCTATTCTGCCGCTCGCCCCGCCGGTTCAAGTGGGCATAGTCAAGTTCTTCAGGTCAGTGAGCATGAGTGACAAAGAGTCCAAACCACCCGCAGGTCGAGCGCCCGGAGCGCCTAAGCAGTCCGGTCGTGTTGCCTATGATTCCAAGGGTAATCCCATCTGGGAATGGGAGACCTCGACCGGTGTGTTCGATCGCAATGTCACCACGCAACGTTTGAAGAAGCTGGAAGCCAAGTTGACGCTGGAAGAAACCCAGCCCGTCCCAAAGATTAAGCCGCTGGCGGTGCAAGAACCCGATCGCCTGCCCGGTGGTGGAGTGAATCCCTATGATACTGGCGGTCGCAGCAATGCGGCACCCTCTGCCCCCGCATCGTTGCATCCCGCCATGGCGCACAAACACAAAGTTGCTGAACGCGCGCCGGTCAGCAAGTCATTAGTCAGCAAGTACGCCGCACAGCGAAAAGATGCGCCGGCCAAGCCGCAGGGTTTGTGGGACAAATTGAAATCGCGTTTGAAGGGCGATAAGTGATACCAACAATGTAAGTGGTATATGCATGGCGAGGCGCATGATTCAAAACAAAAAGGCGAACCGATTGGTTCGCCTTTTTTGTTCGGTGTATTGAGCTGTTAACCCGCATGCACAGATCATGGCGTAGGAGCGGCCTGCTTTTATTAATGGGGCCGCGAATAAAATCATCGCGGCCCCATCAATCCAAACAGGCCGCTCCTACAACGACGATAATCACAAGGCATGACGTCGTACAACGCCACGCCTCTGCCTCAAAATTACTGCGCCGTAATCTTGTCGAACACACCGCCATCGGCGAAGTGCTTCGCCTGCGTCGTCGGCCAGCCGCCGAAGTCTGCAATCGTTACCAAGGTTGGAATCTTCGGAAACACCTTGCTGTACTTGGCTTGTGCGTCGGCACTGCGTGGTCGATAGAAGTTGCGACCGATGATGTCCTGACCTTCTGCCGAATTCAGATACTCAAGGTACGCAGTGGCCACGTCGCGGGTGCCATGACGCAACACATTCTTGTCGATCACTGCCACCGAGGGTTCGGCAAGAATGCTGACCGACGGGATCACGATCTCGAATTTATCCGCGCCGAATTCCTTGATCGACAGAAACGCTTCATTTTCCCAGGCCAGCAGCACATCGCCGATGCCGCGTTGTACGAAGGTGGTGGTTGAGGCGCGCGCGCCGCTATCGAGCACCGGCACGTTCTTGTACAGCTTCTGTACGAAGGCTTGTGCGGTGGCTTCATTGCCGCCGGGTTGTTTCAATGCATAGGCCCAGGCAGCCAGGTAATTCCAGCGTGCACCGCCTGAGGTTTTCGGATTGGGTGTCACCACCGATATGCCGGGTTTGATGACATCGTTCCAATCTTTGATGCCTTTGGGGTTGCCTTTGCGCACCAGGAAAACAATCGTCGACGTGTAAGGCGATGAGTTGTTGGCAATACGTGTGATCCAGTTGGCGGGCAGCAACTTCGCGTTGGCAGCAATGGCATCGATATCCGACGCCATCGCCAACGTCACCACATCGGCTTGCAAGCCATCGATCACCGAACGTGCCTGTTTGCCTGAGCCGCCGTGCGATTGCTTGACGCTGACCTTGTCGCCGGTTTTCTTTTCCCAATATGCGGCGAAGGCTTTGTTGTACTCCTCGTACAGCTCGCGAGTCGGATCGTATGAAACGTTGAGCAAGTCGATGTTCTTTGCCTGTACGGGCGCGGCGAGCAGTGTCAGTGCGCTGACTGCAACCAGCACGCTACCTTTCAGCCAATGATTGAAAGACATGATGTGTTCTCCAACAAAATTCAAATAGATTCGTTAATGGTGTGGTGACTTAGAACGCCAGTGCAAAGCGCGTGACGTAAGCATTTTCGTCTTTGCGATCGGTGATGGCCGCAGCAGTGCCGGCGCCACCGTCGAAGCTGGTATGGTCGTATTCAACGGTCCAGCGCACATTCTGATTGAGATACCAGTTGATGGCGACACTGTAGCCGGTGGCCGCGCTCACTGCGGTAGCGGGATTCGCGAATGAAGCCGAGCCACCGACGAACGCGTTGTCGTCGATATCCAGCTTTTGATAACGCGCGGCAATTTCCCAGGCGCCGATGCCGGGTTGACCGATGCTGAAATTGTTACGCGGCGTGGCGCTGTTGTAGGTCGCATCTTCACCGGTGAGGAAGTAGGTCGCCGCGACCTGCCATGCCTTGTTTTTCAGCGTCGCCGAATTGGTGCCGGCGCTGGTGTGGCGACTCACTTCCTGCTTGGATTCGACGTACTCGGTGATCACACCCAGGCTGCCGTAGTAGTAATACGCCTGTGGCGATAGGCGCGTGGCTCTGCCATCGGCATAGGTGGCTTCATTGAGATTCAACGTCACAACGTTGTCGCCGCGATAGCTGAATAATGTTTGTTGTGCAGCGGTGCGATAAGTAGGCAACCAAGTGTTGGTGGTAACGACCGGCACCACTTGCGTGGTAGCGCCAGTCGCAGAGCCGCTGGCCAGCGATACGTCGGCATTGCCGCGCTTGCTGCCGGTGGTGGCGGCAAGGCCAACGCCAAGCCCACGCAAGTAGTAGTTGCTGCTGTTGGAGAACGGCAGCACGAACACACGGGCGGCCACTTCGCGTTTGTTATCGCTGTCAGCATCGGGATTGGGATTATTTTCCGAACCGTTGCCATCGATCGTGCCGTCGAAAATACCAGCGGCGTAATTCACAACGCCGTTAAGCACCGCGCCCGAGAACTGCACGCCGAGATCGCGATTGGGTACCAGCGAACTGGGAAAGCCTAGCTCCAAGAACTTGTTGAACTGCTCGGTCTGCAAGCGCTCAAGACCGACCGGATTCTTGAATTTACCTGCCGTGACTACTGCCCATGGCTTGAAACGCGCAGCGACGTAGCTATCGAGAATCACAGTACGGCCGCCGGCAAACTCCGGTTGAAAACGAAAGTCATAAATGCTGTACAGCGTGCCTTCAATGACGGGACGAATCTTGCGCGTCAGAAAGCCATTGGCCGATTGGTATGCGCTGGTGCCGGCCACGCCATTGGTGAGATTGGCGGTGTCGTCGTAATCGGCGAAATAACGACCGTCGAAATTCAGCGTGCCGCGCAGCTTGATGGAATTCTTGCCGTCCGCCGAATTGAGCGAAAAGCCGCTGCCTCCGGCCTTTACCACCGGGGTTGAAGTGGCCGCAGCGGTGGAAGCTTCGTTCGCCAGCTCCAGCTTGCGCTCGAGAATTTTGATGCGTTGTTCTTGATCGGCGAGACGCTCCTCAGTGGTAGGTGCGTCGGCACTCTGGGCCAGCACTGCTGCTGCCGGTGTGATAGCCAGAGTCAAGGCAGCCAGGGTGGCTGTGCGCATATCGATACTCCTGATGTCGTGGTGAACAGCGTGATGTCGCTGCGATGACGACATGCTAGGAGCGAGATGGTTATAAGGTCAGTAACGGAGCGGTTATGAATCGGTAGCAATTCATAACCGCGTCGACTGAAGATATGACGGAATATATGGCGCGTTATCGCGAGCGCAATTACCGCACCGGCAATTGAATATCCGCAAACAGCGCGTCGACTTCTTCCTGTGATTGCGTGTTGCTGGCGCGATCGATCAGGCGGCGATTGAGATGCGGCGCCAATAATTGCAGGAAGTCGTACATGTAGCGACGCAGCACACCGTCGCGCGAAAAGCCTACCCAGGTGGTGTGGATCGGGAATAGATGTGAGGCATCGATGGCCACCAGATCGCGATCTTCCTTTTGATCCACGGCCACATCGGCGATGATGCCGACGCCGAAGCCCAGGCGCACATAAGTCTTGATCACATCGGCATCGCGCGCGGTCAATGCCACATTGGGTTCGAGTCCGGCTTTGGCAAAAATCTGTTGCAACGATGACGGGCCGGTAAAGCTGAACACATAGGTGACGATGGGATATTGCGCCACTTGCTTGAGCGTCGGCTTCTTGATCTGCGCCAGCGGATGATTGGGCGGCACGATGATCTGCCGGTACCACTGATAGCAGGGCAGCAATACGAATTTGCGGAAGTGTTCGATGGAGCCGGTGTTCACCGCGAAATCGATGCGGTCCAGTTCCGCCATCTCACCGATCTGTTCGGATGTGCCTTGGTGCAGATGCAAGTGCACATTCGGATACTTGGCACGGAATTGCTGAATTACGCTGGGCAGCACATAGCGCGCCTGGGTATGCGTGGTACCGATGGACAAGGTGCCGCGATCCTCGTCCTTCAAGTCGGCCGAAATGCTCTTGATGTTCTGCACTTCACGCAGGATGTGCAGCGCGCGTTCGATCACCTTCTGCCCCGCCGGGGTGATCTTGGTCAGCGTGCGGCCACTGCGGACAAAAATGTTGAAGCCCAGTTCGTCTTCCAGCAGCTTCAACTGCTTGCTGACCGCAGGTTGAGAGGTATGCAGTTTTTCCGCAGCGGCAGTGATGTTCAGGCCGTTCTGGGCGACTGCGGCGAGGTAACGTAGTTGTTGTAGCTTCATGGCGCAGTGAGGCAGGTGGTCTTCATGGAGCGCAATAGTGACACAAAGGAAACGACAGTGTCCCGCGCCGCGTGCACCTGCGCGCCGGGGCGTTCGCCGACAGCATTGATGCGTGCATCGCAGGCATAGTGAACATCTATTTCAGCACGCTTGTTTACAGGGTCATACTGACTGCAAGCACTGGTTGCCAAGAGGAGCGTGATCGAGATGAGCACTACTATCGATATCGGCATCAACGAAGCAGACCGCAAGAACATTGCCGCCGGCCTGGCCAAGCTGCTGGCGGACACTTACAGCTTGTATCTCAAGACACATAACTTTCACTGGAACGTCACCGGCCCGATGTTTCAGACCCTGCATCTGATGTTCGAAACCCAGTACACCGAACTGGCGCTGGCGGTGGATCTGGTTGCCGAACGCATTCGCTCGCTGGGCTTTCCTGCACCCGGCACTTACAGTGAATACGCCAAGCTGAGTTCCATCAAGGAGACCGCCGGCGTGCCCAAAGCACTGGAGATGATCGAGTTGCTGGTGGAAGGTCAGGAAGCCGTCGTGCGCACTGCGCGGAGCATTTTCCCCGCAGCAGAAGCCGCACACGATGAAGCGACGGCCGACTTGCTGACGCAGCGCATCCAGTTGCATGAGAAGACGGCATGGATGTTGCGGAGCTTGCTGGATAAGTAAGGCGCGCAACGATTGAGTCGAGCTGAAGCTTGCGTCATTTCTATTCCCTCTCCCTCAGGGAGAGGCAGGGTGAGCGTGACCCGAGGTTCTCGTAGGTTGGGCTGTAAAGCCCAACATGTCTTTATCGATTGTTAATCGATGTTGGGCTTATCAGCCCAACCTACCTTCTGCGCTGCGTCCTGCATGCATGACATTCAACTGCAGTCGCATCGATGTGACCTTTTGCCTCTTCGTAGTACCACTGTTGATCTCTCGCCCTCCAGATTTCACGCTTGCCACATTTGCGACAAGTGAAGGGTTTATCGAGATAGAACATCGGCAGGCCGCCGTACGTGTTGATGTGCGACAGCTTGGCATGATCGGCCGCAACAGCAGAGGGATGGGTTTGCTGTTGTGAGCCGTGCAAGCCGAGCACTCTTTCAGCTTCCTGAAGTTCCTGTTCGCTAGGATTCTGGCCCGTATTCACCGGCATGCTGGTTTTATTGCGCGATGGTTTTTTACGCATTGATCTCTGCGCTACAGTTGTCGCAAGGCATGCAGGGGTTATCGCTTGCTCCGCATCTCATTAATCAACTCCATCTGCACCTCCTGTATCTCCACCAATCGTTCCCATTGATGCGTCAACAGATGATCGATCTTTTGATGCAGTTGGCGAATCTCCAGCTCAGCTTTGAGATTGACCTGATAGTCATGTTGAGCATGCAGTCGGTCGCGCGCTTCCTGTCGGTTCTGACTCATCATGATCAGCGGCGCCTGTATGGCAGCCAGCGCGGACAGCACCAGGTTCAACAGAATGTAAGGATAAGGATCGAACGGCTTGCTCATCATCAGCCATGAATTTAACGCCATCCAGCCGAACAGCAGCACGGCGAAGATCATGATGAAAGACCAGCTACCGCCAAATGAGGCGATGCGATCTGCAAGGCGCTGACCGAAGGTGAGGTTGGCCTCGATCTCCTGTGGATCACGCGACATCAGTTCGTGCTTTTGCAAGCCTTCCAGCACTTCGCGATCGAGCTGGCTGAGTTCGCCTTGTTCGTCTTTCAACAACGAGCTCACGTACTGCTGTTGAAAGCGTTGCAGGTCGTCGACGCAGATCCACTGGTTATCATCCCAGTGCCCCGTCTCGCGCTGGATCAATTGCGCCAGCGCGGGCCGGATGATGGCGGCACGACGCAATTTGCTGCGTTGAGTGGTGTGGCAAATCTGGCACGCGGGAGCATTGGCGGCTGGCTTCATGATGTGTGCTTGAGAATGACGAGGTCGCCATTGTCGACCTTGCGCGGCGTAATTCCCAATCGCGCACCGTCCAATCGGTTGAGACGCAAATCAGGCCCGCGTGGCTTGACGCTCTCTTCCTGCGCGGTAATACTCGCCGCCCATGATCACTCGCACGCAAATCACCCAAACCTCACGCCGCTGGTGGTGGCGCCGCTCATAACGGAGCAGGGCGCTGGGCCCGTGATTTAGCGTGATCTAACGATTTTTGACGACACCAGAACCCATCTCCGAGACCGCCGGGGGTGGGTTTTTTGTTTGTGCCTGCTTTTCGGCCAGTTTTGACTGAATCGAATTGCATGAACAGGAGTTTCACTTGAAACCGCCATTTGATATTGCTGCCGATCTAGACACGCCGGTGTCGGCTTATTTGAAGCTCAAGCCGTTTCGGCCGCGTTTTTTGCTGGAAAGCGTGGAAGGCGGCGAGCGCCTGGCGCGTTATTCGTTCATCGGCTTCGGCGATTGCCTCGAAGTGCGATTAGACGCCAAGGGCCTGAAAGTCGGCGCGCAGCAATTGCCGGTGCCGAACAATCAGAACGAATTGTTGAATGCCCTGCGCCGTGCATTGCAACAAGCGCCGTTGCCGACGCCGCATATTCCCGGTGTGCCCTTGCTGGGTGGTCTGGTCGGCGCCTCCAGTTACGACCTGGTGCGTTACTTCGAGCGCCTGCCATCACGTCACAAGAATCTCGATGGCACGCCCGACGCGCACTATCTCGCGCCGCAGTCCATGCTGGTGTTCGATCACCTGACGCGCAGCATGGCGTTGCTGCATGCAGGCTCTGAGTCTGAGCGCCAAAGTCTGCGCAAAGAAGTAATACGTGCACTGCGCGGTGCGGTGCCGGCCAGCGGCCAGCCAGCGCGTTACTCCGAGCCGGTGGCTTCATTGGGTGAAGCCGAGTACATCAATGGCGTGAAGCGTGTGCAGGAATACATTGCCGCCGGCGATGTGTATCAATTGGTGCTGGCGTCGCGCTTCTCCGGTCGTTGCGATCTCGATCCGTTTGAAACCTATCGCGCGTTGCGACTGCTTAATCCTTCGCCATACATGTACTACTGCGATCTCGGCGATCACGTGATTGCCGGTTCATCACCGGAAGCGCTGGTGAAATTGAATGGCGGTCATGCGCAACTGCGCCCCATCGCCGGCACCCGTCCGCGTGGACAGGATGAAGCGCACGACCTGTCGCTGGAACAAGAGCTGCTCGCCGACCCTAAAGAAAACGCCGAGCACGTGATGCTGGTGGATCTTGCCCGCAATGATCTGGGCCGTGTTGCCAAAGCCGGCAGCGTGCATGTGAATCCCTATCGCTGCATCGAACGCTATAGTCATGTGATGCACATCGTCAGTGGTGTGCAAGGTGAAGTGTCACCAGATAAAGATGCCTTCGATCTGTTTGCCGCCGCGTTTCCGGCCGGTACCCTGGTGGGTTCGCCGAAAGTTCGCGCGATGCAAATCATCGATGAACTCGAACCGTGCCGACGTGGTTTTTATGGCGGCACCATTGGTTACTTCGGTTCAACGGGAGACATGGATCAAGCCATCACCATTCGTACGCTGACCTTCAGCGGCGATACCTACAGTTTTCAAGCCGGCGCCGGCATCGTCGCCGACAGCATTCCCAAGATGGAATATCAGGAAGTGCTGGCCAAGAGTGCGATTCTCAGACGCGCACTATCCCTCGCGCAGGAGGGCCTCTGATATGAGCACACCACCCATGAAACCAAGACTGTTGTTAATCGATAACTACGACTCTTTCACCTACAACCTGGTGCAAGCGTTTTTAGTACTGGGTGCGGAAGTGCTCGTGCATCGCAACGATCAGATCACCATTGAACAAGCCGAAGCATTGCAAGCCACGCATCTGTGCATCTCGCCGGGACCGGGCACGCCGCATGATGCCGGCGTATCAATGCCCTTCATTAAACACTTCGCCGGCAAGTTGCCGATCTTGGGTGTGTGTCTCGGTCATCAATCATTGGTAGAAGTGTTCGGCGGCAAAGTGGTACGCGCCGGTCGCCTGATGCATGGCAAGACCTCACCGGTGACGCATGACAACAAAGGCATTCTCATGGGCATGTCCAATCCGTTTGAAGCCGGGCGCTATCACTCATTGATCGCCAAGCCTGAAGTGATGCCCGATGTACTGGAAGTCACGGCAAAAACGCCGGAAGGTGAAATCATGGGCGTGCGCCACAAGCAGTACACGATCGAAGGCGTGCAGTTTCATCCGGAAAGTATCTTGACGCCTGAAGGCCCGACGCTGATGGGCAACTTTCTCAAGCAGAGTTCGGCGTTGCGCTAAGGATTGCATCATGAGCACATTGCGCAACACGTTGGAAGCACTGCTTGAGCATCGTAATTTGAGCGAAGCCGAAGCATCGCAGTTACTCGTTGCACTCACCGATGAATCCATCGCCCCCGCCATGTCCGGCGCATTGCTCGCCGCATTGCGCAGCAAGGGCGTGACACCGGATGAAGTGCGCGGCTTCGCCAAGGCCATGCGCAAACTTGCCAAGCGACCAGTGATTTCGCCCGGCGCGCCGCTGGTGGATATCGTCGGCACCGGCGGCGATTCATCGGGCAGTTTCAATCTATCCACGGGTGCGGGGCTGTTGCTGGCTGCGCTGGATTTTCGCGTGGTCAAACATGGCAATCGCGCCGTATCGAGCCGCAGCGGCAGCGCTGATACATTGGAACAGCTCGGGTTGAAATTGCCGCTGGATGAAGTGGCCGCCGGTAAGGCCCTGGATGCCTGCGGATTTACTTTTCTGTTCGCGCCTTACTATCACGCAGCGACCAAAGCGGTTGCGCCGATTCGACAAGCGCTGGGCGTGCGCACGGTATTCAATATTCTGGGACCGCTATGCAATCCGGCTGAACCGCCGTTTCATTTGATTGGCGCGTTCAATGTCGAGACGGCCAAGTTGATGGCGGAAACACTGTCGGGTTTGCCCGTCAAGCGTGCTTACGTCGTGCATGGCGAACCGGGTTGGGATGAAGCCACGCCCTGCGGCTCGTTCGAATGTTTCGATGTGCGTCCCGGCAAGGTCACGCATCGCAAACGCGACCCCGCCGAGTTCGGTATTCCCCGATGCACCCCCGACGCCCTCAAAGGCGGCGATGCGGCGTATAACGCAGCTTGTCTGCGCGACGTCTTCGCCGGTCGCGATCACGGCGCACATCGTCATGCCATTTTGCTGAATGCGGCATTGGTGCTGGAATTAACTGGCCGCGCCGCATCGCCGTTGCAAGCCATGCAAATGTCGGCAGCAGCGATTGATGATGGCCGGGCGACTGAGGTGCTGAATAAGTTGGCAGCGTTTGGGCAGAGATGAAGGCGTTGATGGTGAGAATTCTGAATTTCAGAAACCCTCACCCTGTCCTCTCCCTAAGGGAGAGGGGACTGAATGCAGCCTCCGTTATCCTTTCCCTCTCCCTTAGGGAGAGGACAGGGTGAGGGTGTTGCTTGGATAGTGATGGATTGCTTCGAGAAATTTAATGTCCGGATTACTCACAGACATGGCCTGCTCGAGTTACGAGCGCTACAAAGCAGCCAAGGCAATCTTGCCCGAGGCGGAGTTGTGGGCGCGCGCCAACGCCATGCCGCTTGCACCCAAGTTGAAGTTGTCTGCAGAAGGTTTCGATCTGATCGCCGAGTGCAAACTCACTTCGCCATCCATGGGTGATCTCTCCGCCAACACCAGCGATGTGCAAACGCGCGTCTGCGATTACGGCTTGGGTGGCGCTGCTGCGGTGTCGGTGCTCACCGAACCCAGTCGCTTCAGCGGCGAACTTGCGCATCTCGAACAAGCTTCCAAAGCCCTGGCGCCATTGAATGTGCCCACCATGCGCAAAGACTTTCTCGTTGAACCTTATCAAGTGATGGAAGCGCGCGTGGCCGGCGCGAGTGGCGTACTGGTGATTGCGCGCATGCTTGACGCGAGTCGCATCACCGCGTTGCTCGATTGCGCCGCGATGCTGCACATGTTCGTACTCATCGAAGCCTTCGACGCCGATGATCTCAAAGTCATCAACGAAGTGCTGGCGACGCGCAAGCAACATGCCGAACAAATTCTGGTCGGCATCAATTGCCGCGATCTGCAAACCTTGAAAGTGAACTTCGATCGCTTCGCTGAACTGGTCGATCTATTGCCCAATGGCTATCTCAAAGTCGCTGAAAGCGGGGTGGGCAATGCCGCTGACGCCAAGCGCGTCGCGCAGCTGGGTTATCAAGTGGCATTGATCGGCACCACGCTCATGAACAGTCCTGAACCGCGCAAGTTGGCACAGGAATTATTGAGCGCGGGTCGCGAAACGGCCCTGGCCACGCGCACCAAAGCCACCGAATTGTTTTCGGTGGATGTGTCCGTCGATGCACCGAAGAAGTAATGGCGCACATCTGGATCAAAATCTGTGGCTTGACCAGCGAGCTGGCCGTTCGCACGGCGATCTCGGCCGGCGTGGATGCAGTGGGCTTTGTGTTCGCGCCATCCAAGCGGCAGGTAACGGTCGAGCAAGCCGCGCAACTGGCTGCAACCGTACCGGCAAAGGTGCAACGCATTGCGGTGATGCTGCATCCCACGCAAACATGGGTGAATGAAGTGTTGAAGATCTTCAAGCCCGATGTGTTGCAAACCGATTGGCAAGATCTTGCCGAACTGACTTTGCCCAGTGAGTTAATGGTGCTGCCCGTCATGCGCGCCGGACAAGCAATGCCGGGCAACATGCCGATACGATTTTTGTTTGAAGGTCCGGTGAGCGGCACCGGTGAAAAGGCCGATTGGAGTCAAGCGGCAAGCCTGGTGCACAGCGGCGAATTGATTCTTGCCGGTGGACTGAATCCCGCCAACATTGCCGGCGCCATTCGCGCTGTGCGGCCATTCGGCGTGGACGTGAGCAGCGGTGTGGAAGCATCGCCGGGCGTGAAAGATCCGCTGAAGATGATTGAGTTTGTGCAAGCCGCGAGAGCTGCGTTGTAGGCCGGGGTTTATACCCGGCTCCGAATGTCGGATTAACACCCGACCTACATGACGAGAGTAGCAATGAAAAGTTTGAACGACACCTTGGATAAGCAAACACTGCTGGCCAATGTCATGAACGACAAGTATCCCGACGAGCGCGGCCGCTTCGGTCCGTTTGGCGGTCGTTATATCCCCGAGACCTTGGTGCCGGCGCTCAATCGTCTTGAAGCGGGTGTGAAACGTTATCTACACGATGCGGAATTCCAGGCCGAGTACCTCGCCGAGTTGCGCGACTGGATCGGCCGGCCGACAGCGCTCACCCATGCACGCACGTTGTCAAAGCGTTGGGGATGTGAGGTGTACTTCAAGCGCGAAGATCTTGCGCACACCGGCGCGCACAAGATCAACAACTCCATCGGTCAAGTGTTGCTGGCGAAAAAACTGGGCGCGAAGCGAGTGATTGCTGAAACCGGCGCAGGCCAACACGGCGTTGCTTCCGCTGCGGCCTGCGCACGGGTGGGTTTGCCCTGCACTGTGTACATGGGCGCGGTGGACATGGAGAGACAAGCGCCGAATGTCGGACGCATGAAGTTACTTGGCGCAACGGTCACGCCGGTGACCAGCGGCGATAAGACCTTGCGGGCCGCCGTCGATGAAGCGTTGCGTGATTGGGTGACCGATCCGAACGGCACTTACTACTGCCTGGGTTCGGCGATTGGTCCGCATCCGTATCCGTATCTGGTGCGTGAGTTTCAAGCCATCATCGGCCGCGAAGCACGTGAACAGATGCTGGCCAAAGCCGGTGGCTTGCCCGATGTGGCGATTGCCTGTGTGGGGGGCGGCTCAAACGCCATTGGTTTGTTTCATCCCTTCGTGAAAGACACACAAGTTGAATTGATCGGCATCGAAGCCGGCGGCACCGGCACGGGTCTGGGTCAGAACGCCGCATCGTTGGCTTATGGACGTCCCGGTGTGCTGCAAGGTTGTTACTCAATGTTGCTGCAAGACGAGCATGGACAAATTCAAGAAACACATTCGGTGTCGGCAGGTCTCGATTATCCCGGCGTGGGTCCTGAACATGCCTTGCTGCAACTGGTTGGCCGCGTGCGTTACGACGGCATCGAGGATGATGATGCATTGAATGCACTGGAAGAGTGTTGTGCCTCGGAGGGCATTCTGCCCGCCATCGAGTCCTCACATGCGTTCGCAGGTGCCAAGCGCTACGCGAAGAACAATCCAGGCAAGAGCATATTGATTGGGCTTTCCGGTCGCGGTGACAAGGACATGCCGACACTCCAACGTACGCTGCTGAAAGGAGTGATCTGATGTCCGCGGCAGATTCAATTAGCGCCGCGATCCGTACGGCCAAGAGCAAAGGCGTGCCGGCAATCGTTGCTTACGTCACGG
>Ga0157379_10000046_pt1 | contig 75092 bp, 63 predicted proteins | sample S25metaG_FD_121802 | JGI IMG/M metagenome (GOLD analysis project Ga0157379, IMG submission 121802) | Switchgrass rhizosphere microbial communities from Kellogg Biological Station, Michigan, USA - S2-5 metaG | ecosystem: Host-associated > Plants > Roots > Rhizosphere > Soil | place: USA... | reverse complement strand
GGCGTACGCGCAGTGCGGCTCGGTACGCAGCGATTGCCTCGTCCATCCGTCCGAGGCTCATCAGTGCGTTCCCCAGGTTCACCTCGGCCTCGGCGTTGGCCGGATTGATCGCCAGCGCGGCGCGGAAGTGCTCGATGGCCTCGGCTGGTCGGCCCATCGCGCCGAGCGCGATCCCCCAATTGCTGTGGGACTCGCCGTTCGCGGGGTTCGCCGCGAGGGCCTGCTGAAATTCTGCGATGGCGTCGCGGAATCTGCCCTGCTTGCAGAGGGCCACACCGAGATCGTTGTGCGCCTCGGCGTAGGTCGGCGCCGCCGCAATGGCGAGATGATAGTGCCCGATGGCGTCGTCGAGCCTCATCTGCGTGAACAGCAGATTGCCCATGTTGTTGTGGGCGATGGGAGAATCCGGCTCCACTTGCAGCACCTGCGTCCAGAGACTCGTGGAGTCTTGCCAGATCTCGCACTGCCTCCAGGTGAGCGTGGCGAGGACGACGAGCGCGAGACCGGCCAGGCCGGCGGCAGTCCGAGCGAAGGTGCCGGGAAGCCAGGAGAGGCCGCGGACCAGAAAGATCGCCACCCAGGGCGCCGCGAAGTACGTATAGCGATCGGCCGCGATCTGCGGCCCGTTCTGCACGAGACCGAGCATGGGCCCGATCGTGACCAGGAAGACGACCCAGGCGGCGGTGAGGTCGGACCAGCGTCGCCGCGCCAACCACGCGGCCACGCTCAGCGCCCCGACGACGGCATAGCTCAGGAGGAATCGTGCCGCTCGCGGATCGATGTCTCTCGGCATGGCATAGAGCGGGCCCAGTCCGACCGGCGCGACCGTCTTCCAGACGTAGAACGCCAGGCTCCAGGCGGAGACGGCCAGCTTCTGCACGAATTCGAGGGGCGGCCTGAGCCGTTCCACGTGGTGCAACACGAGGAACGTCATGCCGGCGGCCGCTGCCGCGAGCAGCGCGAACGGCGCCATCTCTCGATAGACGCGCCGAGCGGACGCGTTTCGCCGGGATGCGTCCCCGCCCGAGCCAACCCGCTTCACGAGCCGCCCCAATGGATGGACGTTCAGCAGAAGCAGCACCGCCGGCAAGGTCACGGCCGTGGCCTTGGACAGTAGCGCGCATGCGAAGGCGGCGAGGGAAAGACGATACCAGACGCGGCGGCTCTGCATCGGCTCGCACGAGCGGAGATAGAGCAGCGCGCTCGTGAGGTAGAACAGCAGGGACAGCACATCGCGGCGCTCCGTGATCCACGCGACCGACTCGACACGGAGCGGGTGAACGGAGAAGAGCAGTGCCGCGAGCGCCGCCATCAGGGGAATGCGCCCGGCCCTCGGCTCCCCTCGATTCGCCCGGGCCGGCGGCAGGAGTCGCCGCGCCAGGAGATAGACGAGCACGGCATTGGCCGAGTGCAGAAGGACGTTGGTGAGGTGGTATCCGCGGCCGTCCATTCCCCACAGCGAATAGTCCAGCCCGAGCGTCATCCACGAGAGCGGCACGTAGTGGCCGACGTGGAAGGTGGTCCACATCCACCGGAGCTGTGCCGGGCCCAGTCCGCGGTAGTGCAGATTGTCGAGGAAGTTCTTGTCGTCGTCCCAGTTGACGAACTCGCCGCGCAGCGCGGGAAGAAACGTGACGAAGGTCGTGAGGGCAACGACGAGCGGAACCAGCGGCACGAACCGCGCCGTCCCTAGTGGGATCTTTGCGCTATGCTCCCGGCTTTCGGACGCCACCACTCGGCGGACGATCTCCTCGCGTGGGCGAACTATGCGCCCCGGGGACGGGTTGCGGCAACGGAACCCGTGCCGACCGGCATCGCGTACACGTCAGGGCGCCGGGGCGGTGTTTATACGACGGCGGCGTGGACGAGATCGGACAAGCGCTGGAAGCGCTCCATGCTGTACGACTCTTCCATCGCGCCCGCCGTGAGGCAGACGAAGATCAGCTCGCGCGCAGGATCGATCCAGTACATGGCCGTGCCGGCGCCGAGATGGCCGAACGTGCCGGGTGAGGCGAGCGTGCCGAAGGGCGCCGTGAAGACGCCCTCGCCGCGCAGCCAGAACGTGAGGCCGATGTACGCCGGGAAGTCGTCCCAGCCGCGCATCTCGCGCGCGTAGTTCCACAGCAGATTCGGCTTCAGGCCGGTCTGGTTGGTGGTCGCGAGCTGGAGGATCGTCGGCCCGAGGATGCGCGCGCCCTCGAGCTCGCCGCCGCGCCGCAGCGCCTCCGCGAAGCGTCCGATGTCGCCCGCGGTGGCGATGAGCCCCGCGGCCGGGATCTCGGCTTCCTCCTGCGCGAAGAGGTTGAACGCCTCCAGCGCGTCGGGCGGAAAGAGCCCTTCGCGGCGATCGGGCATCGCGATCGGGACCCGGCGGCTCGCGAGATCGGCGCGCGCCCCGAGGCAGGTGTCGCGCAGACCGAGCGGTCCGAGGATCTCGTCGACGAGGATGTCGCGGAAGCGCCGCTTGCCGTCCAGCCGCCGCACCATCTCTGCGAGCACCGCGTGTGCCGTGAGCGGGCTGTAGTAGACGACCGTCCCCGGGCGGTTTTCAATGCCCTGCGTGCAGATGGCCGCGACCGTCGCGGCGAGGTCGCAGAGGGTCTCCGGCGGCATCGGGGGCGGGGCCGCCGGCAGGCCGCTCGTGTGGGTGAGCAGATGGAAGACGTTGATGCGTTGCTTGCCCCGGTTGCCGAACTCGGGAATCAGATCGGCGACCGGCGTCGTGAGTGCCAGCTCGCCGCGCTCGATCCGCGACAGCACCAGGGCCGCGGTGAACGTCTTCGTGATCGAGAAGCAATGGAAGACGTCGTCGATCTTGGCGTGGCGGCCGGCACCGCGATCGCTGAAGCCGACCGCCGCCTGCAAGGCGATGCCGCCACGGCGGGCGACGAGCACGGAGGCGCCGTCGTACTGCTTCTCCGCGACGTCGCGCTCGATCGCGGCGGTGAGGCGAGCAAGACGTTCGGGGTCGAGACCGACTTCGGCCGGCGAGACGGTGCGCATCTGGGCAGGCTATAGCCGCGGTGAAGGGTCGTCGGCAAGCACGAAGTCGATCTGCTTGCGCTCGACCGACACGCTCGCGACGCGCACCCGCACGGCGTCACCGAGACGGAACACGCGTCCGCGGCGACGACCCTCCAGCAGGTGGCGGTGCTCGACGTAGTCGTAGCGATCGTCGGTCAACGTGGCGACGTGCACGAGGCCGTCGACGAACCAGGGCTGCAGCTCGACGAAGAATCCGAACGGCGCCACCCCGGAGACGAAGCCGTCGTAGGTCTCGCCGATCTTGTCCTGCATGAACTGCACCTTCTTCAGCTGGATCGCCTCGCGCTCGGCGTCCATGGCGTCGCGCTCGCGCCGGGAGCTTTCGTCGCAGATCGCCGCCAGGTCGGCCGTGATCGCCGCGATCGCCGCCGTATCGCGCGCCAGGTGGGCGGCGAGGAGGCGATGGAGGACGAGATCTGGATAACGCCGGATCGGTGAGGTGAAGTGGGTGTAGCACTCGGCCGCAAGGCCGAAATGGCCGCTGTTCGCGGCGGCGTAGCGCGCCTGCTTCATCGTCCGCAGCAGGACCGTGTTCACCAGGCGCTCCTCGGGCCGCCCGGCGACCCGCTCGAGCACACGCTGGAACGCCGCGGGCCGCAACGTCTCGCCGCGCCGCTCGAGGCGCAAGCCGAAGCCCTCGAGGAAGCGCGTCAGCTCGACGAGCGCGTCGGGATCGGGCGGCTCGTGGACGCGATAGGGGATCGCCATCCGCATCGCCGTGAGGTACGCGGCGACGGCCTCGTTGGCGGCCAGCATGAAGCTCTCGATCAGGCGATGCGCGACGTTGCGCTCGGCCTTGATGATGCTCTCCGGACGGCCGTGCGGATCGAGGACGACCTCGGCCTCCGCCAGATCGAAGTCGATGGAGCCGCGGGCGTGGCGCAGGGCGGCCATGGACTCCGCGAGGGTCGTCATGCGCTCCAGGTCCTCGACCAGGTCGGCGTGGCGGCGCCGGGTCGGCAGGTCGCCGTCGGCGACGATCTGCCGCACCTCCGTGTAGGTGAGCCGGGCGCGGCTGCGCATCAGGCCGGGAAAGAACGCGGCGCCGATCACGCGCCCGCTCGGATCGCAGTCGAGGAGCGCGGCCTGCACGAGGCGGTCCTGCCCGGGCTCGAGGCTGCAGATGCCGTTCGAGAGCGCCTCGGGCAGCATCGGGATGACGCGGTCCGGGAAGTAGACGCTCGTGCCGCGGGCGCGCGCCTCCTGATCGAGCACGCCGCCGCGGCGCACGTACGCGCCGACGTCGGCGATCGCGACCAACAGGCGCGTCCGCCCGCCGCCGCCGTCGAGGATCGCGACGGCATCGTCGAAGTCGCGCGCCGTCTCGCCGTCGATGGTGACGAGGGCGACGTCACGGAGGTCGACCCGTTCGCCGGACACCCACGACTCACGCCACGGACGCGGACCGCTGGCGGGGGGCGGCAGGCCGCCCGTGTCGACGGGCCGGGTGACGTCGCGGGCCACGCGCTCGGCCTCGCGCAACACGGCCGCGGGGAACTCGAGCGGCAGCCCGTGCGCGTGGATCACCGCGTCGGTTTCGACGCGCGGGTCGCTGGCGTCGCCCAGCACGGTCGTGACGCGCGCCTCGAGATCGTCCCGCAGGTCCGGATAGCGGGTGATGAGTGCGCTCACCATCTCCCCGTCGCGCGCGCCCCCGGCGTCGATCAGGCGGACGCGATAGCCGACCCGGCCGTCCTGCGGCACCAGATGGCTGCCGCTGCGACCGTGGCGGACCACGCCGAGGAGCGCGGTCGCGGCGCGCGCGATGACGCGCACGACGTGGCCGCGTGGCCGCTCGACCTTGCCACGGCGCGAGCGCGTGATGGCCGCGACGACCCGGTCGCCGTGCATCGCCGGGCGGATCGCCGCGCCCGGGACGTAGAGGTCCTCCTCGGGGGCGGCGCCGGGGGCCGGCGGATCGGCGATCAGGAAGGCGTAGCCGTCGGGGTGGACCTGCAGACGGCCGACGCGCAGATTCTTCGGCCCCGCGCGTCCGGAGCGTCCCCGCGCCGCCGCGGCGAGGAGCGCCTCATCGTCGAGCGCCGCGAGCGCACGCTCGGTCTGACGCTCGGTCGGATCGGGCGCGTCGTGCGCGCGGCGGGTGCGGCGGCCGCGCGGCGGCTGCCGCCGGCGGCTCGGCGGCGCGTGCGCGGTGTCGGCGGTGCGCCGGCGGGCACGCGACGTCGCCTTCTTGCGCGAGCGCGGTGGACGGCTCCGACGGATGCGAGGTCCCGCGGCGGAGCGCTACTCGCCGCCCGTCAGGTAGGTGTAGCCCTCGAGCGCTTCCTCGTAGCGACGCATCAGGCGGCCGGACTCGGCCATCGTCAGGCGCTTGTCGCGCAGCGCGACCTCGACGGCGCGCCGGACGCGGGACACGAGGTCGGTCTTCGAGTACTGCACGTAGGAAAGCACCTCGCTCACCGAGTCGCCCTCGACGACGTGCTCGACGCGGTAGTCGTCGCCGTCGAGGCGGACGTGCACGGCGTCGGTATCGCCGAAGAGGTTGTGCAGATCGCCGAGGATCTCCTGGTACGCACCGACCAGGAAGCTGCCGATGTAGTACGGCTCGCCGTTCGGCGGATGCAGCTCGAGGGTGTGCTTCACGTCGCGCAGGTCGATGAACTCGTCCATCTTACCGTCGCTGTCGCAGGTGAGGTCGGCGAGCACGGCGCGGCGGGTGGGCAGGCGATTCAGTCGGTGGATCGGGACGGTGGGGAAGAGCTGGCGCACGGCCCAGTGGTCGGGCACCGACTGGAAGACGGAGAAGTTGCAGTAGTAGGTGTCCGAGAGCTGCCGCTCCAGGGTCTCGAGCTCGTCGGGGACGTAGGGCAGGTCGCGAACGATCTTCAGGATCTTCTCGCACGTGGCCCAGAAGAGCTGCTCGACCCGGGCGCGTGCTTGCAGATCGAGATAGCCGAGGTTGAAGGCGGTGATCGCCTCTTCCTTCACCTGCAGGGCGTCGTGGTAGGCCTCCTGGTAATTCTTGCGCGAGACGCCCGCGTAGGTCTCGTAGAGCTGCTTGATCACCGCGTGCTCGTCGGCGTGCAGGGTGGCCGGGACGTGGCCGACCAGGATCTCGTTCGTGCCGAGCACGTTGAAGATGAGCACCGAGTGGTGCGCCACGAGCGCGCGTCCGGACTCGGTGACGATGTCGGGATGCGGCACGCCCTTGGCGTTGCACGCTTCGGCGATCTCGCTCACGACGTCGGCCGCGTACTCCTGCAAGGTGTAGTTGACCGAGGAGTGGAAATTGCTCTGGCTGCCGTCGTAATCGACGCCGAGCCCGCCGCCGCAATCGAGGAAGCGCATGTTGGCGCCGAGCAGGTGCAGCTCGACGTAGATGCGGCTGGCCTCGCGCAGGGCGTCCTTCACGGCGCGGATGTTGGTGATCTGCGAGCCGATGTGGAAGTGCAGGAGCTGCAGGCAGTCGAGCATCTGCTCGGCGCGCAGTCGCTCCACCGCGTGGACGATCTCCGCGGTCGTGAGACCGAACTTCGAGCGGTCGCCCGTCGACTCGACCCACTTGCCTGCGCCCTTGGTGGAGAGGCGGGCGCGCACCCCGATCACCGGCCGGATCTCGAGCTCGACCGAGGCGCGCAGGATGGTCTCGAGCTCGCCGATCTGGTCGATCACGATGATGACCTGCCGGCCGAGCTTCTGCGCGAGCAGCGCGGTCTCGATGTAGGCGCGATCTTTGTAGCCGTTGCAGAGGATCAATGCCTCGGGATTGTCCTGCAGAGCGAGGGCGACCAGCAGCTCGGGCTTGGAGCCGGCCTCGATGCCGAGGTTGTAGGGCCGCCCGTACTCGATCAGCTCTTCCACCACGTGGCGCTGCTGGTTCACCTTGATCGGGTACACGCCGCGATACGCGCCGCGGTAGTCGTTCTCGGCCATCGCCTGCTGGAACGAGCCGCACAGCTGCGCCACGCGGGTGCGGAGGATGTCGGAGAAGCGGATGAGCAGCGGCAGGTTGAGGCCGCGGCTGCGCAGATCGTCGACCAGCTCCTTGAGATCGATGCGCGCGGAGCCGTTGCCGGCTGGCGTCACCTCGATGTTGCCCGACTCGTTGATGCTGAAGAAGTCGCGACCCCAGCCGCTGACGTTATACAGCTCGATCGAGTCGTTGATCGTCCACGCGCGGAGTTCTTTTTGGGCGGCGACTTTTTGCAATATGGTGATGGCCTCCTTCGAGCCGTACAAATTCGACAAGTACCCCGCGAATCCCTCCATGTCTAGATCGAGAGCGCGCGCACCCCTCAGCCGCAGGGGTGCCGGAAGAGGAGTATCTCGGTCTGCAGCGCGGCGAGCGCGAGGAATCCGAGATACAGCGCCGGCCAGAGGCGCCATGGGCGGCGCCGCCGCCCGCACGGCGCCCACACCGCGACGACGGTGAGCAGCACGGCGCTGAGGAGCAGGTAGCGGCCCTGCGGCTGGAAGTCGACGCGCCAGGAGTTGAGGGCCACGAGCGTGACGGCGAGCACCGACGAGCCGGCGAGCCAGAGCGCGCCCCGCTTCGTCGGGCCATCGGCGTGTCGCAGGCTCCCCACCGCCGCCGCGAGGCCGACGAGGAGAAGCACGAGCGCCGCGCCCAGGGTAGGGGTCGGCAGCGGCAGGCTCATGTTGGCGAAGCGCCCGAAGGCGGAGCTCGCCAGCAGGCGGATGAAGGTGGCGATCGGATGCGCAACGTCCGTCGCCGCAGTGGGCTGGTAGGGACCGCGCAGGAACGCGCGATAGTGCGCCAGCCCGAGCACGTCGCCGCCGGTGCGCATCGCGTTCCACGCCAGCAGCGGCCCGGCGCAGACGATCGCGGCCGCGAGGGCGCGCAGCATCGGGCCCCGACCGATGCTGCCGTGTAGCGCCGTCCAGCCGATCCAGCAGAGCGTTGCCGCCAGGAGCGGATAGCCGCTCGGCTTGCCGAGCACGACGGCGGCGGTCGCGACGGCGAGGAGCACGAGGTGGGCCTCGCCCTCGCCTGCACGTGCCCAACGGGCGAGCGTGAGCACGAGCAGCGCGCCCGCCGCGACCGTGTAGGCGTCGCCGTTCGTGTACGCGCCGACGAAGAGGAGCTGCGGGTAGAGTGCCGCGACGGCGCCCGCCGTGAGCGCGGCGGCCGAGGACCCCGTCCACGCGTGCGCGGCGAGACCCAGCAGCAGTACGGTCAGCGCGCCGAGCAGCACGCTGCCGAGCCGGACCAGCGGGTAGCCGTGGATGCGCTCCAGCGCCGGTGGCTCGCGATACATCCAGGGGCGGTCGGCATACGGCACGAGCAGCGCGTACGCGGCCGCGTGCGCCAGGTAGGGGGCGGGCGGATAGACGCTGTAGATCGAGTCGTTCGCCGGCCACGTCGCGTCGTGGCCGAGCGCCAGCTCGTGCGCCGCCCAGTAGTGCCCCGCCTCGTCGGGGGCGCAGTTGAAGGAGGGAGCGCGTCCCAGGGGAATCGCCCAGGCGGCGCCCAGTCGGAGCGCGGTCGCGATGAGGACGACGAGGAGAAGGCCGCCGACCGGTCGCCGCACCGCGAGGCGGCTAGCAACCAAGGTGCATCAGGTCAATGCGTGAGGAGCGACATGGGTGCGTCGCGGCGTTGGTTTCGTGCCGCTCGGCGCGCGTTCCGCACCCGCGGCGACCCGCTGCCAGGGGCTCGATCGGACGTCTCTATGGCATACGCCGTGCTTTTGGCCGGATTGGCGCACTCCATGGACCTCGTCGACGCGATGGAATCGAGCTGCTCCCCGGTGTCCCGACCGTCCGGGCGGGCCTCGTGCCGGGGCTCGCTCGTCGCGTTCGCGATCGTGGCCGCGTGGCTCGCGGCAGTCGGCGCGGGGCTCGCCGCCCTGGGGGTCTACGAGAGCCAGCCGGGCAAGGCGGCGGCGGCGCCGGCACGGTGGCCGGCGCGCAGCGGTCTCGTCCGTGCGTCCGACCGCCCGACGCTCCTGATGCTCGTGCACGCCTGGACGTCCGGCGAGACCATGCTCTACGACGCCTCCGGTCGACTCGTCTTCGCGGGCGGCATCACGGGCTCGCGTGGACATGGCGGCGACAATGCCGGAGAGGACGCGGTCGTGGCGGCGTTGCTCGGCGGCTCGGGCGGCGCGTCCGAGGCGCCGGTGTACGGGTGCGCGCTTCGCCGGGCGGACGAAGCGTCGGAGGACGCGGGATGAGCGCGTCCCACGATCAGGCGCGCGAGGCCGCCGCGGGGCGCTCGATCGCGGAGCGCGCGGAGACCCTCTTCCGGGCGCACCAACGGCAGATATACACCCGCACCGATCGGACGTTCGTTGCGCTCATGCTCGTGCAGTGGGTCGCGGCCATCGGGATCGCGTTGACGGTATCGCCGCGTGCCTGGGCCGGCGCGCAAAGCTACACCCACCCGCACGTGTGGGCGGCGCTGCTCCTCGGCGGAGCGATCACGCTCGTGCCGGTGGGGTTCGGGCTGTTGCGTTCCGGCGAGACGTCGACCAGACACGCCATCGCGATCGGCCAGGTGCTGATGTCGAGCTTGCTGATCCACCTCACCGGCGGGCGCATCGAGACGCACTTCCACATCTTCGGCTCGCTGGCGTTCCTCGCGTTCTACCGCGACTCCTGGCTCTTCGTGCCCGCGACGATCGTCGTCGCCGCCGATCACTTCCTGCGCGGCGTATACTGGCCGGAGTCGGTGTTCGGCGTGACGGCCGGCTCGTGGCGCTGGCTGGAGCACACGGGGTGGGTACTCTTCGAGGACGCGTTCCTCGTCTACGCGTGCCTGCAGAGCGTTCGCGAGATGCGCGACATCGCCCAACAGCGCGCGCGGCTCGAGTTCGGCAAGGAGGAGACGGAGGCCGTCGTCAAAGCGCGCACGGCCGATCTCGAGGCGAGCGAGAACCTGTTCCGCTCGCTCAGTGCCGCCTCGCCGATCGGCATCGTCCTCACCGACGCGCAGGGCAACGCTACCTACAGCAACGAGCGCTGGTCGGAGATCACGGGCATCCCGAGCGCCGACGCCCGCGGCGACGGATGGATGGCGGGTGTGCACTCCGACGATCTCGAGGACCTGGTGCGTGTGCGCGCCGCGGCGATTCGTGAGGAGCGCGAGCTCGAGATCGAGTTCCGCTACGTGACGCCGTGGGGCGTGCGCTGGGTGCACGCCCGGGTGCGCCCGCTGCGCTCGCCCGACGGCGTGATGATCGGCCGAGTCGGGACGGTCGAGGACGTCACCCAGCGACGCCAGGCCGATGCCGCCCACGAGGAGGACGCGAGGACGTCACGGGCACTGGTGCACGTGGGCCGCGAGCTGATCTCGTCACTCGAAACGCCGGTGCTGCTCGAGCGGCTGTGCACCCTGACCGCGAACGTTCTCGGGGCCGACTACAGCACGACCTGGCTGCGCCAGAAGGACGAGGACGTGTACACGGCGCTCTCGAACTACGGGTTCTCCGAGGCCACCTGGGAGAAGCTGCGCGCGGTACGCTTTCCTCTCCATGCGTTGGGCGCGGCCGACCGGAAGCGTCTCCTGGCCGGCGAGGTCGTCGTGCTGCGCAACGATCCCGAGGCGTCGGTGTCGCTGCTCGAGATGTTCTCGCGCCACGGCGCCGCCTTCGCGCTCTGCATTCCGCTGCTCAAGGGCGACGTGCTGGTGGGCGCGCAGGTCGCGGGCTACCGCGATCGCGCGACGCTCTTCACGCCGGGACGCGAGCGTATCGGGCGTGGCATCGGCCAGCTCGCCTCCATGGCGCTGACCAACGCGCTGCTCTACGAGGAGGTCGCCGACGCGAGCCGCCTCAAGTCGGAGTTCGTCTCCACGATGTCGCACGAGCTGCGTACCCCGCTGAACGTGATCATCGGCTACACGGACATGCTCGCCGACGAGCCGCCGCCCGGCGAGCGCGCCGAGCTGCTGGCCAAGGTGCGGCGAACCAGCCTCGAGCTGCTCGAGATGATCAGCGCCACGCTGGACTTGAACCGCATCGCGGCCGGCAAGGACGTCCCGCACGTCGAGTCTCTCCGGATCGGGGACCTGTGGGCGACGCTGCGGACGGAGTTCGACGCGATCCCGCGCAAGCCCGGCGTCGTGCTGCGCTGGGAGGATCCCGACGGCGTGGCCTTCCTGACCGATCGGCGCAAGCTGACGACGATCGTGAAGAACCTGGTCGGCAACGCGCTCAAGTTCACCGCGGCGGGCGAGATCACGGTCACCTGTTGCCGCGGGCCGCGAGCCGGGACGATCATCGTGCGCGACACCGGCATCGGCATCGCGAAGGACGACCTGGCCTCGATCTTCGAGATGTTCCGTCAGGTCGACAGCTCGGATTCGCGCTCGTATGCCGGCGCCGGGCTCGGGCTCTATCTGGTACAGCGGCTGGTGACGCAGCTCGGCGGCACGATCGAGGTGGCGAGCGACGTGGGGCGCGGCTCGGAGTTCCGCGTGACGCTCGCGGTCGCGCCGAAGGCCGAGTCCGTCGTCCCGCCCCAGACGGCGGCAGCGAGCTGACGGGCCGGCGCGGCGGCGCGTACGCCGGGAGTGCGCCGCCGTGAGGGCCGACTTCTACTCGAGGCGTGCCAGGACCTCGCCCGCCTCGACCGCCTGTCCGGGCTGGACGAGCACTTCCTTCACGACGCCGGGGCCGGCGGACTTCACCTCGTTCTCCATCTTCATCGCCTCGACGACGAGCACGCCGGTCCCCTTCTCGACGGTGTCGCCGACCGACACCAGGACGGTCACGATCTTGCCCGGCATCATGGCGCGGATCTCCTGCGGGCCGCCCGCGTTCTCCGCCTCCACGGCGACGCCGCCGTGGCGCAACGTATCGATGAGCTTCACCTCGATGGTGCGTCCGGCGAGATCGACGCGATGCTTCTCGCCGTCCGACCGTACGTCGCACGCGACCGAGCGCTGATCGATCAGCAGCGAGAACGACCCGGGACTCAGCGTGCGCGCGTCGACCGCGTGCTCCACGCCGTCGATCGTGATGCGGTAGGTGTGCGGCGCGACCTCGACCACGTCGACCTCGCGCACGGCGCCGTCGACGCGCGCGGAGAGCTTCAGCGGATCGTGCTGCCTAGCCACGGAGGGCCTCGCGCCGTGCGTTGCTGCGCCACGCGCTCTGCGCCTGGGCGGTACCCTTCGCGCCGATCGACGCGTGCTGCCGCTCGAGCATGGCGACGACGGCCGCGATGATGGCGGTCGCGTTCGGGTCGCCGCCGTCCTCGGCCGTCGGCAGGCCTTTGTACTCCTGCGGAATGAAATTGGTGTCGTAGTTGCCGCTGCGGAAGCGCGGGTGCTCCAGTACCCAGCGATGGAACGCGATGTTGGCGCCGGGTCCCTGGATGCGGTACTCGGCGAGCGCCCGCAGCATGCGGCGGATGGCCTCGTCGCGGTCCGCTCCCCAGGCGACGAGCTTCGAGATCATCGGATCGTAGTGCACGGTGACCTCGGCGCCCTCGTAGACGCTCGAGTCGTCGCGGATGCCGATGCCGGACGGCACGCGCAGGAGGGTGATCTTGCCGGGCGCCGGGAAGAACGTCACCGGATCCTCGGCGTAGATGCGGCACTCCACCGCGTGCCCGCGCTGCGTGATGTCCTCCTGCCGCCAGGGCAGGGGCTCGCCGCCGGCGATCCGCAGCTGCGCCTGCACCAGATCGATGCCGGTCACCATCTCGGTGATGGGGTGCTCGACCTGGATGCGGGTGTTCATCTCCAGGAAGTAGAAGTTCTTGTCGGCGCCGACCATGAACTCGACCGTGCCGGCCCCGACGTAGCCGACGCTGGCGGCCGCCTTCACCGCGACCTCGCCCATGGCGTGGCGGATCTTGTCGTCGATGAAGGGCGAGGGCGACTCCTCGATCACCTTCTGGTGGCGGCGCTGCACGGAGCACTCGCGCTCGAAGACGTGCACGGTGTGGCCCTGGGTGTCGGCGAGCACCTGCACCTCGACGTGGTGCGGGCCGAGCACGAATTTCTCCAGGTACAGGCGGTCGTCGCCGAAGGAGGACTTGGCCTCGGAGCGCACGGCACGGAGCGCCGAAGCGAGCTCGGCGTTGCCCGGAATCATGCGCATACCCTTGCCGCCGCCGCCGGCGGACGCCTTCAGCATGACCGGGTAGCCGATGCGCTCGGCCTCGGCCGCGACCTCGTCGTCGTTAAGCGTGTCCTTCGAGCCGGGCACGACCGGCACCCCCGCGGCGATCATGCGCTTGCGTGCCTCGACCTTGTCGCCCATCGCGATGATGGCGTCGGGCGGCGGGCCGACGAACGTGATGCCCTCGGCGGCGCAGCGGCGGGCGAACGCGGCATTCTCGGCGAGGAATCCGTAGCCGGGGTGGATGGCGTCGGCGCCCGTCGCCTTCACCGCGGCGAGGATGTTGTCGACGACGAGATAGCTCTGCGACGACGGGGCCGGACCGACGGGGTAGGCGAAGTCGGCGACCTGCACGTGCAGCGCGGTGCGGTCGGGCTCGGAGTAGACGGCGACGCTCTCGATGCCGAGCTCGCGGCAGGCGCGGGCGATACGCACCGCGATCTCACCGCGATTGGCGATCAGGACGCGGCGCAGGGGTTTGGGCGAGGGCATGGGTACGAGGCTCTCAGCGCGGTCAGAGAGGAATGTTGCCGTGCTTCTTCGGCGGGTTCTTGTCGCGCTTGTTCTGCAGGATCTCGAGCGAGCGGATGAGGCGCGGGCGCGTGTCCTCGGGCGCGATGATCTCGTCGATGTAGCCGAGCTCGGCGGCCATGAACGGGTTGGCGAACGTCTTGCGGTAGTCGTCCACCAGGCGCTCGCGCACCTCGCCGTTGCCGTTGGCGGCCTCGATCTCGCCGCGGAAGATGATGTTGACGGCGCCCTCCGGACCCATGACGGCGATCTCGCCCGTCGGATACACGAAGTTGATGTCGCCACGGATGTGCTTCGACGACATGACGACGTACGCCCCGCCGTAGGCCTTGCGGGTGATGATCGTGATCTTCGGCACCGTGGCTTCGCAGAAGGCGTAGAGCAGCTTGGCCCCGTGTTTGATGATGCCGCCGTACTCCTGGGTGGTTCCGGGCAGGAAGCCGGGGACGTCGACGAAGGTGACGATCGGGATGTTGAAGCAATCGCAGAAGCGGACGAAGCGTGCCGCCTTGATCGAGGCGTCGATGTCGAGGCAGCCGGCGAGGAACGCGGGCTGGTTGGCGACGATGCCGACCGAGCGCCCGCCGAGGCGGGCGAAGCCGACGAGCATGTTGCGCGCGTAGTCGCGCTGAACCTCGAAGAACACGCGATCGTCGACCACGGCGCGGATGATCTCCGACATGTCGTAGGGCTTGTTCGGGTTGTCGGGGACGATCGTCTTGAGCGCGGCGTCGCAGCGATCGACGGGATCCTGCGTCGGGACGATCGGCGGATCCTCCAGATTGTTGCTCGGGAGGTACGAGAACAGCTCGCGGATCATGCGCAGGCACTCGCGGCCGTTTTCCGCCAGGAAGTGTGCCACGCCGCTCTTGGTGTTGTGCGTGACGGCCCCACCCAGGTCTTCCTTCGTCACGTCCTCGTGGGTCACGGTCTTGATGACGTCGGGACCCGTGATGAACATGTGGCTGATCTTCTTCGCCATGAAGATGAAATCGGTCATCGCTGGCGAGTAGACCGCGCCACCGGCGCACGGACCGAGGATGGCGGAGATCTGCGGGATGACGCCCGACGCCATGACGTTGCGCTGGAAGATGTCGGCGTAGCCGGCGAGGCTGACGACGCCCTCTTGGATGCGCGCGCCGCCGGAATCGTTGATGCCGATCACCGGCGCGCCCGTGCGCATCGCGAGATCCATGATCTTGCAGACCTTCTCCGCGAAGGCGCCGGAGAGGCTGCCGCCGAATACGGTGAAGTCCTGCGAGAAGACGTAGACGGTCCGGCCGTCGATCGTGCCGTAGCCGGTCACGACACCATCGCCCGGGATCTTCTTCTGATCCATGTCGAAGTCGGCGCAGCGGTGGGTCTTGAACTTGTCGAGCTCGACGAAGCTACCCCGGTCGAGGAGGACGTCGACGCGCTCGCGCGCCGTCATCTTCCCGGCCTCGTGCTGCTTGGCGATGCGCTCTTCGCCGCCGCCGAGCTCCGCGGCCGCGTTGCGTCGCTCGAGTTCCTCCAGATTTTCTATGAGGCCCATGGTGTCGTGCTCCTGCGGAAGGGTCGCGAACGAAAGCGCTTGAAAATAGCGGCCGGGTGCCGCGAGTTCAAGGCGGCGTGCCGGGAATGCCTTCGAAGCTCACGGCGTCGCCGTCTGCTATCCCGTGACGGTCGCTGAATCCGGCGTTTACCTCGAGGACGTAGCGCGACTCGCCCGGAACGCCGCGCGAGGTGGTGGTGTAGGGCACCGCGTTCTTCACGACGCCGAGGACGTGCCGGTCGTCGCGGATGAAGATCATGTCGAGCGGTAGCACGGTGTTCTTCATCCAGAACATCAGGTGATCAGGCTCGTCGAAGACGAAGAGCATGCCGGCCTCGGCGCCGAGCTCCTTGCGGTACATGAGTCCGAGGCTGCGCTGATCGGGCGTGTTGGCGATCTCGACGCTCACCGGCACGTCGCCGCCCTTGGTGTGCAGGACGACCTTCGCTCCGCCGGCGTCGGTCGTGCAAGCCGAGCCGAGCAGGCACGTCGTCAGCGTGATGGCGAGAAAGAGCTTGTAAATCGCGAGCTTCATGGCTCCCTTCAACTTGCCAGGTGTGACCTTATCTCATAGAAAGGGCAATCCAAGAGGGAGGGGCCATGCCCGAGTTCGGTCTGCGATTCGTCATTCACACGCTGCTCGTGGTGGGGGCGCTCGGCTACTTCGCCAACACGCTCTACGGGCGTTTCCGCGTGCTCCAGGCGATGCGCTGGACGGACCTCTTCGACAAGATTCCCGAGCGCATCAACGCGCTGCTCGTCTACGGCTTCGGCCAGAAGAAGTTCGTCATCGACAAGCAGGACCCCGGTCCGAGCTGGATGCACTTCTTCATCTTCTGGGGGTTCATGATCCTCGCCGTGCGCGTCGTCACCGCGTTCGGCCAGGGTTGGTTCGGCATGCAGTTCCACCTGCCGCTCCTCGGCGCGGATATGCTCGGCGGTCCGTACTTCCTGCTGAAGGACCTGATGGAGGTGATCGTCGTCTGCTCCGTGGGCTACGCCTTGGTGCGCTGGCTCTTCATCCATCCGGCGCGTCTCTACGGCTTCCGCCCGGCGGAGGATCGTCTGGCGAAGCAGACGCATGGCGAGGCGCTTCTCATCCTGTGCTTCATCGGCGGCATCATGTTGACCGACCTCTTCTTCGAGGCCGGGCGCTTCGTCTACATGGGGACTGAGCCGATGGAGCTCGCAACCCGACGCTGGACGCCGACCGCGTCTCTCCTCGCGTCGGTGATCGCTCCCGCGGGACCGGGGACGGCGCGCGTCCTCTCCGAGATGGGCTGGTGGGGACACAACCTCATCATCCTGACGTTCCTGAACCTGCTGCCGCTCTCGAAGCACTTCCACATCATCACCGGGCTCCCCAACGTCTTCTTCCGCAAGCTCGAGCCGCTCGGCGCTCTCGCCAAACAGGATCTCGAGACCGCCACCAGCTTCGGCACGTCGCACATCGACCAGTTCACCTGGAAGCAGGTCGTCGACATGTACACCTGCACCGAGTGCGGGCGCTGCTCGTCGAATTGCCCGGCCACCATGACCGGCAAGCCGCTCGCCCCGCGCCAGCTGCTGCTCAACCTGCGCGACTACCTCTACGAGCACCAGCAGGAGCTGATCAGCGCCAAGAGCAACGGCAAGACGAACGGTGCCGCCGCCGAGGGCGGCGAGGTTGCCGCCGCCGAGCCCTTCGGCGTGAACCTCATCGGTGAGGACAGCGTCGTTCACGACGACGTGCTGTGGAGCTGCAACATGTGCCGCGCCTGCGAGGAGGCGTGCCCGGTCATGATCGAGTACGTCGACAAGATCGTCGACATGCGGCGCAGCCTGGTGCAGGAGGAGGCGCGCTTCCCCGCCGAGCTGACGCGCACCTTCAAGGGCATGGAGACGCAGTCGAACCCCTGGGGGCTCGGCCCGGAGAAGCGGGTGGCGTGGACCGAGGGCCTCGACGTGCCGCTCCTCGCCGACAATCCCGACGCCGAATACCTCTACTACGTCGGCTGCGGCGGCGCCTTCGATGACCGCAACAAGAAGACCACCATTTCCTTCGTGAAGATCCTGAAGAAGGCCGGCATCAACTTCGCGATCATGGGCAAGGACGAGCTCTGCAACGGCGACTCGGCGCGCCGGCTCGGCAACGAGTACCTCTACCAGAGCATGGCGCAGATGCTGATCGAGGTGCTGAACGGCTGCAGCGTCAAGAAGATCATCGTCAATTGCCCGCACTGCTTCAACACCTTCCGTAACGAGTACCCGCAGTTCGGCGGCAACTACGAGGTCGTCCACGCGGCCGAGCTGGTGCAGCGCCTGCTCAGCGAAAAGAAGATCACGCTCAAGCGCGACGGCTTCCAGGGCAAGCCGGTCACGTACCACGACTCCTGCTACTACGGCCGTTTCAACAACGTGTACGACTCGCCGCGCGAGGTCATCAAGGCCGTCACCGGTGAGGCGCCGCAGGAGATGGAGCGCCACGGCCGCACCGGCATGTGCTGCGGCGCGGGCGGCGGGCGCATGTGGATCGAGGAAGACGCCGACAAGCGGGTCAATCTGCTCCGCACCGATCAGGCGCTCGAGACCAACCCCGGCGTGATCGCCATGTCGTGCCCGTTCTGCATGACGATGATCGGCGACGGCATCAAGCACAAGGACATGGAAGACAAGGTCCAGGCGCTCGACGTCATGGAGATGATCGAGCGCAACCTGGCCTGAGCGGGCGGTCTAGCCCCCGCGAGCTTACGGGCACGCGATGGGCGACCCGCACTGGGGCGACGCAATGTTGCTGTGCGCCTTGTTGCCGCCGTCGGCAGGTGCACGCCGGCCTCGCCGCACCGCCGTCACTCCGCTCTCGATTATCGGTCCCCCGGCCGAGCTGCTCGATCTCGCCCGGCCGTAAGCCAACGTTCGTAGAGGCGGCGAAAATTGTCCTCCGGCGCCGCATAGTAGGCATCGGGCCCGACGTCGAGGATCTTGGGGGCGAAGTCGAAGTGGACCTCGCCGCCGGCGAGGCGGGACGCGAACGCGCGGATGACAGTACACGCGGGTTTCTCGCTGCCGTCGGCGCGGACGAGGCCGAAGGTGCGCTCGCGGATCGCCGTGTCGAAAGGCGCGCGGTCGAACAGCTTCGCGTCGTAGTCGCCATAACACCAGGCATAGGCGCCGGCCGCGCCGGTCGCGACGAGTCGATCGAGGACCTGCGCGTAGTAGTGTGCGCCTTCCTCCTCGGACGCGAGGTATTGCGCCCGCGGCCGTCCGAGAAAATCGTCAGTAATGGTGACACCGGCAGCGCCGGAAGGTGCAGTACAAATGCCGAACTCTTGCATCAGCGGCGCGCGGCCGGTGGCGGCCAGTTCGGCGGTCAGCGCGCATGCGAAGGGGACCAGGTCGGGGTCAAGGAAGCCTTTCGCGACCTCGCAGTAGAGCGGGTAGGCGTGCATGCAGTCTTCGTCGACCAGGCCAGCGAGGTCGTCGATACGCATGTGTGTATTGGCCATCAGTGACGGCAGGTGCGCGCCCAACTGTACGGGCACGCCGGGCGCCGCGCGCCGCACCGAGCCAGCCAGCAGCGCCGCCCACAGCCAGCCCGCGTCGCGGCTCGGCAGGCGTTGCGCGTCGTCGATCTCGTTGCTCAGATCGAAGGCCCGAATCGACGCGTCGCCCGCAAGCGCGCGCGCACACCTTTCCACGAGTAGCGCCTGTGAACGCAAGAGTGTCGAATCGGTATACAGACTCTTGGGCGTTCCGTGGTGGTCGCGCATCCACGCCGGCCACCAGAATTTGCCGCTCATGTTGATCGTTATCAGCGTCGGTACGGTGGACAGCTGCTCTTCGCGCGCCGTGCGCGCCACCTCGACCAGCGCGGCGACCTTGTCCTTGGGCACGGTCATCGGGGCGGGCAGAAAGTCTTCCGTTAGCAGAAACAAGCGCACGACTCGGATGCCCAAGTCGCGCATGTGCGCGAAGTCGGCGCGTACCTCGCCCAGATCAAGCCGGCGCCACATGTACATGGCGCTTCCCCGCGGCCAATAGTTGCAGCCGAGCTCGAAACGGGGAAGGGAAGGCGGGCTCTTGCTGGTCGCCAGGGTCATCCGAGTCCTTGCAGGATCGACGCGAGCGGCAGATCGGCCACGCAGGTGACTCCGTCGGAGGCGCCGTAGTAGATGCGCACCAGATCGCCTTCGACGTAAGCGCCGCAGGTGAAGACGACGTTTCCAAAGAAGCCGCCTCGTTCGTAGGGCGTCTCAGGAAACAGGATCGGCGCACGCGACCGCCCGAGAATTCGGCTGGGATCGTCAGCGTCGAGCAGCAGCGCGCCCAGTGAGTAGGTGAGCGGCGAAGCCGTCACGCCATGGTAGATGGCCAGCCAGGCGTCACGACCGCCTGCCTTCACGCGGAACGGGACCGCCCCGCCGCCGATCTTGAGATCGTCCCACATGCCCGGGCGCGCGCCCGCGACGAAGCGGTGGTCCCCCCAAGACAAAAGGTCCCGTGAGGACGCGATCCAGATGGCGGGACGGCCGATCCCCTCTGGCATCGGGCGGTGGAGTGCGAGGTAGCGACCGTTGATCGGCTCGGGAAAGATGGCGACGTCGCGGTTCGGTGGCGGGAAGATTATGCCATGTCGTTCGAACCGCACGAGATCGCTGCTCGACGCGAGCGCCGTCGCGATGCCGGCGGACGAGACCGCCGTGTAGTTGACCCAGGTCGTGCCCTCGATGCGCGTGATGCGCGGGTCCTCGACCCCGAAGGCTTCAAGCGGATGTGCAGGCGTCAACGCCGGCATGAGGTCGACGTCGAACGCGAGACCGTCTTTTGACCGTGCGAGCCGCAAGTGGGAAATCGACGAGAGGAACGTGTCGCCGCCCAGGGTCACGACGCGGCTGTCGCTTAGATCGAGACCGGGGGTGTCTTTTTTCCATGTGCGGACGACGATGCGCCGAGTGTCGGGGTCGTAGACGGGCGCGGCGATCTCGTCCGCAGGTACGTCACGGGGCGCTTCCGCCACGCGCAAGAGCAGGAGAGTCTCGTCGCCGATGCGAACGACCCCGGGGTTGAAGACGCCCACGACCGCGAAGTCCGGCCTCGAAGGCACGACCATGCGCGGGGTCAGGATCGGATTTTCGGCAAAGCGATGGCTCGCGTGTCTCATCGGGCTCCGATAAGGCGCTGGTACACGGACAGGTAGTCGTCGACCATCCGGGCGGCTCCGAACCGGCGCTCGGCCGTCCGTCGGATCGCCGCCCGGTCCAACGCCGCGGCCTTGTCCACTGCCGCCGCGGCTTCCTCGACACCGTCGACGAGGAGGCCCGTCACGCCTGCGTCGACGACCTCGGGCATCGACCCGAGTGGATACGTGATGACCGGTGTCCCGCAGGCCATTGCCTCAACGACCGACAGTCCGAACGGTTCGGGAAAGGCAATGGGATGCAGCAGGACCGCGGCAGATCCGAGCACTTCGGCGCGGCGCTCGGGCCCGACCGAACCCAGGTAGGTGACGCGATCACCGTCGATATGCGGCTGGACCTGCTCTTGGAAATACTTCGGGTCTTGAACGATCCCGCCGATGACGAGACGGCGACCAGCGCGTCGTGCGATGTCGATCGCCGCGGCGGTTCCCTTGTCGGGGTGGATTCTGCCGAACACGACCAGCACGTCACCGCACGTGGGGGAGAACGGCAACACGTCAAGGTCGACACCGTGATACACGGTCGCCACATAGTCGAGTTCCGGTGCGCGGTCGGCGTTCGAGATCGATACATAGGACGACGAGCGTGCGTGCAGATAGGCGGGCAGGATTTTGCGCCCGGAAAAACCGTGAATGGTCGTGACTAGCGGGGCCCGAAAATGCCGGGCGAAGGCGAGCGGGAGCCAGTCGAGTTGGTTGTGGACAAGGTCGAACTCGCCCGAGCGCTCGAGCGCGTGCGCAACGTGCAGCGCCTCCGAAATCCGGCCGTCCACCGCCGGATCCTCCGCGTACCCCGTGGCGCACACTCCGTCGAGGCTCGCGGTCGTCACGGAATCGAGCGTCGCGAACAACGTCGTGTCGACACCGCGCGCGACCAATCCGTCCGCGATCAGGCTGGTGATCTGTTCCCAGGGCCCGTAGTGAAGGGGCGGCGTACGCCAAGCAACCGGACCCAAGAGGGCGATCTTCATCGGGTACCGGTCATGAGCATGACGATCTTCGTATCACGCTTCGGTGCCCTTACGGCCGCAGTAGCGACTGGACGCCATCCCACACCGCCGGCCACGCCGTCGAGCCTGGGTCGATGAGCTCGAAGTGTCCAATGCCGTCGAGGACCGTGAGGGTCACGCGGTCGCCGCGGGCGCTCGCGGCGTCGCGGTAGCGTTCCGCGATCGCGAGCGGCACGATCGTGTCGTCGCGGCCGTGGAGGAGGAGCTGCGGCACGCCGAGCGGCAGCAGGTCTGCCGGCGAGCCGGCCGCATAGCGCTCCGGGACCTTCTCCGGTGTGCCGCCCATCAAGCGATCGACCGCGCCGAGGCCGAGCGCCGAGGCGTGCCGGAGATCGGCGATGCCGGCGAGGCTGAGCACGCCGCGCAACACGAGGGGCGGCCGGGCGGGGCGCAGGTCCCCGGAGGCGATGCGCGGGCGCGCCGCGAGCCAAAGGGCGAGGTGCCCGCCGGCCGAGTGGCCGATGCTCACGATGCGCGCCAGGTCGAGCGCGAACTCCGTCGCGAGCGTCGGTAGAAGGTCCGCACCCGCCGCGACGTCGAGGAAGGTAGCTGGGTAGCCGCCGCTTTCACCGACGCGGCGGTACTCGACGTTCCACGTCGCAAGGCCCGCGCTCGTCAGCGCCTCGCAGAGCCCGTCCATCAGATCGAGATCGTAGCCGGGAAGCCAGAAGCCGCCGTGCAACACCAATGCGACCGGGTGCGGGCCCGCCGAATCCGGCACGCGCAGATCGCCGAACTGGAGCGCATCGGGCCCATACGCCCGTCGCACAACGCGCGCCCCGGGCGGCCACGGCTTCTGCGACGGTCGCCGGGCGACGCGTCCGATCCCGGTCCCGACGACCGCCGCCGCCACGACCCCGAGCGCGCGAAGAACGCCCCGGCGAGAGATGTGACGGCGATCGCCCATGCGTGCGTCCATCGTGCCCCGAACGGTGCCACGAGGCGACCAGCGATCTCTGAATATTCTCTTGCGAGCGAGAAAAGGGGACGACGAGCCCGATGAGCCCCCGTACACGGGTGCGTTGCGTCCATCATCGCCTCCACGACGCCGCGACCGACATTTGACATCATCAGCGGTTCAATGGGTAAGAAGGTAGCCGGAATCAAGATGGCAGATCGCGTACGCCAACTTGCATTGCAACTACCCGCTCCCCGGAGCTGGGGAGGTCGTCGAACGGGCGCTGGCCGGAAGCGGGGTGCAGGCTCGGGCGTCCCGCACGCCTCGCGGAAGCGCTTCGGGCATGCTCTTCCGGCGCACGTGACAGTGCGTCTGGCGCGCAACCTGCCGTCGCTCAGAACGGTTCAGCTCGTGCACGAGGTCGAACGCACGTTCGCCGCCGGCTGCGATCGTCCGGGATTCCGGCTGGTGCACTACTCGCTGCAGGGGAACCATGCGCATCTGATCGTCGAGGCGCGCGATCGTGATGCGCTCGGCCGCGGCATGATGGCCGTCAGCTCGCGACTCGCCCGTGCGGTGAACCGCTTCGCGGGACGCACGGGAAGAGTGCTCGCCGATCGTTACCACGTGCGCCTGCTGCCGACGCCGAAGGAGGTGCGAGCCGCGCTGCGCTACGTGCTGCTGAACGCGCGACGGCACGCGGGACGCCTACGTGCGGGAATCACGCGTCTCGCGCGGCTCGACCCGGCGTCGTCGGCACGCTGGTTCGACGGATGGAAGCGCAAACCCACTGACAACCGTGACGGCGGGCGGGAGGGCGCGCCCGAGCGGCCGGCAGTCGCACGGGCGCGGACGTGGCTCCTGACCGTCGGATGGCGGCGCCACGGCCTCCTCGATCCCGCTGACGTTCCGGGTTGACGGCATTCCCCGGTCCGTTGACGCGACGATCCGCATGCCCGTAGATAGACGGCGATGAGTCTCCGATCTCGCCGGGTCGTGCGGTAGCGTGGCGCGCCGGACGCGTAAGCGCACCAGCCCGGCGCGGCGTGCCGACGTCGAGTCGCGCGCGCTCGCGGGGACGCGCGAGCGTCACGATGCCGGTCATCGGGCTGCGGGGCGCGAGCCGCGGGTCGTGGCGCCGCTCGTCGACGACTCCATCCGCGACGGCTTCCCGCGCATTACCGAGGATGAGAAGCTCCTCCAGCTCGGGCCGGCCGCCGACTTCACGCACACCGACACCTGGCGGGTGATGCGCATCATGAGCGAGTTCGTCGAGGGTTTCGACACTCTCGCGTCGCTCGAGAAGGCCGTCACGATCTTCGGCTCGGCGCGCGTCGGGCCGCGCGACAAGTATTATCGCGCCGCGGAAGAGGTGGCGCGGCGGCTCGCGCGCCGCGGCTTCGCGGTGATCACGGGCGCCGGGCCCGGCATCATGGAGGCGGCGAACAAGGGCGCGTGCCGGGGCGGCGGCCGCTCGATCGGCTGCAACATCGAGCTGCCCTTCGAGCAGCGCCCGAACCCCTACGTCGATACGCTGCTCACCTTCCGGTACTTCCTGGTGCGCAAGACGATGTTCATCAAGTACGCGTGCGCCTTCCTGATCTTCCCCGGCGGCTTCGGCACGCTCGACGAGATGTTCGAGGCGCTGACGTTGATCCAGACGGGCAAGATCTACCAGTTCCCGGTGGTGCTCTTCGGGTGCGCCTACTGGGCGGGGCTTCTCGAGTGGTTCCGCGCCCGGCTCTGCGAGGAGGGCAAGATCGCCGCGACCGATCTCGATCTCATCCTGCTCACCGACGACATCGACGAGGCGGTGCGCGTCGTCGTCGCCGCGAGCCAGGCGCAGGCGCGTGCCGTGTCGGCGCGGGTGCGGGTCGCGAAGGCGGCGGCGCGCGCGAGCGCCCGGCGCGCGACACGCCGGCCACCGTCGCCCGGGCGGCGCCGATGAGCAATGGCCGCACGACCGATCTCGGCGAGATCGCCCGGCGCGCCATGCTCGCGCAGGGCCTCGAGCCGACGTTTCCGGCCGCGGCCCTCGCCGAGCTCGACACGATCCGCGGCCCGGCGGGCGCCGAGCCGGGGGTGCGCGATCTCCGCATGCTGCCCTGGGCATCGATCGACGACGACGAGTCGCGCGATCTCGATCAGCTCACCGTCGCGGAGGAGCGCGAGGGCGGCGTCGTGCGGCTGCGCGTGGCGATCGCCGACGTCGATGCGCTCGTCGTCCGCGACGGGCCGCTCGACGGCCACGCGCACCGCAACACGACGTCGGTCTACACCGCGGTCCGCATCTTCTCGATGTTGCCCGAGCGGCTCTCCACCGACCTGACCTCGCTCGCCGCCCACGCCGACCGCCTTGCGATGGTGGTCGAGTTCGACGTCGCGTCAGACGGTGCGCTGTCGGCGTGCGACATCTATCGGGCCAGCGTCCGCAACCAGGCCAAGCTCGCCTACGATGGCCTCGCCGCCTGGCTCGAGAGTGGCGCGGCGATGCCGGCCGCGCTCGCGGCCGTCACGGGACTGGACACCAATCTGAAGACGCAGGATCGGGCAGCGCAGGCGCTGCGCGGCCGCCGGCACGAGGAGGGCGCGCTCGAGCTCGAGACCATCGAGCCGCGCACCGTGGTGCGCGACGGCCGGGTCATCGACCTCCGCCAGGAGAGCAAGAACCGCGCCCGCATGCTGATCGAGGATCTGATGATCGCCGCCAACGGCGTCGCCGCGCGCTTCCTCTCCGGGCGCGGCCTCGCGACCCTACGCCGGGTCGTGCGCGTTCCCGCGCGCTGGGACCGCATCGTCGATCTCGCCGCCGGGCTCGGCACGCACTTGCCGAAGGCGCCCGACGCCAAGGCGCTCGCGGAGTTCCTCTCGGCGGCGCGCACGGCCGATCCACTGCGCTTCCCCGACCTCTCGCTCACGGTGGTGAAGCTCCTTGGCGCCGGGGAGTACGTCGCGCTCGCCCCGGGCGCGAAGAGCGACGGGCACTTCAGCCTCGCGGCGCGCGACTATACGCATTCGACCGCGCCGAACCGGCGCTATCCCGACCTCGTGACGCAACGGCTGCTGAAGCAGGCCCTCGACGTCAGCAGCGGCCGCCCGTACTCCTTGGACGACCTGACCACGATCGCGGCGCACTGCACGACGCAGGAGAACGCCGCCAACAAGGTGGAGCGTCAGGTGCGGAAGTCGGCGGCGGCGCTGCTGCTCGCCGACCGCATCGGCGAGCACTTCGACGCGATCGTCACCGGCGTCTCCGACAAGGGCACGTGGGCGCGCGCGCTCGCGCCGCCCGTCGAGGGCCGGGTGGTGCGCGGCGCGGCCGGGCTCGACGTCGGCGAGCGCGTACGGGTCACGCTTCTCGCGACCGACGTCGAGCGCGGGTTCATCGACTTCGCCCGCGCCTGAGTGTCACGGCTGCATCGGCCGCATCGCGAGGTTGCCCGGCGCCAGTGCGGCGAAGGTGCGCAGGGTGCGTGGATCGATCAGCGTGTCGTGACTCTCGTGCACCTTGGGACGCGTGTAGAGCAGGTGCAGCGCGCGCGCATGCGGCATCGAGAGGTAGCGCTCGCCGTGCAGACGCACGAGCACGTCGCGGATGGCGGGCGCGTGCCGGCCGCTCACCATCGGGAAGAGATGGTGCTCGACGTGGTAGCCGAACTGCAGGTGGAGGCGCTCCAGCCACCGCGGGGCGGTGACCGATAACGTGTTGGCGAGCGGGTCGTTCACCTCGGTCAGCGGGTTCAGGAAGTGGTTGGTCGCGATGTACGACATGATGGTCGCGTTGGCGACGAGCAGCGGCACCACGTACACGAAGAGGAACGCGCGCGGCCCGATCAGCGCCAGCACTGTGATCCAGCCGGCGAGCATCGCACCCGACTCCAGGTACACGGCGCGGCGCGAGATGCGGGCGTAGTAGTCGTTGCGCCGGCTGTGGAACGCCAGCACCAGCAGCGAGTGCACGGAGAACCACACGAAGAGGAAGAGCCCGCTGCGGGCATAGCCCGAGCCGGGGGCGATGGTCTCGAGCGCCCGCACGACGGCGCTCTTGCGCCAGAAGCCGAGGGTGCCGTAGCCGTCGGGATCGACCACCGCCTTGCCGGTGTGACCGTGATGCGCCTGATTGTGCCAGGCGCTCCACAGGGTGGGGGAGAGGCAGTAGGGCGCGAATCCGACGGCCGCGATCAGGCGCTCCAGCCGCGGCCCGCGAACCACGGCGTGGTGCATGACCTCGTGCGAGAGGAAGCCGAGGCAGCCCCAGCTGTGCCCGGCCACGACGGCGCAGAGCAGAGCGACCCACCAGGGTGGCGCCCCGCGCACCACCAGGACCGCCAGGGCGAGGATGATCCCGAGGTGCAGCGGCAGCCAGAGCAGGCGCTGCGGGGCGCGCGCGAAGACCGCACGTGGCAGATGGGGGCGAACCTCGCGGGCGTAGTGCTGTACCGACTGGCGCTCGTACCGGCTGTGCATCGATTCCATGTTCTCTCCTCTAACTTACGGCTACGTTGGCGTAACTTACGGTAGCGTAACCTACGCGTCTCGTGTACAGGTGTCAAGTGGCTCGGCACCGCAAGACGTCCGGACGGCTGACCGCGTCGGCGCGGCGCACGCAACTCATCGAGATTGCGCGCGTCCTCTTCGCCAAGCGCGGCTACGAGGCGACCTCGGTCGAGGAGATCGCCGCTCGCGCCAAGGTCTCGAAGCCGATCGTCTACGAGCACTTCGGCGGCAAGGAGGGCCTCTATGCTGTCCTGGTGGATCGCGAGATGGAATTCGTCGTCACCCTCATCGCTACGGCCATCAGCGAGGGCACGCCGCGCGAGCGCGTCGAGCGCGCAGCGCTCGCTTTCCTGACCTACGTGCGGGATCACCCCGACGGCTTCGTCGTGCTGTCACGCGACGCCCCCGTGCGCCTGGCCCACGGCGGCATGTCGAGCCTTCTGAACGACGTTGCCGAGCGCGTCGCCGACGTCTTCGCCACGAACTTCAAGAAGGCCGGCTACGACGCCAGGAGCGCGCCCATCTACGCCCACGCGCTCGTCGGCATGGTGACGTTCGTCGGCCAGTGGTGGACCGAGACGCGGAAGCCGCCGGTGGAGGAGGTGGCGAGCCACATTGCGGCGCTCGCGTGGATGGGCCTCCGCCACCTGCCGAAGAAGCCGCGCCTGAGCATCGACCGCCCGCACTGAGGCGCCCGCCAGCACCCGTGTCGCGATCGGGCTCCGTCGCGCCTGCCGATCAAACCTTCGCGAACACCTCGCGCGCGATGCGCTCGGCCGCCGCGGGCTTGCCGAAACCGGACAGGATGTAGTGCGTGACGCCCCACTCCTTGGAGCGGCGGCGCAGCTCGGCGGTGCATTCCTCGGCGGTGCCGATCAGCACCATCGGCATGCGCCGCACTTCGGGCTCCGGCAGGCCGAAAAACCCGCCGAGTCCCGTCGCGAAGTCGCGCGCCGCCTCCGGTGTATCGGCGAGCATGGGAATGAAGATCGCGGACGACAAGGTGATCGCGCTCGCATCACGGCCGGCCGCCTTGGCCTCGGCACGCACGAAATCCAGCTTGCCGCGGAACGCCTCGTCCGTCAGCTTGGCGACCTCGGCCGGGAGGATCGTCCCGGCGCGGCCGGCGTCGGAGATGACGTTCACGATGTCCGCCTCGCGCGCGGCGATGCGGAGCAGTCCCTTGCCGCTGCCGCCGAGCATGATCGGTGGGTGCGGCTTCTGCACCGGCTTCGGCACGCTGATCGCGTCGCGTAGGTGGTAGAACTCGCCATCGAACGTCGTGCGCGGGTTGGCCCAGAGCTGCTTGATGACCCGCACCGACTCGTCGAGCATGCGCAAGCGCGGCTTGATGTCGGGAAAGTCGGCGCCCATCATGTCGAACTCGAGTTTCGTCCATCCCGAGCCGATGCCGAGGATGGCGCGGCCGCCGCTCAGGTGATCGAGCGTGGTCGTGGCCGACGCCGTCGTGCCGGGGTGGCGGAAGAGGTTGCACAGCACGAGCGCGCCGATCCGCACCTTGGTCGTCGCGGCGGCGATCGCGCCGAGCAGGGTCATCGCTTCCCAGGCGGGTGCCTTGTCGTCGAGTCCGCCGCCGCCGCGCTGCTCGTAGGCCCAATGGTCCGGGACATAGAGGGAGGAGACGCCGAGCTCGTCCGCCTTGCGGGCGAGCGCCATGATGTCCGAAGCGGGGAGTCCCGCGAGCTGAAGGCCGAAGTCCATGCGCCTCGCTATGCGTCAGCCGCCCGCCCGTGTCAAAGGAGGGGCGCGTTTCACCCGCGTACGCCCTCGTGGTAGCAGACGCGACCGGCTCGACGCCGGGCACCATGCGATCGCGCGTCCTCCTGTTCGTCTTCTTCACGGTCTTCCTCGACATGGTCGGGTTCGGGATCGTGATCCCGCTCCTGCCGTTCTACGTCCAGTCGATGGGTGGCACCGCGGAAATCGTCGGCCTGATCCTGGGCACGTTCTCGCTCACGCAGATGATCGCGACGCCGATTCTCGGCCGCCTCTCCGACCGCTTCGGCCGCCGCCCCGTCATCCTCATGAGCCTGCTCGGGAACAGCGTCTCGATGTTCCTCTTCGCCTTCGCTGCCGAGCGCTCCCTGCTGCCGTGGCTCTTCGTCTCGCGTATCCTGGCGGGGACGACGGCGGGAAATCTCGCGGCCTGCCAGGCAGCCGTCGCCGACGTCACCGACGGCTCGAGCCGCGCGGCGGGCATGGGGCGCATCGGCGCCGGCATCGGGCTCGGCCTGGTGATCGGCCCCATCCTCGGCAGCGTGTTGAGCCACATCCATCCGACGGCGCCGCCGGTCACCGCCGGGGTGCTCGCGTTGCTCGATCTGACCGGGGTCGCGTTGTTCATGCCCGAGACACGCGGCACCGCGGCCGTCGTGACGACCACCGAGGCGGAAGCGGACACGCGGACCCTGCGCGAGACGATCGTCGATCCCCGCATCCTGAGCGTGATGGCGATGTACTTCCTCACGTTCCTCTGCATGACGAGCGTGCAGGTCGCGCTGCCCCTGCTCGCGAACGCGCGACTCGGCTGGGGCGAGCGTGAGGTGGGACACATCTTCGGGCTCTACGGTCTCATGGCGCTGATCGTGCAGGGCGGCTTGATCGGACGGCTCTCGCGGCGCTTCACGGCGGCGCGGGTGCTCGTGATGGGAGCGCTGTGCGTCGGGCTCGGCATGGCGGTGATCAGCGACGCGCACGGCGCCACGGTGCTGCTCCTGGGCGTCGCGCTCGCCGGGCTCGGGGTCGGTCTCACCAACCCGACGCTCGCCACCTTGGCCTCGCAGCACGCGGGGCGCAGCCGGCAGGGCGCGGTGCTGGGCGTCGCGCAGTCGTCCGGCGGCGCCGGGCGGACCGTCGGCCCGGTGTGGAACGGATTCCTCTACGCCCGTCTCGGTCCGGCGGCGCCCTTCGTCGGCGCGGCCCTGGCGGCTTCCCTGTCGCTTGCCGTCGCCGTGGCCCTGCAGCGCCGTCCGATTCCCTCCTACGACGGCGCCGGCAGGATCGTTTCGTGAAGACGGCCCGGCTGCGCTGGGAGGGCGGCACGGTCTCGGCGGCCTGGCACGATGCGCCGGGCGACACGCTGCTCGCGCTGACCCACGGCGCGGGCGGCACCATGGAGACGCCGTCGCTCCGCGCCTATGCGGAGGCGATGGCGGCGCGTGGTGTGCGCGTCGTCCGCTTCAACCTGCCGTACGTCGAGGCGGGGCGGAAGTCTCCCGGGCCGGCGGCGCGCGACCAGGCCTGCTGGCGCGACGTCGCGGCCGCGCTGCGTCCCGAGGCGAAGACGCTCGTCCTCGGCGGCCGCTCGTACGGCGGCCGCATGGCCTCGCACGTGGCCGCGGACGGCGCGCCGTGCGACGCGCTCGTCTTCCTCGCCTATCCGCTGCATCCGCCCGGCAAGCCGGAGCAGCTGCGCAGCGCCCATCTCGGACAGATCGCGATGCCGATGCTGTTTCTCCAAGGCACGCGCGATCCGTTCGCGGAGCCGGCGCTCCTCGCCCGCACGATCGACGCGCTGCCGCGCGCGACCCTGCACCGGCTCGAGGGGGCCGACCATGGCCACAAGGTGCGCGGCCGCGCGGCCGCCGACGTCGTCGCCGAGCTCGCCGAGGTCACCGCGCGCTGGTTGGCCGATCTTCCCACTGGACGATCGAAGACCCGGGCACGCACGTGAGCGCTCGCCGCCCACCTGTCCGGGCCCGCCCGGGTCGCACGCTACTGGTCGTGCTCTGCGCGGGCCTCGCGCTCGTGTTGAGCGCGTGCGAGCGCTACGAGACGCTGGTCGTGCTGCCCGAGGGCGCGATGCGCACGCAGTACCTGCTCGACTACGAGCACACCGTCGACGCCGAGCGCCTGGTGGCGAGCCACGGGTATCTGCTGATCTTCAACCCCGGCGCGACCGTCGTCCGCATCGACGTGACCGTCTACTACGAGGACCGCGACCCCGAGATCTTCGCGCTCGAGGCGCGTCCCGGCACCACCACGGCCTCGGCGATCGCGGAGTGGCCGGTGGTGCCGCAGGGGCGCTTCGCGCTCGGCATCGCCAGCAGCGAGCCGGTCGTCGCCCAGGCGACGATCGCGTGGGACAACACGGGCGGCAATCTCCAGACCGGTGCCGCAACCAAGTCGCCGGCGGGCGTGCGCGAGGCCGCGACCTCGTACATGGCCATTCCGCGACTCGCCGACCGCTGGTATCTCGCCGACGGCGTCGTGATGAACGACCCCGAGCACTACTGGGTACGCGAGACCGAGACGACGCTCGTGCTGAACCCTGGCAATCAGGATGCACGCGTGGAGGTCAGCACCTTCTACCGGCCGCTCACCCGGCACCAGCGCGTGCAGGTGCCGGCGCGGCGTCTCGTCGCGGTGCGCATGGACGAACTGGCGTTCGCCAACCATCACTACGGGCTGCGCGTGAGCAGCGACCGTCCGATCGCGGTGCAGTCGCGCCGCGTCGTCTACTGGAACGGCTCGCCCGACGTGATGACTTTCTGGTCGACGCCGTGCGTGGCGTTGCCGTCCGCCGCGAGCGAGGACGCACTCAGCGGCCGCTGACCCGCGACGTGGCCCGTGTGGCCAGGAGCGCGGAGCCGACGAACGCGACGGCGAGCGCCGTCGTGTTGGTGACGGAGTCGGCGGTCCACCACCTGCCGCCGAGCCCGAGCGTATCGAACACGCGTGCCATGGGCAGATCGTAGTGGACGGCGGGGACCAGCAGGAGCACGGCGAGCGCGAGGCGCGTCGCCGGGGCGAGACCAGCCACCCCGACGCCGCTGAGCAGTGCCACCACCGGCAACGTCAGCACGATGGCGTCGTACGTGAGGTGGTAGTTCGAGAGCAGGATGGCCGTGCACGTCGCGGTCAGCGCCAGGGCCGAGGCGGCGATCGGTCCGTCGCGACACGTGCGGTACACGACGAACGCTGCGCCGCCCACGGTGCCGAGGGCCAGCGCGAGGTCCAGCGCAGCGCCGTGCGCACCGAAGACGACGCGCAGCGCGTAGCTGAGATCGATGCGCAGGAACCACATCTCCGACGGCCGCGAGACGGCGGCGGCGCTGTGCCGGACGGCCCGCCACCACGATGCCGGGCCGGCCGCGCCGAAGCGCGCCAGCACTGCCAGGGAAAGCCCGGCCGCCAGCGCCAGGCCGCCGAAGACGGCCCGATACGCGCGCGCCGCGAGGAGCGGTAGCAGGAGCGGGAGCGCGAACTGCGGCTTCAAGGTGGTGAGGGCGACGCCGATCGCCGCGAGGAACGGCCGGTCGCGGCTGTAGATCAGCGCCAGATAGACGCCCAGCGCCAGCTCCATGGTCGACTGCCCGAGCAGCATGGTCTTGTGCCCCGGGCGGGCGATCAGCATCAGCGTCCCGAGCGCGAACACCCACGCCGACTCGTGGGGCAGGCCGCAGGCCCGCAGGGTCAGCGCCGCCATGATCAGGACGAGCGCCAGGGTGACGAGGAAGTAGGCGCCTTCCGCCGCCCGCACGGGGAGCAGCGCGAACGGCACGTGCAGCAGCACGCCCATCGGGGCATAGGCGGGAAGACGTCGCTCGACCGGATAGTGCTCGGGAAAGTCCGGGTCGTAGGGATTCACGCCGTTCAGCCAGGCGACGGCGGGGTAGTAGAGCGTTCCCTGGAAGTCGCACATCGTCCAGTGGTCGGCGCCCTGCTCGGCGCTCACCATCAGCTTCGTCGAGATGCGATAGCCGATGACCGCGGCCCAGAGCGCGAAGATCGCAGCCGCGATCCACGTGCGCCTGCGCATCGCGATCATGATGGCGGGCGCGCCCGCAGCACGGCGGTCGCGAGCGCCTCGGCGATCAGGCGATGGCCATCCTCGCCGAGGTGGCCGTCCCCGGCGAGGATCGCGGACTCCCCGCGCTTGTGCGCGGCGAGGAGGATCGAGTCGGTCACGAGCAGCTGGTTCGTCGTGCCGGCGACGAGCGCCTCGAAGCCCGCCACCACCCGGTCGTACACGGGGTCGCCGCCCTGGATGTAGAGCGGCGACGGAATCGTCATGAGGACGACCGGTGCGCCGAGCGCGTTGGCCTCGCGAACGAGCTCCGCTGCGAGGCGCACCACGAGATCCACGTCGCGGCGTACGTCCGGAGCGAGGTCGGGGGCAGACGGGGCCGGGCGCGGCGCCTCCGCCGCGGCGGCGGTCTGCGGATGTGCGCCGGTGAGCATGCGGTAGAGAAGATAGAACGCCAGGCTGCGATTACCGAGCGCGTCGCGCACTGCCAGGAACGGCCCGCGCCAGGCCGCGGGGTGCCGCAGATCGTCGCGCAGGGCGACGCCGTCCGCGGTCAGACGGAAGCCGCCGTGCCGCCGCGTGTCGTCGACGTCGTTGAAGGCGTACTGCAACACGACGACGTCGGGTGCGAGCGCCGCGCCCCGGTGCTGGAAGTAGAGCAGCTCCTCGGCCGTTCCCACGCCGTTCACGCCGGCGTTGACCACCCGATACGACGCGTCCGGCCGCGCGTGCGTGAGCGTGTGCTGGAGGAGGGTGGTGAAGATGCGCTCCTCGGGGAGCTGCACGGCCGCCGTGTACGAGTCACCGACGACGAGCACGCGGTGCTCGCCCGCGGGCTTCGGCATCGGCAGCTCGTCGCCGCGGAGGCCGAGCGCGTTGATGCGCACGGCCGCGCTCGTCGGCACGACGCCAGGCAGGTTGTGGTACGTGAAGCGCGAGCCTGGGTACCAGGTGTAGAAGCCCTCGGGGTAGACGCGCAGGTGCGGTACGTCGACCTGGGGGGCGACGACCGCGCGCACCGCAAGCTCGAGCAGGACGAATAGCACGACCCATTCGACGAGCAGGAGGGCGAGGCGTCTCATGCGCATGGACGGCGGCCGGCACCTCGCCCATGGGTCGGAGCCGCCGTCAAGACGCCGCGGTTGACGCCCACGCCCGCGAAGGCGAGAACGGCTCCGCCATGACCAACGCGACGTCCGGCCCGGAGCGCATGCCGCTCGGGTGGATCGGCACCGGTCTCATGGGTGCCTCCATGTGCGGCCACCTCATGACGCAGGGCCATCCGATGACGGTGTTCACGCGCACGCGCGCGCGCGCCGACGGGCTGCTCGCGCGCGGCGCGCGTTGGGGCGACTCGCCGCGGGCCGTCGCGGCGGCCGCCGAGGTGGTGTTCGTGATGGTCGGCACGCCGGCGGACGTGCGCGAGGTCGTCCTCGGCGCCGACGGCGCGCTCGCCGGTGCCCGGCGCGGTGCCGTGCTCGTCGACATGACGACGAGCGAGCCGGCGCTGGCACGCGAGCTCGAGGCTCGGGCACGGGCGGAAGGCGTCGGGGCGCTCGACGCACCCGTGTCCGGCGGCGACGTCGGCGCGCGCGAGGCGCGCCTCTCGATCATGGTGGGCGGCGAGCCCGCCGCCTTCGAGCGGGTGCGGCCGCTCTTCGCGCACCTCGGCCGCACCATTGTGCTGCAGGGGCCCGCCGGCTCGGGGCAGCACACCAAGATGGTGAACCAGACCCTCATCGCGACCGGCATGATCGGCGTGTGCGAGGCGTTGCTCTACGCCTACCGGGCCGGCCTCGATTTGCCGCGCGTGCTCGAGTCGGTCTCCGGGGGCGCCGCGGGCTCGTGGTCCCTCAGCAACTACGCGCCACGCGTGCTGAAGGGCGACTTCGCGCCCGGCTTCGCCGTGACCCACTTCCTGAAAGACCTCGGCATCGCGCTGGCAGAGGCGCGCCGCATGCGGCTCGCGTTGCCGGGCCTCGCGCTCGCCGAGCAGCTCTACCGCGCCCTGGAGGCACAGGGGGAGGGGGCGAACGGTATTCAGGCCCTGCTGCACGCGTTGGCTCGCTTGTCGGCGGTCGAATGGCCGTGAGCCCCGTCGCTCAGGCGCGCGGGTGCGCCGCGAAGAAGCGCCAGATGCGCTCGGTCGCGTCGTCGGGCCAGCGGTGCGCCTGCGGCCCTTCGCACGCGACGACGTCGGCGCGGCAGCCCGCGTAAGCCGTACAGCCGTCGACGTCCCGCGCGGCGCCACAGCCGTTCGCGTGCGCCCACCAGTCGCGCCCGCCCGCGGTCAACGCGGGGGGCACGATGCGATCGCGCCTCCCGAAGAACAGCAAGGCCGGGACCGCGCGCGCCGGCGCGCAGCCCTGCAGTGGCATGACGCCGGCGACCGGCGCGATTGCGGCGACGCGCTCGGCCAGCTTGCAGCCGAGCAAGCTCGCGAAAAGTCCGCCGTTCGACATGCCGGTCGCATAGACGCGGCGACGATCGATGCATCGCTCCGTCTCCAGACGATCGAGCAGGGCGGTGACGTACTCGACGTCGCGCGTCTCGCTCGGGTTGATGTCCCAGCCCCGACCGACGGCCCCGACGAGGTGCGCATCCTCGCGACCTTCCGGGCAGACGAGGACGGCATGCTCACGATCGGCGACGTCACGGAGGCCTGTGCCGTCGCAGATCTCGGCGGCGTGGCTACCGAAGCCGTGGAACACGAGGATGAGGGGCCGCGGCTGGCCGGGCTCGCTGACGGGCGCGTCGAGCAGGTACTCGTGGGTATCGGCGCCGGCGGTGAATTTCTGGCGCACGTCGCGCTGCGCCGCGCGGCTCTCGCCGAGACACCCGGCGCTCGGGTCCGTGCCGGAGGCCGTCAGCGGCCCGTCGGTCTGCCGCGACGAGGTGCAAGCGCCGGTCAGCAGCAGCGCAGCGAGCGCCGAGGCGGCCGCTGCGCGCATGGGGGACGGACTCAACTCTTCAGCTTGTGTACCGCGTCCTTCATCTCGGGGACCGCCTTGAAGAGATCGGCGACGAGGCCATAGTCGGACACCTGGAAGATCGGCGCCTCCTCGTCCTTGTTGATCGCGACGATCACCTTCGAGTCCTTCATGCCGGCGAGATGCTGAATGGCGCCGGAGAGGCCGACCGCGATGTAGAGCTCGGGCGCGACGACCTTCCCCGTCTGGCCCACCTGGAGATCGTTCGGGACGAAGCCCGCGTCGACCGCCGCGCGGCTGGCGCCCATGGCGGCGCCGAGCTCGTCGACGAGCGGCTCCAGCACGGTCTTGAAGTTCTCGCCATTCTTCAAGCCGCGGCCGCCGGAGACGACGATGCGCGCCTCGGTCAGCACGGGCCGGTCGGACTTCACCTCTTCGAGGCCCACGAACTTCATCGTGAGCTTGCCCTCGTCGAGCGACACGGAAACCTTCTCGACCGCGCCCGCGCCATCCTTGGCGGCGGCGTCGAACGCGGTGGCGCGCACCGAGATGACGCGCGGCGTGCCCTCGAGCTTCACCGTGGCAAACACGTTGCCGGCATACATCGGCCGCTGCACGGTGCCGTCGGCGTTGATGGCGGAGATGTCGGCGGCGAGCGGCGCGTTCAGGCGGGCCGCGAGGCGCGGCGTCAGATCCTTGCCGATCGCGGTGGCGGTGGCGACGAACGTGTCGATGCCCTTCGCCTTGATCAGCTCGGCGAGCGCCGCGGTGTAGGCGTCGGCGAGGTAGTGCTCGAGCCTCGCGTTGTCGAGCTGGAACACGGTCTTCATGCCGTACGACGCGGCTTCGCCCGCGAGCGCGTCGGTGCCGGTGCCGACGACGACGGCGTGGCACGTGCCGCCGAACTTCGCCGCCGCGTCCTTGCCGGCCGCGAACGCGACGAGGGTGGTCTTGGGGAACTTACCGTGCTGATGCTCCGCGAATACGAGAACGTCGCCCATGGTGTGTCGCTCCTGCCTTCAGATGACTTTGGCTTCGCTGTGCAGCAGCTCGACGAGCTGCTGCACCGACTCGACCTTCTTGCCGGCCTGCCGCTTCGGCGGCGGATCCATCTTCACGATCTTCGCCCGCGGGGTGACGTCGACGCCGAGATCGCCGATGGCCAGCTCCTTCAGCTCCTTCTTGCGCGCCTTCATGATGCCCGGCAGCGAGGCGTAGCGCGGCTCGTTCAGGCGCAGGTCCGCGGTGACGATGCCGGGGAGCGGGAAGCTCAGCGTCTCGAGGCCGCCGTCGACCTCACGCACGACCGTGGCCGACTTCTGATCGCCCGCCAGCTCGACCTTCGAGGCGAACGTCGCCTGCGGCCAGCCGAGGAGCTCGGCGAGCATCTGCCCGGCGGCGTTGCTGTCGTCGTCGATGGCCTGCTTGCCCATGACGACGAGCTCGGGCTTCTCCGTCTCCACGATCTTGGCGAGGACGCGCGCCACCGCCAGCGGCTCGAGCGCCTCGGCGGTGACGACCATGATGGCGCGATCGGCGCCCATCGCGAGGCCCGTCCGCAGCTGCTCCTGGACGACCTTGTCGCCGATGCTCACCAGGACGACCTCGCTGCCCGCGACCTTCTCCTTGATGCGCAGCGCCTCTTCGATGGCGATCTCGTCGAAGGGGTTGATCACCCATTTGATGTTGTCGGTCACGATGCCGGAGCCGTCCGGCTTGACCTTGATGCTGGTCTCCGGGTCGGGCACGCGCTTGACGGTCGCGAGGATCTTCACGTCGGGGTCTCCTTCTTCCGTTGCGTGGAAAACGGGCCACCTAACCCGATGCTCAAAACTTGGTCAAGGCACCCTTGCAAACGACGTTTATGAATGGCGCGATGGGAGGGGCAGCAGCTCAGGCGTTGTGCCCGAGGCGCGACGACAGCTCGGCGCCGGCCTTGACGACGAGCGGCGCCATTTCCTTCTGCAGCCGATCGTTCGTCAACCGGTACGCCGGGCCGCTCACGGCCAGCGCGCCGACGACGCGGCCGGTGTAATCCTTGATCGGGGCAGCGATCGAGCGCACGTCCTCGACGTATTCGCCCGTGTCCACGGCGTAGCCTTTCTCGCTGACCGCCCGCAGCTGCTGCAGCAGCGCGGGGCGCTCGGTGATCGTGCTCGGCGTGTATTTCTTCAGCCCGTCGGAGAGGCGCGACTTCAGCTCGTCCTCCGACTCGAACGCGAGATGGACCTTGCCGGGCGCGGTGCAGTGCAACGGGAGCAGCTCACCGATCTGCGAGACGAGACGCACCGGCTGCTCGGCGTCGACGCTGTCGAGCGGCACCATGCCGCCGCGGCGCACGACCGCGACGTACGAGCTCTCGCGGCACTGCTTGACCAGCGCCTCCATGATCGGGCGCGCCTGGCGCAGCAAGCCCATCCGGCCGACGTACGCCTGTCCGAGCTGCAGGCTGCGCACCCCGAGGCGGTAGTTCTCGGTGGCCTTGTTCTGCTCGATGTAGCCGCGCGATTCGAGCGTGGCGAGCAGGCGGAAGATGTTGTTCTTGTGCAGCTTGAGCCGCTTGCTGAGGTCGGTGACGCCGAGCTCGTCGGCGTCGCCGTAGAACTCCTCGATCACGTCGAGGGCGTGCGCCACCGAACGGATGATGTAATTGCTCTTTTCGCGCCGGACCATGAGCAGTATGGGAAGCTGTTTTATGGCTAGTGGTTTCGCCGATGCCTGTCAAACGGCACCGGCGAAGAGAGGTGAAACGCCGCGTCTGGCACGGTCCAGCGCCATGGTTGCGCGACAGTGCTCCGCGCCACCTCGGGTGGCGCGGCAGGCCGAGATGCCGTCGGATCGCGATGGCATCGCTGCCGAACGCAAACATTTTTTCGAGCGCGGGTCTGCTCAGCTGCCCGCGTCCCCGGCGCGCGCCGCGGCGGCGGGGTGCGAACGCGTTCGTGGGAGGCGCGGCGGCGCGGCGAGTGTACGCAGGCGCGTCGCGCGGCCGGCATCCGGGAACGTCGTGATCGCGGCGTCGCCGTTTCCCTGCTCGTGCGCCAGCACGCGCCGCACGGTCGCGAGCCAGGACAGCTGAGCGGCGTACTGGAGGCGCGCCGCCTCGGCGACCAGCCAGCGCGCGCGACCCGCGGTCGAGAGCGGCTCGCGTGCGACGAGCGCGCCGAGCGTCTCCACCGCGTCGCCATAGCGGCGCGTCTCGGCGACGAACGAGCGCAGCAGCGCCGGTAGGTCGGGGGGCGGAGTGAACACCAGCTTTACGTAGAGCGGATCGCGGATCGGGCGCAGGCGCGGCGCCGGCGCGACGAGCCAGCGCTCCAACTGGCGGCGTCCGCGGGTGAGGATCGCGTAGCGGCTGCGCTCGACCGTGCCGGCTTCCTTCTGGCGCGCGACCAGGCCGGCGCGTCGCAGGCGCTCGAGCGTCGAGTACACCTGGCCTGAGTTGAGCTGCCAGAAATCGCCGAGCGCGCGCTCGAAGCGCACTTTCAGCTCGTATCCCGTGAGATCGCGCTGCGCGAGCAGCGCCAGCAATGCATGCTTGACCGGCATGGTCGCGTCCCTCCGTGCCTCGCGCGGGCGCGAGGCGAGTCCCCGGCTCGTGCCTTTCCCTCGTGGAGTAGCCGCACGGAGCAACCGCGGTGCCAGCTGCGACGGCTCGGTGGACGGAGGGTGGCGCACCGTGACGGACGCGCGCCCGCCCGCGTCGCAGCGGACGGCGCGTCGGGGAGGGACACCGCGCGTCGGGCCGGCCAGGCGCGGCATCGGCCCGGGACGCCGGCGGTCGAGCCGGTTCTGGGCTCCGCGCGCGTCGTCGCGCCGGGGGGGCGCGTGCACGCCACCCGCGTGTCTGCTACGCACCCCGCCGGAGGCGCGCATGGGACTCAGGATCGTCGTCGTCGGACAAGCCGCATTCGGAGAGCAGGTGCTGACCGGCTTGGTGGCGCGTGGCGACGAGGTCATTGCGGTCTACGCGCCGCCCGACTCGGCGGCGCGCCCGGACCCGCTCGCCGCCGCGGCGCGCGCCGCCGGCATCTCCTGTCGCCAGCCGCCGAGCTACAAGGCCGAGGCCGTGCACACCGAGGTCGCCGCGCTCGCGCCGGACCTCATGATCCTCGCGTACGTGACGCAGATCGTGCCGCTCGCCTTGGCCGACGTCCCACGCCTCGGCAGCATCTGCTTCCATCCGTCGCTGCTGCCGCGGCATCGCGGCGGCAGTGCGATCAACTGGGCGCTGATCGCCGGCGAGTCGGCGACCGGCGTCTCCGTCTTCTGGGTCGATGCCGGCATCGACACCGGCCCCTTGCTCCTGCAACGCGCGGTGCCGATCGATCCCAACGACAGCGCGGGGTCGCTGTACTATCAGCGCGTGCTGCCCGCCGGCGTGACGCTCGTCCTCGACGCGGTGGCGTTGATCGAGAGCGGCACGGCGCCGCGGCTCGTGCAGGACGAGAGCCGGGCCACCTACGAGCCGCTCTGCCGCGATGCGCACGCGCGCGTCGACTGGGCCAAGCCCGCGGGCACGGTGCACGATCTGATCCGCGGCTGCGATCCGCAGCCGGGCGCGTACGCGGGCGCGGGCGCGTCCCAGCTCCGGCTCTACGAGAGCCGGCGTGTCGAGGACGCAGGCGTCGCGGCCCCCGGCACGATCGTCGCGAGCGACGCCGCCGGGGTCGTGGTCGCGGCGGGTGGCGGCGCGGTGCGCTGCGGGAAGGCGCGCGTCGAGGGGACGCGCGAGAAGAAACCCGCGGCCGAGGTGCTCGCGACGCTCGGCATCGGTGTCGGCACCCGGCTCGCCTAGCGCAGGGTCCCGATCGCGTGCGCGGTCGTCGTCCCTGCGGGACGGTGCGAGTTCGCGAGGCCGTGAGAGATCGTGCACCCTTGCAACGAAGGCGGCGGCCCTGCACGCGGGAAAACGACGCCGTTCCGGGTGGTTTGCCCCGCTTCGGCCGGCATCGTATTTGCGACCGCTCGACTGATCTCGTCGAGATGACCAACGCCATGCGCATCGCCCCAAGCCGCCGTGATTCGTGGCGCCCGTGCGGCGCCCTCTTGCTCGTCGTCCTGCTCACCGGGCTGGTCGCGCGGCCGGCCGCGGCGATCACCGACGGCAACCTGCTCGTCACCGACGACGGCGCCAAGACCGTCTTCGAGGTCAATCGCACGACCGGCATCGCCGCCAAGATCGTGAAGGACGCGAACGTGCAGCACCCGTTCGACGCGATCATCGACATCGACGGTTCGTTGCTGGTCGCCGACCGCGGTGCCGACGTCGGCTCGACGACCGACGGCGCGATCTACCGCGTCAGTGCCACCACCGGCCTGATCACCGCGACGCTTGCGAGCGGTCCCCCGCTCGTCAACCCGACGGGCCTCGTGCTCGAGGCGAGCGGCGACGTGCTCGTCATCGACGCGGACGCGGTCGTGAACGGCTCGAACGGCCACGTGTTCCGCTGGCAGCGCTCGGGCGGCAACCTCGTGCCGCTCTCCGGATGCCGCAAGTTCAACAATCCGGCGCGGGCGGTCGTCGACGGCAGCGGCGACATCTTCGTCGTCGATGCCGACAGCGCCGGCTCCGGCGCAGTGCTGCGCATCGATCCCCTCACCGGCGGCTGCGTCACCCTGCTGCACGGTGTGAACGGCGACCATCACGGGCTGGTCGAGCCCTTCGGCATCGCGCTCGCGCCGGATGGGAAGATCGTGCTTGCCGATGAGGACGCGGATCCGCTCGAGCTCGGCACCAATACGGGCGCCGTCTTCGCGTACGACTTCGCCGCCAACGGCATCACCCGCTCGATCGCCAACGCGACCTTCAACCGGCCGCGTGGCGTGGCGGTCGACGCGGCCGGCGTCTATCTGGTCGCCGACGCGACCGCGAAGAAGATCTACGCGATCGCGACCGACGGCACCCTCACGACCGTTTCGGCCAGCGGCGCGTTCATCGCTCCGGTGCAGGTGCGGATCATCGGGCCGGCGCCGACGCCGCCGACGCTCGGCAGGCCGCACGTCGATTTCCTCGTCGTCGATCGCGGCGCCGACCCGCGCGGCCTCGGCACCGCCGAGGGTACCGGGGCCGTCTTCGGTGTCGACGCTGCGACCGGTCTCACGACGTTTCTCGCCGGTGATCCCCTCCTGAACAACCCGTACGACGTCACGGTCGACCGCCACGGCGACCTGCTCGTGGTCGATCAGGACGGCGGCTCCGACCGGCGCGGCGCGATCTTCCGCATCGGCCGCGCGAGCAAGGAGGTCGAGGAGACGATCACCAACGGGCCGCCGTTCTCGAATCCGAGCGGCATCCTCGCCGACGCCGACGGCAGCTTGCTCGTCGCCGATCGCGACGCCTCCGTGAACGGCTCGCACGGCGCGATCTTCCGCGTCGACGAGGACCACGGCACCGTCTCGCCGGTCTCGACCAGCGCCGACCTCGTGAACCCGGTGAAGATCGCGCTCGACGACGCCGGCGACGTACTGGTGGCCGACGCCGGCATCCAGTGCCCCACGCCAATCGCCACCGCGACCGGCCCGACGCCGACCTCCACCGCCGCGACCGCGACGCCGACGCCCACCAAGACCGGCGGCCCCACGCCGACCCCGACGCCCGGGCCCTGCGACGATCCGAACGTGCGCTCGTTCGGCTCGGCGGTGCGCGTCGTGGCGCCGAGCGGCGTGACCACCACGCTCACGGCGGAGGGATCGTTCGTCAAGCTCGGCGGCATCGACTTCGATCCGACGTTCGGCATCGTCGTCGCCGACGAGGACGCCGACCCGAACCACTACGGCACGAGCCCGGGCGCGGTGTTCCAGGTGGACGTGTTCAACGGCGCGGTGACGCCGATCGCCAGCGAGCCGACGTTCTTCCAGGGGCCGCGCGACGTGGCGGTCGCGCCGGACGGCAGCTACGCCATCGCCGATCCGTTTGCCAAGAAGATCCTTCGCGTCGATCCGGTGAGCGGCGTGATCACGGTGATCTCCGACAGCATCGATTTCAGCCAGCCGGTGGCGATCGTCTCGATCGTGGACACCGACGATGACGGTATCCCCGACGCGCTCGACAACTGCCCGACGGTGCCGAATCCCGACCAGCGCGACCAGGACCAGGACGGCGTGGGCAACGTCTGCGACAATTGCCAGAACGTCGCCAACCCCGGCCAGGAGGACGGCGACCACGACGGCGTGGGCGACGTCTGCGTGCCGGCGAGCGCCGCGGCGCTTGCCGCCTGCCAACGCGGTGCCGCGCAGCAGGCGTCGACGCTGTTCGTGAAGTCGGTGAACACGATCGAGAGCTGCGTGAGCGCGTTGCTCAAGTGCGAGACGCAAGGAGAGAAGGGTACGCTCACCGGCGATGCGCTCGCCTCCTGTCGTGCCGCGGCACGCACCAAGGGCTGCGGCAAGACCGCCGGCGACCTGGCAGCGCTGCGCGCCGCTGCGCTGAGCAAGCTCGGCGGTACCCGCATCTGCGGCGGCCTCGAGGTGCACGAGCTACGCAAGACCGCCGGCGGTCTCGGCTTCGAGGGCACGCTCGCCGACTGCGCCGATCTCACGCCGCCGGGAACGCTCGACGACGGCGTCGCGCTGTTCGATTGTCTCAGCCGCGGCGTCACCTGCGAGGCCGGGGCTGCGGCGGCGGCGCTCTCGCCGCGTGCCGGCACGCTGCTCAACTCCGCCGGCCTCGGTGCGGCGATTCCCTGCATCGGTACCGGCTCGCCGGGCAACGCCGGCACGGCGGCGCCGAACGAGCGCACGATCCGCGGCTGCCAGAGCAAGATCGCGAAGTCCGGCTCCAAGCTCGCCAGCGTGCGCATCATCCAGGGCGAGAAGTGCGTGAGCGCGTTGCTCGGCTGCCAGACGCTGCGCGAGACCGGCGGCTTCCCGTCGCCGGCGGACGACGCCGACTGCACCGCCAAGGCCGCCACCACCTGCACGCACGCGCTCGCGACGCTCGCCAAGGCGTCGGCCACCGCGCACACCGCCGTCGTGAGGGGCTGCGCGCCGCTCCTCACGGGCGAGATCGGCTCGGCACTCGGCTTCGCCGGGCTCGTGCCCGCGTGCGGGCCGCTTGCGACCAACGACGACGTCGCCTCCTGCGTCGTCGCGCAGACGAGCTGCAAGGCCGATCTCGCGATCGGTCTCGCGAGCCCGCGCGCCTCCGAGGTCCTCGGCGGCGCGGACCTGCTCGCCAGCTTCGCCTGCCTCGCGCCGTAGCCGGCGCGGGCGCTCAGCTGAGCTCGAGCTCGACCAGCAGCTGTCCCGGCTCGACGAGCGTCCCGGCGGTCACGTGGACCTTGCGCACGACGCCGGCGGCGTCGGCGCTCGCGACCGTCTCCATCTTCATCGCCTCGAGCACGACGAGCGGGTCGCCGGCGGCGACCGTCTGGCCCTCGCGGACGACGACGTCGAGGACCTTGCCGGGCATGGGCGCCGTGACGCGCGGCGAGTGGGCGGCGCCCGCATGGCCGCCGTCGCGCTCTTCCGCCGCAGCGGCGCAGCGGTAGATCTCGCCGTCGAGCGCCACCCAGATCTCGTCGCGCTCCCGGACGACCGTCGCCGCGACGATGCGATCGCCGAGCTGGAGCCGCATCGTCTCGCCGTGGCGCCGCAGCGTCCCGGCGTAGGCCGTCTCGCCGACGCGCGCCTCGAAGCGATCGCCGGTGCGGACGAGCGTCACCTCGACCGGCTCGCCGTCGATCGTGAGATGGAGGCTCACGAGCTCGCTCCCGCCCGCCAGCCGGCGAGCGTCGCGAACGGGCTCGGCTCGGCCGCGAGGGCCGGTCCGTCGCCGCTCGCCGGGGCCATGAGCGCGAGCGCCGCGGCCACCGCGGCGAGGTCGCGTCCCGCGCGCCGCGCCGGCCGCCATCCCTCGAGGTGCTCGGCGAGGAACTGGGTATGGGTCTCGCCGGCGACGAAGGCCGGATGCTCGAGCACGGCACGCAGATAGTCGCGGTTGGTCGTGACGCCGAGGACGACGGTGTCACGCAGCGCGACCAGCATGCGGCCGCGCGCCTCCTCGCGGGTCGTGCCCCAGGTCGAGATCTTCGCCAGCATCGGGTCGTACTCGACGCCGATCACGGTGCCCGTCGCGATGCCGCCGTCGAAGCGCACGCCGGGACCCGAGGGGATGCCGAGCGCGCGGACCGTGCCCGTTGCCGGCAGGAAGCCGTGCGCCGGGTCCTCGGAGTAGAGACGGCACTCGAGGGCGTGTCCGCGCGGGGTCACGGTAGTGAACGACAGCGGCTCGCCGCGCGCGACCAGGATCTGCTCGCGCACGAGATCGATTCCCGTGATCCACTCGGTGATGGGATGCTCGACCTGGAGGCGCGTGTTCATCTCGAGGAAGTAGAAACGACCCGTCTCGTCGAGCAGGAACTCGACCGTGCCGGCGCCGACGTAACCGACGGCGCGCGCGGCGCGGACCGCGGCCTCGGCCATCGCGGCGCGGAGCTCGGGTGAGACGGCGGGCGACGGCGTCTCCTCGACGATCTTCTGATGGCGGCGCTGGATCGAGCACTCGCGCTCGCCGAGATCGACGATGCGCCCGTGCGCGTCGCCGAAGACCTGCACCTCGACGTGGCGCGGGCGCTGCAGATAGCGCTCGAGGTAGAGACGGCCGTCCGCGAACGCGGCCGTCGCCTCGCGCGTCGCGGCGCGCATGGCGTCCGGCAGATGGGCGGCGTCGTGCACGATGCGCATGCCTTTGCCGCCGCCGCCGGCCGCCGCTTTGACGACGACGGGATAGCCGATCGTCGCCGCGGCCTCGGTGAACACGAGCGGCTCGGCAGCCAGGACGCCGCTCGCGGGGACGAGCGGGACACCCGCGGTCTGCATGCGCGCGCGCGCCGCAACCTTGTCGCCCATGGCCGCGATCGCGTCGGGCGACGGTCCGATGAAGGTCAGGCCGGCATCGAGCACGGCGCGCGCGAACGCGGCGTTCTCGGACAGGAAGCCGTAACCCGGATGGATCGCGTCGGCGCCCGTGGCGCGGGCGGCGGCCAGCAACGCCGGCACGTCGAGGTAGTCGACCCGTCCGGGAGCACCGTGGACCGCCACGGCCGTGTCGGCGAGCCGCGTGTGCTGCGCGTCGGCGTCGGCCTCCGAGTAGACCGCGACGGTTCCCACTCCCATGGCGCGGCAGGTGCGGATGATCCGCACCGCGATCTCGCCGCGATTGGCGATCAGGAGTTTCGTCACCGGGGGCATGGGGAGGCCGATGTAGCAGAATCAAGCGTCGATGCCGAGCGTGTAGCGCAGCCGGATCACATACGCGGTGGCACGGCGAACACGCTGGATCGGAACTCCAGGCTTCGCTAAAACTCCGCGGCGTGGACGTGGAGGAGGTGCCCATGTGTCGATCACATTCTGCACTGGTCGTCGCCGTCCTGGCGCTCACGCTCTCTGCCTGCGCCGGGCTGCCAGGTGCGGTGCGACCGGTCAGCCAGTCGTACGCCGCTTCGGTGCGGTCACCCGTCGTGCGGGCTCGCGTCTGCGGTCATGACGGCGTCGCTCTGCCGGACGGGTGGCGCCTGCCCTCGGTGGACGAGGTGGGGGAGGGTTGGCGCGCCGCCGACCAGGAGCGATTCCTGCTCACCGATCTCGATCTCGACGGCGACGGACATCCGGATCAGGCGCGTGTGCTTATGCGCATCGACGGCGCCGGTTTCGGCGTCTTCGCCTTCCTCTGTCGCGAGCACGGTGCCCCGACGGCGCACCTGATCCTGCACAATCGCGACCTCGCGTACTTCCGTGGCATCGGCATCCGGCCGGTGCAGCCGGGCCTCTATCAAACCGCGTGCGGCAAGGGCTTCATCGAGTGCTACGCGGGCGAGCCCCACGAGGTGCGCCTGGCGCACGCCGGGATCGACTACTTCAAGCCCGAGAGCGTGACGTCGCTCTTCTACTGGAGCGACGCCTCGCAGGCGTTCAAGTGGGTGGCCCTCACGAAGTGAGGCCGAGGGCGCGCCCGCCTGGCGCGCTGCACGAGACCCGCGCAGCTCGAGCCCGATGAGCTCGAGGCGATGCGCGCCCGGGCCCCCGACGAATCAACGCAGGCCTCTCATGGCCGCGGCGACGGCGGGGTGGCGCGCCGCTCGTCGCCCCGCGTGCGGCGCTCGTCGCGACGCATGAACGCCCAGGGGTTGTCCTGGAACTCCTGGCGGAGCGTGGGATGGTCACGCAGGAAGTCGCGGAAGCTCGGGTGGTCGGCAAGGTAGCTACGGTCGTTCACCAGGGCCGGGTTGCCATGCAGGTCGCGCCGCACCTCGGGATGGTCGCGCAGGAAGCGATCGAGGCGCGCGAGCTCGGCGGGGTCGAACTCGCGCCCGGCGCGCGCCGCACGCTCGACGGCGTGGGCGCGTCGCAACGCGGCGTGCGGATCGTCCCGCAGCGCGCGCCGGACGTCGGGGTGGCCGACGAGAAACTCACGCAGGCTGCGATGGGCCTCGAGGTAGGGTGTGTCGTTGGCGAGCGTGGGATCGCGTTGCAGGTCGCGCGCCACCCAGGGATGGTCGTCGAAGAAGCGCGCCAAGGGAGCGGCGTCCCAACCGGGCTCTGCGGCGCGGGCGCAGCGCGCGCCCGGCGCCAGCACCGCGAGCAGGACCACGAGCGTCGCGAGCCGGCGCATGGGGCTCACGGTACGACGGTCGACTCCAGCGCGCGCCGCAGCCCGGCGTCGGGAAGCGAGCGCAGCGCCGCGCCGATGAGCGCCCGCTGCGCGGCCGCATGACGTTCGGCGTCCGCCGCGTTGCCGAGGCGCTGCGCCAGGGTCGCGCGCAGGCCGAGAGCCCGCCAGGCTGCGTTCGGATAGCTGATCGTGTCGGCAATGCGCACGGCCTCGGCCAGCGCCGCGTCGGCCTCCTCGGGACGATCGAGCGCGGTCAGCGAAGCACCGCGCAGGATGAGCGCGCGCGCCTGCACCTTCGGGGCACGATGGTGCTCAGCGCCCCGCAGCTCCTCGTCGGCGTGGGCGAGGGCGCGATCGGGGGCGCCGTCCGCCACGGCCAGTCGTCCCATGGCGTGGGAGGCATGCAGCGAGTAGCGCCAACGCATGAACGGATCCGCCGGGCGCGCGAGCGCGTCGCGGATCGGCGCGAGCGCGGCCTCGGCGCGGGCGCGGTCGCCGAGCGCCAGATGGTTGCCGCTCAGGTTGATCTCGGAGTTGGCGATGATCTCCGGGTCGCCGATCTCGCGGGCGATCGCGGCGGCGCGCTCGTTGAAACCGAGGGCGCGTGCGTGGTCGCCGATCTCGGCGTACGCCCACCCGAGCGTGTTCAGGAGGCGGCTCTTCCAGACCCGATCGCCGATGCGGTCGCAGATCTCGTAGGCCTCCGTCAGACGGGTGATCGCCTGCCCGTACTCGCCGAGACAGCACGCCGCCTTGCCGTGGAACCACGCGGGCCAGACGATGAGATGGGGCAGGCGCAGGCGGCGTCCGGATGCGATGACCTCCTCGCTCAGGCTGATGGCGCGGCGGTAGTCGCCCGTCCACTCGGCGCTCTGCGCCAGGTAGAACTGGATGGTCGCGCGCCCTGCGTCGTCGAGCGTGCCCTCGCCGATCCGCAGCGCTTCCCGCATGAGCTGTTGCTCGGTTGCGACGTCGCCCTGGCACACGCCCCGGTAGAAGCCCTCCGTGCTGAGGGCGAGCGCATCCGCGAGCGGCAACCCCTCGGCACGCGCGATGCCGCGCAACGTATCGATAGTGCGGGACATCTGGTCGTAGGCGTGGTTCCAGAACTGGCTCTGCGAGGCCAGCCAGTAGTTGCCCGCGCGCCGCTCGACCACGGGGCTGCGCTCGGCGGCGCGGACGAACGCCTCGCCCGACGCGCCGAACTCACTGACGTAGAAGAGCGCGAGCGCCATGCGCTCCTCGAGCGCGCAGCGCTGCTCGTCGCTGACGCGCGTTCCGAGGCGGTCGGCGATGGCGAGCGCCTCGCGGCAGTGCGCCACCACGGAGCGGTTGGCAAAGGTCTCCGCCGCCTTCTCGACGGCGCGCGTGTGGTAGGCGAAGGCGCGCTCCCAGTCGCCGGCGCGGCCGAAGTGATGCGCCAGGGTCTCGTAGAACTCGGCCAGCCGGTCCGCGTAGAGCTCCTCGATGGCGAGCCCGATGGTGCGGTGCAGCTCGCGCCGCCGCTCGGCGACGACGCTCTCGTACGCCACGTCGTGGGTGAGCGCGTGCTTGAACATGTAGGCGAGCTCGGGGTGCGTCGCCTTCTCGTAGATGAGCTCGAGCGCGCGCAGCTCGTCGACGTGCGTCTGCAGGCGGGTGCCCGTCTCGGTGATGCGGGCGAGGAGCCGGAGCGCGAACTCGCGACCGATCACCGACGCGATCTGGATGGCGCGGCGCGCATCATCGGCCAGGCGGTCGAGGCGCGCGATGAGCACATCCTGCACGGTCTCCGGAACGACGACGTCGGTGGCTGCACGGGTCAGCACGATGCCGCCGTTGGCGCGCCGCAGGGTGCCGTCCTCGAGGAGCGAGCGCGTCATCTCCTCCACGAAAAAGGGATTGCCCTCGGCCTTGGCGGCGATCAGCGCCTGGACCTCCGCCGGAACCTCGCTCGTGCCGAGCAGGGAGCCCGAGACCTCCGCCATCTCGCGGGCGGAGAGCGCGCGCAGCGCGATCCGGACGTGATAGCTGTGGTCGCCGAAGGGGTGGCGATAGCCCGGCCGGTGCGAGCAGATGAGGAGCACGGGCATCGCCGGTACGGCATCGGCGAGAAAGGCCAGGAACTCCTCCGAGGCCGGATCGATCCAGTGCAGATCCTCCACCAGGATCACGAGCGGCGCCTCCGCCGAGAGGGCGCGCACGATCTCTTTCAGCGCGCGGAACGTCTCGCTGCGTCGGCTCGCCGAATCGAGCGCCGCCGCCGCCGGATCGCCCGCCGCGAGCCCGAAGAGCAGGCGTAGATATGGCAGCGTCCAGAGGAGATCGCCGAGCGCGCGGACGCCGCGATCGAGCTTCGCGTGCAGGGAGGCGCCGTCGTCGCGGTCGTCGATGTCGAAGAAGCGCCGCAGGCCGTCGAGAATGGGAAGGAAGGCCGCGCTCGTCCCGTAGGAGGCGCATCGCCCTTCGAGCCAGCGATGCGGGCGGCCCTCCAGCTGGCGCCGCAGCTCGGCCAGAAGACGGGATTTGCCGATGCCGGCCTCGCCGACGGTGAAGACCACGAGGCCGCTGCCGGGGCGGACGCTCTCGAAGCTCTCGACGAGCTGTGCGAGCTCACGCTCGCGGCCGACGAAGGCCGTCGCGGGCGCGAGATCGACTGCCCCCGTATGGGCCCGGGCGCCGCGGACGGTGTGGGCCGCGATCGCGTCGTCGCCGACGCGCACCTCGCGCGCCTGCAGCTCGCACGACGACTCGACGCGACGGGCGACAGGCGGCGAGACGAGAATCTCACCCGCGGCCGCGTGACCCAGCAGCCGCTCCGCCAGCGCCAGCGTGTCGCCGATCGGCACGACGCGCGAGGTGTCGTCGGGCCTGCCGGCATCGACGCGTACGGTGCCGAGGTGCACGGCCATGCGCAGCTCGGCGATCGCCGCATCGTCGGCGTACTGGCGGCGGATGGTGAGCGCGGCCTGGACGGCCCGTTGCGGCAGCTGCTCGAGCGCGCGCGGGATGCCGAACAGCGCCGTCAGCCGCGACGGTGAGCGCGCGACGAACACGCCGCCGAAGCCGGCGATGCGGTCGACGATCGTCTGCTCGAGCTCGCGCGCGACGGTCCAGGGCTCGTACACCGTGTCGGGGAGCACGACGTCGATCGCCAGCACCGCAACTGGGCGGCGCTCCCAGCTCGGCGCGCTCGTCACGGGCTTCGGCGGTGTGGGCGCCGCCGGCCGCGCACGCGAGAGGGCTGCGGCAGTGGGGAGGGCCGACGGCATCGACGCCGGCTCGTCGAGCGTCGGGCGCGTGATGCCATGGCGCTGCATGCGATGACGGAGCGCGTTCCGGCCGATGCCGAGGAGGCGCGCCGCGCGGACGACGTTGCCTCCCGAGCGCGCCAGCGCGTCGCGGATGCGCGCCGGCTCGTCGGTGCCGGCGGGCGGCCATGCGGCGCTCGCCGGGGCGACCGGCGCGACGACACCTGCAGGCGCGGGCCCGAGCGGGACGCAGAGGTGGGCCAGGATCGCGCCGTCGATCTCGGGCTCGGTGCGCAGCAGGGTGACGCGCTCCATGAGATGCGACAGCTCGCGCACGTTGCCGGGCCACGAGTGCGTCGCGAGCCAGGCGTGGGCGCTGGCGTCGAGGTGCTTCGGCGCGATGCGGTGGCCGGCCGCGTGATCGGCGAGAAAGTGCTCGGCCAGCACGATCACGTCGTCGCCGCGCTGACGAAGCGGCGGCACCTCGATCACGACGACGGCGAGGCGGTGGTAGAGATCGGCGCGGAACGTCCCCGCGGCGACCAACGCCGGCAGATCGCGCTGCGTCGCCGCGATCAGCTTCACGTCGATCCGCTGCGGGGCGACGGCGCCGAGACGGCGGAGCGTCTTCTCCTCGATCACCTTCAGGAGCTTGCTCTGCAACGAGAGCGGCAGCGCGTCGATCTCGTCGAGGAAGAGCGTGCCGCCCGTTGCCACCTCGAACAGGCCCGGCTTGGCGCGCTTCGCGTCCGTGAAGGCGCCGGCCTCGAAGCCGAAGAGCTCCGCCTCGAGCATGCTCTCGGGAATGGCGGCGCAGTTGACGTCGACGAAGCTCGCCCGCACCCGCGCACTGCTCGCGTGCAGCGCCCGGGCGACGAGCCCCTTGCCGGTGCCGGTCTCGCCCTGGAGAAGGACGGTCGGAGCGGCGGCGCCCGGGGCGTCGAAGGTGGCCAGATGGCGGATCTGTTGGCGCAGGTGCTCGATCGCCGGAGCGGTCCCGACGACGGATGCAAGGGGGTCAGGGGTCATGGGGAATCGGCCATCACTGGCCGCAAGCGGCCACAAGTGGCCGCAAGGGGCCTGGTATGGCCACCGGCATAGGCGTATTCACTCGGAAACACAAGAGATTGCAACTGGTATTCCAGTTGCACTGCGGTCGGTATCAACCCCTGACTCAATAGAAGGAGGGATTCAGATGGCAGCGACGGAAAAGGTGGTGAAGCAGACGCAGCCCACGGAAGACGAGATCAATGCCTTCGTCCACAAGGCGTTCGGCGACATCGGCGCGATGCTGACGGCCGCGCTGGTCGTGATCGGCGATGAATGCGGCCTCTACAAAGCGCTGGCGGCGCACGGTCCAATGACCCCGGCAGAGCTTGCCAAGCGGACGAATACGTCGGAGCGCTGCGTGCGCGAGTGGTGCGCCGGCCAGGCCGCCGCCGAGTACATCGCGTACGACCCGGCGACCGGCCGCTACGAGCTGCCCCCGGCGCAGGCCGTCGCGCTCGTCGACGAGAGCAGCCCGGCGTGCATGCTCGGCGGCTTCCAGGGCATGAGCGCCGCGACGCGCGCCGTGCCGAAGATCGTCGAGGCCTTCCGCAGCGGCAAAGGGCTCGGCTGGCACGAGCACGATCCGGCCCTCTTCCGCGGCACGGAGCGTTTCTTCCGGCCGGGCTACAACGCGCACCTGGTGAACGAGTGGATTCCGGCACTCGAGGGCGTGAAGAGCAAGCTCGAGAAGGGTGCGCGCGTCGCCGACGTCGGCTGCGGCCACGGTGCGTCGACGGTCATCATGGCCAAGGCGTTTCCGCGCTCGAAGTTCACCGGGTTCGACTACCACGAGCCGTCGATCGCCAGCGCCCGTACGGCGGCGAGCGAGGCCGGCGTCGCGGAGCAGACGAAGTTCGAGGTCGCGGCGGCGAAGAACTTTCCCGGGACCGGCTATGACCTGATCGCGTTCTTCGACTGTCTGCACGACATGGGCGATCCGGTCGGCGCGGCTCGCCACGTGCGCGAGGCGCTCGCGCCGGATGGGACGTGGCTCCTGGTCGAGCCGTTCGCCAACGACAAGGTCGAGGACAACATGAACCCGATCGGCCGCGTGTTCTATTCGGTCTCGACCCTGGTCTGCACCCAGGCGTCGTTGTCCCAGGAGGTCGGCCTGGCGCTCGGCGCTCAGGCCGGCGAGGAGCGTCTCAAGGAGGTGCTGCACAAGGCGGGCTTCACGCGCGTCCGCCGCGCCACCGAGACGCCGTTCAATCTGGTGATCGAAGCGCGGCCCTAGCCGCGCGGACTATCCGCGGCCCGGGTCGAGATCGGTGCTGGTCAACAGCTCGTGGACCTCGATCACGCTCGGGCCGCGGAACATCTCCTTCGGCGGCCGGTTGGCGTGCGCCTCGGCGAAATCCGGGCTCTTCGTCCACGAGACGAAGTCTTCGAACGAGCGCCACCACGTCTTGATCTCGTAGTGGCCTTCGCCGGCCGGATCGTCCTTCCAGGTGCCGTCCTCATGCGAGAACGTCATCGGACGCGGGCGATGGACCTCGTTGCGGATGAAGCCGGGGTGACGATCGACCAGATGCACGCGCCGGCGGAAGCGGTCCTCGAAGTCGATCTCGTGTCCCTTGGAGATCGGAATGCGATTCGTGACGACGATCATGCGCCCTGCATAGCATGGCGGCAGGAGCACGTCGCGACGCGCGCGAGGAAAAGGCGGACACCGGAGCGAAGATTGTGGGGGGGACGGGGAGGAATGCCAGGAGCTGCGGTTCCGGGATCGTCTGCTCCGGTGTCCTTCCGGGAGTGCAGCGCAGTCTGCGAAACCAATCACAGAATGAGCAAGCGCCATACCACGACGCGCGAGCCAGAACGGACAGTTGGCGCGTCTCGCCCAGTGCAATGATGCACGAGTGGGTTTCGAGTGCCGCATGTGAATCGCAATGGTGCAGCCGGCGAGAACGGCGTTCGCTAGCGATCGTCGGCGAGTACGCGGGCGAGATCGGCGAGCATTGCGCCGGCGATGAGATGGTTCCCCGCGGCGCTGAAGTGCGTATACGCATCGGTGAAGTACGTCTCGCTCGGTAGCGCCGCCGAGAGATCGACCACTGTCCCCCCGTGAGCGCGCACGGCGTCGCGGATCCGGGCCAGGGCGCCGGGAACGTCGCGCTGCACGGACGCCCCCGTCGATTGCAGGGCCTGGAGATGGAGCGGTGCCAGCACGACGATCACGCGAGTGCCGCGCGCCCGGAGGTCCTGGACCGTCGCCGCCAGGAGCTGCACGGTGGCCTGTTCGCGCTTGAGATGGTCGGGTTAGAGGTCGTAGCGGCGAAATGCGTTCAAGGGGCGCGCGGTCGCCGCCGGGCGGCGGAGCCGGCGGCGTGGAGCGGGCCGTCGAGCGCGTCGTGGAAGCGCACCCGGTAGCCGTTCAAGGTGCCGGGCATCGCGCCCGCGAAGTACAGTCCCGCGGTCGCGAGGTAGAAGAGGAGGAATTCGACGCTATTGAAGAGCATGGGGAGTGCTCTCTTCGTCCGCGCGGGACGCGGCGCCGGCGCTCAGAGCGTCACGGGATTCCCGTCGATCCAGATCGTCAACGCCGCGACGGTATCGTCCGGACGCTAGAGGCGGGCGATGAGATCGCCGAGCTTCTCGAGCCCCTGGGTGATGCCGTCCGGATCGAATGCCGGCGGCGGAACCATGAAACGGCCGACGCCGAGATCCTGCAGGCGCTTGACGCCGTCGGCGTCGGGGATCGCGCGCCCCGACGTGATCTCGATCGTCGACGGGTCACGCCCGAGCTTGCGGCACTCGTCGCGCATGACGTCGAGCAGCCAGATCAGCTTCTCCTCGTCGGCGACGCCGGGAAAGAAGCCGTCGCCATAGCGGGCGGCGCGGCGCGCGGCGAGCTCGGTATGGCCGCCGACGACGATCGGCACGCCTGGCTTCTGCACCGGCTTCGGGTGCGACTCGAGCTTCTTCCAGTGATGAAACTTGCCGCGGAAGGGCTCGGCCTCGTCCTTCCAGAGGGAGCGGATCGCCCGCACCATCTCGGCGGTGCGCCCGGCGCGCTCGGCGAAGGGAATGCCGAGGGCGTCGAACTCTTCCTGCAGCCAGCCGACGCCGATGCCGAAGATCACCCGTCCGTTCGACAGGACGTCGAGCGTGGCGACCTCCTTCGCGACGTAGAGCGGATGACGCTGCGGCAGGATCACGATGCCGGTGGCGAGACGGATCTTCTTCGTCACCGCGGCGACGTACGCGAGCCACACCAGCGGATCCGGAATCGGCATCTGATCCGGCGCCGGGATCTTGCCCGACGGATCGTAGGGGTAGGTCGAGGCGTAGCCGACGGGGATCACGACGTGCTCGACCGTCCACAGCGATTCGACGCCGACGCGCTCCGCGGTCTGCGCGAGGTGCGTCGTGAGCTGCGGGAAGGCGAAGGGGCCGGCGTTGGCGTACATCAGTCCGAATTTCATGGCCCACCTGCTACACCAGCTCAGGCGCCCATGCCAGACGCGGGGCTTGCCGGATGCCGGGATGATCGCGCAAAGTAGGCCCGGCGGCGTCGAGGGAGGTCGGATGGTCGAGGGAAACGGCGGATGGAGGCGGGTCGCACTCGTGGTGGTCACGTCGAGCGCGCTGCTCTGGGCGGGCTGCGGCGGCGGTGGCGGAGGTGGAGGTGCGCCGGCCGTCAACTTCTCGTCCCCGCCGACGATCGACCCGGGGCCGAACGCCCGTGCGCCGCTCGTCCGCGTCGTCACCGCCGACACCAACGTGCCGACGCGCCTCGAGATCACCGCCGCCGAGAGCGCGCCGCTGACGGGTTTCGTCGGGCCGATCGACGGGACGGTCCTCGCCACGCACCACACGCAGCCCGTCCTCGGTCTCCGGCCGGGGCGGGGCTACGACGTGGTCGTCACCGCCGTCGCCGGCGACGGCACGCAGGTGAGCGCCGATCCCGTCCACATCGAGACGGCGCCGCTGCCCGACGATTTTCCACAGATCGTCATGCACGGCATCAGCGATGCCGGCAGCATCGAGCCCGGCGTCACGCTGATCGGCGCCCGCAACAAGAACCAGCAGGCGTCGTTCGTCGCGATCCTCGATTTCACGGGCCAGGTCGTCTGGTTCCTCGACGTCGATACCTCGGCGGTTGCGATCCCGCTCAGCAACGGTCACGTAGCGACCATCCTCGGCAACCGCACGGTGATCGAAGAGGTCGATCTCCTCGGCAACACGATTCGCACGTGGTACGCGGCGCGCGCGACGACTCCGCCGCCGCCGAACGGCATCCCCGTCGACGTGTTCACCTTCCACAACGACGTCGGCGAGGTCGCCGCGGACGGCAGCTTCCTCGTGCCGACCGACATCGTCCGATTCGTCGACGACTTTCCGACCAGTGAGACCGACCCGTCGGCGCGCGCCACCTCGCCGGTGCTCGACGAGCCGATCGTCGAGTTCGCGCAGAGCGACGGAACGACGCGGCAGACCTGGAACTTCCTCGACGTGCTGAAGCCGACGCGCATCGGCTTCGACGGCACGACCGGCCTGCCGGTCAACGCCGACTGGGCGCACACCAACGCCGTCTCGCTCGACGGCGGGGGCGACTCCATCATCGCCTCCTTGCGCCATCAGGACGCGGTGGTGAAGCTCGGACGTCCGGACGGCCAGCTGCGCTGGATCCTCGGTCCGCACGCGAACTGGGAAGGCTTCGAGCAGTTCCTTCTGACGCCCGTCGGCGATCCCTTCGCCTGGCCGTACCATCAGCACGCGCCGTGGCGCACGGCGCGTGGCACGCTCCTCGTCTTCGACAACGCCGACTACCAGGCAAGCCCGTTCACGGGAGAGACCAAGCTGCCGGCCGCGATGAACCACAGCCGCGCGGTCGAGTACGAGGTCGACGAGCAAGCGATGACGGTGCGGCAGGTCTGGCAGTTCGTCGCGCCCGAGCAGCTCTACGCGCCGTTCGTCGGCAGCGCGTACGAGCTGCCGGCGACCGGCAACGTCCTCATCACGTATGGCGGCCTGTGCACGATCGATGGCGTGCCGAGCGACGACATCGCGCACTGCCGTGGTACCGGCCGCATCATCGAGGTCGCGCGCGCGAGCGGGGACCGCATCGTCTACGACGTCGAGGTGGAAGACCCCGATCCGGCCGCGATCGGCTGGCTCGTCTATCGCGCGTACCGCCTCCCGTCGCTCGACGCGCCCGACAGTTGACTCCGGGGTGACCGCCGCGCTCTGATGCCGGCGTGGCGAAGATCGCGGTGACGCAGCTCGAGCGGGGCACGTTTCGCGTCGAGGTCGGCGACGGCGGCTCGCGCACGACGCACACGGTCACCGTCGAGGACGCCTACGCGCGCAGCCTCGGGGGGGAGCAGGTCGACACGGCCGATCTCGTCCGCCGCTCGTTCGAGTTTCTGCTCGCGCGTGAGCCGAAAGAGTCGATCCTGCAGCGCTTCGCGCTGCCGGTGATCGGGCGCTACTTCCCGGAGTACGAGGCGGAGATGCGCCGCCACGTCTCCTGACGTCAGCCGCCCGAGACCTCGCGCAGGATCGCCTGGACGTGCTCGCGCAGCGAGCCGCGCCGCGTGCCGTACCGCGTGCGTGCGCCGAGGGCGATCTCCTTGCCCACGATCTCCGCCGTGACGACCTCGCTCACGAAACGTGCGATCGCCTGCTGCATCTGGCGCGCGCGCCCCCGGCGTCTTGCCTCACGCTGCCGCGCGGAGAGTCCGGGCGTATGTACGTCCGGCAGGGCGTCGTCGAGCAGGCTCAGCATCACGCGCCGCAGGCGGAAATCCCACGCAGGCGGCAGCTGCAGCGTCAGCTCGCCCGGCTTGCGGCCGGGCTTCGTCGTGATGGCCGGTGCTGGCTTCATGGCTCGAGAGCGCCCGACCATAGTCGGGCGCGCGTGCCCGCGTCAATCACGCGACCTACTTTTCGTCGCCGGGCGCATCCGCTAGATCATGGCGGAATGCCTCGCGCGCGCGCGCTCGTCCTCATGGTGGGTCTCGCCGCGGCCGTGCTCGTCGCGGCCTGCTCGACATACTCGCCGAAGGCGATCGTACGCGCCGAGGACCGCAGCGTCGAGGATCGCGTCCTCGACATCGGCCGCAAGCCCGAAGATCTGCTCCGCTTCCTCGACCTCAAGCCCGGCATGCGCGTGGCCGAGCTCGGCGCCGGCGGCGGCTACACGACCGAGCTGCTGGCGCGCGCGGTCGGGCCGACCGGGGTCGTCTACGCGCAGAACAGCCGCTTCATCCTCGAGCGCTTCGCCGCCAAACCGTGGGGCGAGCGCCTCGCGAAGCCGGTGATGCACAACGTCGTGCGCGTCGACCGCGACTTCGACGATCCGCTGCCGCCGGAGGCCCAGAACCTCGACCGGGTCGTGATCGTGCTCTTCTATCACGACACGGTGTGGATGGACGTCGATCGTGTGGCCATGAACGAGGCGGTGATGCGCGCGCTGAAGCCGGGCGGGCTCTACGTCGTGATCGACCACTCCGCCCGCAAGGGAGACGGCTACGACGTCGTGCGAACCTTGCATCGCATCGAGGAATCCATGCTGCGCAGCGAGATCGAAGACACCGGCTTCACCCTCGTGCGCGAGGGCGACTTCCTGCGCAACCCCGCCGACGCGCGCGATTGGAACGACTCGCCGAGCTCGGCGGGGGAGCGTCGTGGGATGAGCGATCGCTTCGTACTCGCGTTCGAGAAGCCGCTGAAGCCCGCGGGCCGCTGATCGACGCCATGGGACGCCTCCTGGCCGCCGCGCTCGCTCTCGGCCTGCTCGTGCCGTTCCACGCGTTCGCGGAATCCGGGACGAAGCATCCCTCGCACGGCACCAAGCCGGCGCAGCCGCATCACAACCCCGGTGGGGGCTCACATCACGGGTCCGGCGGCGGCTCGCATCACGAGCCGAGCGGGGCCGCGCATCACAAGGGACCGCAGCACGAGCCGTCGCATCATCACGGGCCGAGCCATGGCCACGCGCACCGGCCGCCGTCGCATGGCTGGTCCAAGCCACCCCACTACGGCAGGCCGCCGCGCGCGGCGCAGTACTACTACCAGGGCGGATGGCACGGCCGGGTCCACGGTCCCGAATACGTCTATCCGCATGGCTGGCATTACCGGCGTTGGCCGATCGGCTCGCATCTGCCGGTCGTGTTCCTCTCGCCGCCGTACCTCTACGCCGACTACGGTGCCATCGGCCTCGTGGCGCCGGGACCGGGCCTCGGCTGGGTGCGGTTCGGACCAGATCTCTTGCTGGTGAATCTACAGACGGGCATCGTGGTGGACGTCGTCTACGGCGCGTTTTACTAACGCGTCGTCGCCGTCACCGTCGTGGCCGCCGCCGTACTACTGGTAGTCCTCGTTCAAAGCGCGCAGGAACGCCGCCAGCGGGGTGACGTCGCTCGCGTCGAGCCGGATGCCGGCGAGCTCGGGCGAGGCGTTCCGCACCTTGCCGGCGCGCGCGAGCGTCGACGTCGTGACGTAGTGCCGCAGCACGTCCTCGATCGAGCCGAGCGCGCCCGAGTGCATGTACGGATACGATTGCCCGAGGTCGCGGATCGACGGCGTCTTGAAGTAGCCGACCGTGAGCGGCAGGAGGCGCGCCGGCACGCAGCCCTTCGCGGCCGCGCCGAGCTGCTCACAGAGGATGCGGGTCAGCGCCGCTTGCGGCTTCGGCAGGTCGGGATTCGCGAACACGTTCCACACGCCGAGATCGGCGCGACCGGGCGCCGTCGCGGACGGCGGCGAGCGGAAGCGGCTCGTCGCGCGCGGATGGCGCGGTGACGGCGGGAGATAGGCCTCGAAGCGCTTGTTGCGCTCGCCCAGCGCCGGGACGTCGAGCTTGGCGAACGCGCCGTGTCCGAAGATGCCGTCGTACTCTCCCTGGGCGGCGCCATCGTTGTGCGGGCGGTCGTCCGTGAATCGCGGCGGCGGATGGCAGGCGACACAGTTGCCGACGTGCGCGTCGCCGCGCTGCCGCAGGAAGATCTCGAGCCCGCGCAGCTCGGTCGCGCCGAACTGGAACGGCTGATCGTGCAGCTCGAACTCACCGTCGTCCTCCGTGATCCATTTCGGGCTCTTGTGTCGCGCGAGGAGATCGCGCAGGCGGCGCGCGTAGGCGGCGTTCGACTCGCCCGTCTTCGGGCCCCGCGGCAGACCGTTCCGCCCGAGGAACACGTCGTAGGGCGACGGCGTCGGGCGTCCGGTGTTCGTCGTGCCGAAGCGCAGCGAGTCGACGTAGGCGCGGATGAGCCTCGCCACCGCCTGCAGGATATCGTCGTCGGTCGCGGTCTGCACGTCGAGGCGATAGGGCTGCGGGATCTGCAGCGACGTCGGCAGCCGCGCGTCGGTCCCGAGCAGGATCACGCGATACGGGATGCCGGTACCGCCGTTGGGATACGTGACGAGGCGAGGATTCGTTCCGGCGTCCTCGCGGATCACCTTGGCGACGTGCCCTTTGGCGATCGCCGCCTCGTCCGGCAGCCAGCCGAGGTTGCGCCCGGTGAGCGTGTCGATGATGAGATCCTCGGGGGTCGCGAACTCGCCGTCGAAGTGCAACAGCATCGGCACCTCGCGCGGCAGGTCGATGCTGACCATGAGGGGCGCGTTGCGCGGTGTGGTGCGGAGGCCGTCGTCGCGTTGGGGGATCGGACTCCGCGGGCTGAAGTCGCAGTACGTGCGGCCGGCGCGCGGCTCCTCGGCAACGAAGTCGTCGCCGAGATGGCACTGCCGGCAGCTCATGCTCTGACCGCGGAACGGGCTCGTCAGCGAGCGCCCGGCGGCGAACGGCATCTGATCGATCACCGGATCGCCCTCGGCGAGCGTGGCGTTCACGTCGCCGTGGCAGCGCGCGAAGAAGAACTGCGCGAAGCGGGGATCGAAGAAAAGCCGATCGCCGAGGCGCACCTCCGGCGCCGCGGCCGAGAGGCGGAGCGCGTCGAGGTTCGCGCTCGTGGCGCACGCGGGCCGCGGCGCGAGCAGCGTCCCGGCTGCGAGCAGCGCGAGCGCGCAGAGCGACGCCGCGGCGAGGAGGTGCCGGCCACGGCCGCCGCCGGTCACTTTACGCGAGCAGGGTCTTCGCGAGCGCACGCCACTGGCGCCGCGGCGGGACCGTCGGGTTCTCGTCGAGCACCTGGACGCACACGTGATCGGCACCGCGCGCGAGATGCTGGCGTACGCGCTCCGCGATCGCCTCGGCGTCGCCCCAGGCGACGACCGCGTCGACCAGGCGATCGGAGCCGCCGTTCTGGATGTCCTCGTCGGTGAAGCCGAGCGAGGTCAGGTTGCGCACGTAGTTGGGGAGATTCAGATAGGTCTGCATGTGGGCGCGCGCGATCGCGCGGGCTTTCTGCGGATCGGTCTCGAGCACGGCCGCCTGCTCCGGGGCCAGCAGCTTGCCGGTGCCGAGGATGCCGCGCGCCCGCTCCGTGTGCTCGGGCGTGACGAAGTACGGATGCGCACCGGCGGCGCGGTCACGCGAGAGTTCGAGCATGCGTGGATGGAGCGCGCCGATGATGCGCTCCAGCGGGGCGGCCGGCTGGGAGCCGACGAAAAGCGCCGAGTCCATCGCGTCGAGGTAGCCGCGCATGAAGCTGTAGGGCTTGGCGTAATCGTGTCCGCGCATGCCCTGCACGAGCGGCCGGTGGCTGACGCCCAATCCGAGCAGGAAACGGTCCGGGTAGGCCTCGCAGAGCGTCTTCTGCGCCGCGGCAGTGCACATCGCGTCGCGGGCCCAGACGTTGGCGATGCCGGTCGCGACGACGATCTTGCGCGAGCCGGCGAGGAGAATGCCCGCGTGGGTGAACGCTTCCTTGCCGAGCGCTTCCGGAATCCACAGCGCGCCGAAGCCGAGCTCCTCGACCTCGCGCACCGCGTCCTGGGCCGCTGCGGCGGGGAGGAAGTCGAGGAACGTCCAGATGCCGATCCGACCGATGTTCATGAGCATCCTCCCGGCAGCATCGAAGCAGCGTGGTGGCCGAGCGTCAAGCGCGCGCCCGGATCGCGTCCGAGGTCAGTCCGCGACCTCGGCGATCAGCTCGACCTCGAGGCAGATGTTCCACGGCAGCGAGGAGTAGCCGACCGCGAGGCGCGCGTGCTCGCCCGCCTTGCCGAACACCTGGACGAGCAGATCCGAGGCGCCGTTGATCACCTGCGTGTGTTGTAGGAACTCGGCGGTCGCGTTGACGACGCCGTTCACCTTCACGATACGGCGCACCTTGTCGAGACTGCCGAGCTCGTGCCGCATCGTCGCGAGCATGCCGAGCGCGGCGACGCGCGCCGCCTGATAGCCCGCGTCGGCGTCGAGGTCCTGGCCGAGACGTCCGAGGATCACCGATCCGTCGGCGCGAATGGGCGGATGCCCGGTCAAGAACAGGAGGTTGCCGGTCCGCGCCGCGTGCAGATACGTACCCGCGGGGGGCGGAAGGGAAGGGAGCTGGATGTCGAGCTCGCGCAGCCGAGCTTCCGCCGATGCCGTTGCCGTCGAAGCCGTCATGCCGGTTACCTCCGCGCGTCAGCGTACCCGCGTCCGAGGCTGGCGCAAGCGTCAGAGCCGGGCGTTGACTCGGTCCGCGGGCGCTGTCAAATCGCGGTGCACAAGGAGGAGCTCCATGAGCCAAGGTCAGCCTCTGTCCGGCAAGACGGCGATCGTCACCGGCGCCTCGAGCGGCATCGGCCGCGCGATCGCCGAGAAGCTCGGGCGCGCCGGCGCGCACGTCTACCTCGCGGGCCGTACGCGCGAGGCGATGGACGCATCGAAGGCGCGCATCGAGAAGGACGGGGGCCGCGCGACGGTCGCCACGCTCGACGTGCGCGACGTCGCGCAGACGCAGGAGCTGGTGCGCCGCGCCGCGCGCGAGACCGGCCGTCTCGACGTGATGGTCAACAACGCCGGCCTCTCCCATCCCGCGCCCATCCTCGCTGGCGACCCGGAGGAGTGGCGCGTCATGCTCGAGACGAACGTGCTCGCCCTGCTCGTCGGCGCGCAGGAGGCGGTGCGCGCGATGCGTGAGTGCAAGGCCGAGGGCCATATCGTGAACATCTCCTCGATCGCGGCCGACCGTCCCGATTCCGGTGTCTACGGGGCGACGAAGCACGCCGTCACCTGCATCAGCCGCTCGCTACGGCGCGAGCTGGAGGAGGACGCGATCCGCGTCATCGACGTTCGCCCGGGAGCGATCGCGACCAACTTCGCGCGCAACTTCGATCCCGCCTTCGTCGCAAACTTCATCCAGGCGTCCGGCGTCCAGGTCGAGGTGAAGCGCGGCGAGCGCCTCCCGGACGAGGTGATGGAGAAGTTGCAGCCGATGATGAAGCGGCTGCTGTGCAGCCCCGAGGACATCGCGAACGCGGTCCTCTTCGCGGTCACGCAGCCGATCGACGTCAACGTCTCCGAGATCGTCGTGCGACCGGCGAAACAGATTCCGCTCTGAGCCGCGCTGGGCGGCGGTGATGCGGCGGATCTTCCGGCTCGCCCTCGCGCTCGTGATCCTCGCGCTCGCCCTGATCGCGGTCGGGCCGGCGCTCTTCGCGCCGACGGGGAAGCGGCTCGCGCTGAAGGAGAACCCCGGCGACTACGGCCTGCGCTACGAGGCGCTCACGTTCCACCCGCCCGACCGTCCGATCACGTTGCATGCCTGGTGGATCCCGGCGGAGAATGCGCGCGCGGCGCTGATCGTCGTCCACGGCGGCGGTGACGACAACCGGAACGTGCCGTACGGTGCCGGCCTGGCGCTGGCGCGTGACCTCGCGGCGCGCCGCTACTCGCTTCTGATGATCGACCTGCGCAACTTCGGCGAGTCCGATGGGACGCCGGAGGGCATCACCTTCGGCGACCTCGAGGTGAACGACGTCGTGGGCGCGATCGATGTCCTCGCGGCACGGGCGCCGATGCTGCCGGTCGGCGCGCTCGGCTTCTCGATGGGTGGCGCCACCGTGCTGCGCGCGGCAGCACGCGACCGTCGGCTGCGTGCGGTCGTCGCCGACAGCGCCTATGCCGACGCGCGCGACGTGGCGGTCGCGTTCACGCACGCCGCCACCGGTCTGCCGACCCTCGTCGCCGTGCCGTTCGTGTGGAGCGCGCAACACCTGCACGGCACGCCTCTGGCGCGCGGCGCCACCGTCGAGGCGCTGCGCGGCGGCTCGTTCCCGCCCGTGCTGTTGATCCACGATCGTCACGATCCAATCGCACCCGTCGCCGACTGCGAGCGGCTGGCCGCCGTGATCCCCGGGGCGCGCGTCTGGATCACGGATCTCGAGGAGGCGGGACCATTCGGCACACACATCCAGGCCTATCGACTCGCGCCCGGGCCGTATCTCGAGCACGTCACGGGCTTTCTCGACGGGGTATTCGGCGGCTCGTGAGAAGGCGCTCAGGGCGCCGCGCCGTCGCGGATCTCGTCGGTCACCTTCGTGAGCAGGCCGTCGGTCTCGTCACCGGGCGCGTGGATGAAATACTGCACGCGTCCGTCCGGCAGCGCCGTCAGCGCGTAGCAACGCTCGTCCGGCGTGAACTCGCCGCTCACGACGCAGAGGTCCTCGTCGCTCACACGCCAGCGATCGCCCTCGCGTCCGTCCGGATCGGTGGCCCACTGCGAGTTGCGGTACACGAAGTGCCCGTCTGCGCGAAAGAACGAGTACTCGACGTACCGTCGGGCCGTGCCGCCCGGCGCGACGGCGTAGGCGAAGATGTGCGTCCGGCCGCGCACGGCGACCGCCAGTGCGTCGCCGGTGAGGCGCCGGCCCGGTGCGGCCTGCTGCGTCGCCGTGCGCATGCCGGCAATACGTCGCTCGCGCTCGGCGCGCTGCTGGCGGACGAGGTTCTCGGAGTCGGAGTGGAAGACCTCGCAGCCGGCGAGGACGACCAATGCGACGAGGGCGATCCGGGCGCGCGTCGCGGTGCCGGCCGGCATCGAGGTTCGTGGCTGCGCGGGCGCGACGACATTTGCCGTGCGCGCGCGCATTGCGTCGGCCAACCCGTCGCTGACGCGATCACGTAGTCTCACGGCCCCGGAATATGGGACCGGGCTCCGGAACGCCAGGGAGCAGTGCGCCCGGCGATGCCTTGCGTCGATTGCCAGAAGCGCGTCCGTAGCCGCGGCGCTATGCTCGCAACCACCACAGAGGAGGTCGTCATGAGAGCACAGTCGCATTCACTGCTCGCCGTCGCCGCCCTGGTCGTCGCATCGTTGCTGCCCGCGGTGGCGGGCGCCGGTGTCACCGACCCGCCGCCCGCGGCGATGCCGAACCGGGTGTTCACCGTTCCCGGCGCGATCAAGACCGACAAGCTCGATACCGTGATCGCCTGCACCGGTGTCGACAGCGCGGCGATCACCTTGAAGGCCCAGTTCTACGACCAGATGGGGACGCTGCTGAACGCCAACGGTCCGAACTTCAGCGTGCAGCCGGGCGAAAGCATCCACTTCGCGACCGGCCTGCTGGCGGGCATTCCGCTCTCCGTGCAGTTCAACGTCGTCCAGTTCTACGGCTCGGCGCGGGTCGTCGCGACCTCGAAGAAGCTCATCTGCACCGGCTACGTGGTCGACAATACCTCGAACCCGCCGCTGACCATGCGGCAGCTGCCGATGATCCGGGGGCTCGCGCAGAAGGGCGACTGACCGGGGCGATAGGTACGGCCGTCGCGGGCGTCGGCGCGGCGGCAAGGGCATCCCAGCGCTAAGCGCCGGCCGCCAACCCCGGTTGGCGGACGCCAAGCGGCCTTAGCACATCCGTTCCGCCGTGCGCGGCGGCCGACGATGCGATCGTCGTGTTCTCGCGGCGTTGGCGCCGGTCCTCCGCGCCCGTCCTTCCGGCACCGCTGTTGCTCAAGCTGCTCTCAACTACGCGCGCCACGAAGCGCGCGACCACGCAGCGAGCATCCAGGAGGGACGGATCATGCGAACGACACTGAGCAATCTGATGAGAGTAGCCATGGTGATCGCGACGACCGGTGTGGCGCACCGGGCACACGCGCTCGAGGACGCGGTGACGTTGCGCTGCGAGGCGAGCGTCGTGAAGGCGGAGGCGCGCTACTTCGATTGCGCCTCGCGTTGCCAGGGGCGCGCGGACTACAGAGCGGCCGCCGGCGCCGAGTACGATCGGACGCGTTGCGACGACAGGTGCGAAGGGCAGTACGACGACACCGTCTCGCGCTCTGGCTGCGCGGCCAGCTTCCCCGACCGCATCGCGGCTCCGTCGTCGGTCGGCATGGACGCGGGAACGCTCGCGTGCCACGGCGTCGCGAGTGCCATCGAGTCGAAGCTGCTGCGCTGCGTCGCCACGTGCGCCGTCATGATAGAGATCGGCGAGGTGCGCGGGTTCGCGTTCGACGCGCAGGGTTGCGTCGACGGCTGCACGGCCGAGGACGACGCCGCGGTGGCGCGCGTCGAGGCCAAGGGTGAGTGCAATCTGGACGAAGCAGCGCAGTAGGCGGTCGCAGCACAAGGGCGCACCAGGGCGCCTTACGATCGCAGCGCGACGCGTCGGGGGTCTTCCCGGCGCGTCGCGTGTTTCGTATGGCCGGGCCGGGTGAGACCTACATGCGAAACACGCCGAACGACGTCGCCGGGATCGGCGCTGAGAGCGAGGCGGCGAGCGCCAGGCCGAGCGCGTCGCGGGTCTCGGCGGGGTCGAGGATGCCGTCGTCCCAGAGGCGTGCCGACGAGTAGTAGGCGCTGCCTTCCTCCTCGTATTTGGCGAGGATCGGCGCCAGAAAAGCCTTCTGCTCCTCCGCGCCCATCGTCTCGCTGCGGCCGGCGAGCTGCTGCAGCTTGACCGTGAGCAGCGTGTTCGCCGCCTGCTCACCGCCCATCACCGAGATGCGCGAGTTCGGCCACGTAAAGAGGAAGCGCGGCGAGTAGGCGCGGCCGCACATGCCGTAGTTCCCCGCGCCGTAGGAGTTGCCGACGATGACGGTGAGCTTCGGGACGCGCGCGTTGGCGACGGCGTTCACCATCTTGGCGCCGTCCTTGGCGATACCGCCCTCCTCGTACTTCTTGCCGACCATGAAGCCGGTGATGTTCTGCAGGAAGAGCAGCGGGATACGGCGCGCGCAGCAGAGCTCGATGAAGTGGGTCGCCTTGAGAGCCGACTCGGAGAACAGCACGCCGTTGTTGGCGATGATCCCGACCGGGTAGCCGTGCAGGTGCGCGAAGCCGGTGACGACCGTGGGCGCGTAGCGCGCCTTGAACTCGTGCAGCCGGCTGCCGTCGACCAGGCGGGCGATGATCTCACGGATGTCGTACTGCTTGCGCGGATCACGTGGCACGATGCCGGCGATCTCCGCCGGATCGTACGCCGGCGCCTCCGGCGTGACGCGCGCGACCGGGCAGGGCGGTGTCCCGGGAAGCGAGACGAAGATGTCGCGGGCGATCGCGAGCGCGTGGCGGTCGTCGCGCGCGAGGTGGTCCGAGACGCCGGAGATACGGGTGTGCACGTCGCCGCCGCCGAGCTCCTCGGCCGTCACCTCCTCGCCGGTCGCGGCCTTCACCAGCGGCGGGCCGCCGAGGAAGATCGTGCCCTGCTTCTCTACGATGATGGTCTCGTCGCTCATGGCGGGCACGTAGGCGCCACCCGCCGTGCACGAGCCCATGACGACGGCCACCTGCGGGATGCCCGCGGCCGACATGCGCGCCTGGTTGAAGAAGATGCGCCCGAAGTGCTCGCGATCGGGGAAGACGTCGGCCTGCATGGGCAGGAACGCCCCGCCGGAGTCGACCAGGTAGACGCAGGGGAGCTGATTCTCGAGCGCGATCTCCTGCGCCCGGAGATGCTTCTTGACCGTCATCGGGAAGTAGGTGCCGCCCTTCACGGTCGCGTCGTTGGCGACGATTACCGCGGGCCGCCCGTGGATCGTGCCGACGCCCGTGACGATGCTCGCGCCAGGCGCGTCGCCGCCGTACATGCCGTGGGCCGCGAGCGGCGAGAGCTCGAGGAACGCCGAGCCAGGGTCGATCAGCGCGTCGACCCGATCGCGCACGACCAGCTTGCCGCGCTCGGTGTGGCGTGCGCGGGCCTGCTCGCCGCCGCCGGCGCGCGCCACGGCGACCCGCTCGCGCAACAGGTTCACGTGCGCCCGCATCGCCTCGGCGTTGTCGCGGAACTCTGCGCTGTCGGGGCGGATGCGGCTCTCGATGCGGGGCGTCTTCATGCGGTCCTCATGCGGGAAAGTCGACGATCGCGCCGGCCTGCTGGAGCCGGGCGCGCAAGGCACCGACGTCGAGCGCGGCGGGCGTGGTGCCGGCGCGGACCGCGAGCGCGGCCGCGGTGCCCGCTGCCTCTCCGGTCGCCATGCACGGGGGAATCTCCTTGGTGGCGTGATGCACCCGATGATCGACCGAGATGCAGCGCCCGGCGACGAGCAGGTTGTCGATGCCTTCCGGGCGGAGCGCGCGGTACGGGATGGCGTAGCGCACCCCGTACTTCGTCCAGTGGCCGGTGATGGCGACCGTATCGGCGAACGCGCGGTCGATGTCGTCGCGCGCGAGCACGTAGGCGCCGCGCAGCCGGCGGCTCTCGGTGATGCCGAGCTGGCTCGCGACGTCGCAGAGGTGCGCGTCGCGGAACGCCGGGACCTCGGCGCGCAGGCGATCGGCCTCGGCCATGACCTGCTTGCGGCACTCGACCTCGGCGAAGGTCAGATCCTCGGGATCGGTCGCGTCGATCTTGCGGCCGATGCGCTCGGTCGCGCCCCACGGGAGCAGCACGCGTCCCTCGCCGAGCGTGTGGAAGTACCAGCCGCCGCTCGCCACGGCATCCTCGGCATCGTGTACGCCGCCCATGCGGAACCAGAGCCAGGGCAGCACGCGCTCGAGATCGTAGGCGCAGCCCGCGCCCGCGAAGAGGTCGCCGTCGCCGGTTGCGTCGATCACGGTCTTGGCGCGAATCGCGAAGCGGCCGTGCTTGCCCTGGAAGGTCACCGCGGCCACGCGCTGGGCGCCCTGCGCGGCGGGCTCGAGGATCGGCTCGCAGCCCCACGCGTGGAAGAGCAAACGCACGCCGGCGGCCGTCACCATCTCGTTCAGGACGAGGCGCAGATCCTCCGGATCGTAGGCGACCGAGTAGCGGACGCGGTGCGGTCCGGAGCCCCAGACGAGGCCCCAGCGCCGGTAGCGCTCGACGAGCGTGTCATCGGCGCGGCCCCATTCGGCGGCCGGCGGAAAGAAGGCCGCGTGCCGGGTGGCGAGGCGCTCGGTGACCTCCTGGCACAAGCCGCGGATCACCTGCCGTCCCTCGCCGTCGTCGAGGGTGAGGAGCAGGATGACGAGGCCGCCCGTCGCGATGCCGCCGAGCGCACCGTAGCGTTCGACCAGCATCGTCTCCGCTCCGGCCCGTGCCGCGGCAATCGCCGCTGCCGCTCCCGCGGTGCCGCCGCCGACGACCAACACCTCCGTCTCGGCGTGGACGCGCGTGCGCCGCGACGGCTCGTCGATGAAGGTGGCGGTGCTCAGCGCAGCTCTTCGCGGAAGAGGTCCCGCACGCGTCGCCATGCGTCGTCTGCCGCGGACTTGCTGTAGTCCGCGCGGGCGTCGCAGAAGAAACCGTGGCCGACGCTCGGGTAGACCACGACCTCGTGACGGATATGGTGCCGCGTCAACTCGCCGCGGATCTTCTCGACCTGATCCGGTGTGATGTAGCTGTCCTGATCGCCGAACAGACAGAGGATGCGGCCCTTGATCTTGGCCGTGCGCTCGATCGTCGGCGGGCCGTCGTTGCCGGGTGTGCCGACCGCGATGCCGCCGCCATAGAAGCTCGCCGCGGCGGCGATCGGTAGCTCGCACGCGGCCAGGTAGGTGACGTGGCCGCCGAAGCAGAAGCCCATCGCGCCGATGCCGCGCCCTTTCACGTCGGCGCGCTTCTTCAGCGCATCGATCGACGCGGACACGTCGGCGATCACCTCCGACGCTTTCGCCTGGTTCATCGCGGCGAAGCCCCGTTGCATGCCCTCGGCATCGTAGCCGACGTCGAGGCCCGGCGCCGTGCGGTGGAACAGCTCGGGCGCGAGGGCGACGTAGCCCTCGGCGGCGACCCGATCCGTCACCGAGCGGATGTGCTGGTTCACCCCGAAGATCTCCTGGAAGACGAGGACACCGGGGTAGCTGCCGGCGTCGGTAGGACGGGCGACGTATGCGCCCATCGCGGCGCCGCCGACGGGAATGCTGATGCGCTCGCTCGTGGTCTGCATCGTCGGGGAGCTAACACATGGGATGGGCGAAGGCGAGTGACGCCGGGCGCGCGTCTCGCGTGGCCCGCGTGGATCGGTTACGCGGGCGGCATGCCCGTCACCCACGTCGTCGCCGCCTTCGCCGTCCGCGCCGATTCCGTCGCGGACTTCATCCGTCTCGCCCACGAGACCCTCGTCGTGCCGACGCGCGCCGAGCCCGGTTGCCTGCGCTACGATCTGTGCCAGGACGCCAGCGATCCGACGCGCTTCGCGCTGATCGAGGCGTGGGAGTCGCCGGCGGCGCTCGACACACATCTGGCGCGCGAGTCGCTGCGCGCCGCGGTTGTCCGCCTGACGCCGATGGCGGCCGAGCCGCCGAAGGTCGGCCGCTACCACCCGGTCGGCGGCGAGCGCTGAGCGTCGGGAGGCGGCCTCCGGGGTCGCCTCCGCCAGCGACAGTTTCTTGGCACTCGCCCGGTCAAATTTGCCGGGGACCCGGCGGCAACAGGTGAATCCGTCGCGTTTGTAGCGCTGAATCGAGGCCCTGGACCTTCATCCACAGTGGCCTGAATCGTGCTGGACTGTGCGCATTCCCATGAGCACTCCTGCGTCGAAGCGCTCCAATGGTATCCGCGCGCTGCTCCGGCTCCTGCAGAAGGAGGGGAAGCTCGCCGCGGAGAACGCGGACCGCATCGAGCGCGAGGCGGACGAGAAGGGTGTCTCGGTCGCGGAGCTGCTCGAGCGCGAGGGCATCATCACCGAGAAGGATCTCGCGGTCCTGCTCGCGACGACGCTGCGCCTGCGCATCATCGATCTGACCTCGTACCCTTTCGATCCCGGCCTGGCGCGTGAGCTCAAGGAAACCGTCGCCACGCGCTACAGCGTGGTGCCGATCCGCGTCGACGAGCGCGCGATCGAGGTGGCCACGGCCAATCCCCTCGACATCGATGCGCTCAAGGCGGTGGAGTTCGCCACCGGCAAGCGGGTGCAGGCCGTCGTTGCGACGCGTCCGGAGATCAATGACGCCCTGGCGCACGTCTACCGTCTGCAGGAGTCGCTCGACCAGTTCCTGCAGCACGTGCCCGACGAGTCGCTGACCGTCAACGAGCTGCGCGACGAGGGCGGCGATCTGCGCACCGCCGTGCGCGAGGCCGAGCTGCCGCCGGTCGTCAAGCTGGCGGACCTGATCCTGATCGAGGGCATCAAGGGCCGCGCCAGCGACGTCCACATCGAGCCGGGAACGGACGCCGTGGCGGTCCGCTACCGTATCGACGGCATCCTCGAGGAGTCCTTCCGCTTCCCCAAGTGGGTGCAGAACGCCCTGGTGGCGCGTCTCAAGGTGATGGCGAAGCTCGACATCACCGAGCGGCGCGTGCCGCAGGACGGGCGCATCCAGCTGCGCTACGGCGATCGGGTCGTCGACCTGCGCGTCTCGAGCTTGCCGGCCCAGCACGGCGAGAAGATCACCTTGCGCATTCTCGACGCCAGCAGCGCCGTGCACGCGCTCGACCGGCTCGGATTGTCGCTGAGCGACATGCAGCAGCTGCGCGATGCCGTCCGTCGTCCCGAGGGCATGATCCTGGTCACCGGACCGACGGGCAGCGGCAAGACGACCACGCTCTACGCGCTCCTGCGCGAGAAGATCTCGCCGGACATCAACATCGTCACGATCGAGAACCCGATCGAGTATCAGCTGAAGGGCATCAACCAGGTCGAGGTCAACGAGAAACAGGGGCTGACCTTCGCCGGTGTCCTGCGCTCGGTTCTGCGACAGGATCCGGACGTGATCCTGGTCGGCGAGATCCGCGATCAGGAGACCGCGCAGATCGCCTTCCAGGCGGCGCAGACCGGCCACCTCGTCCTCAGTACCGTCCACACCAACGACGCCGCCGCGGCGGTCACGCGCCTGATCGATCTCGGTATCGAGCCGTTCATCGTCGCCGCGGCCCTCAACATGGTGGTGGCGCAGCGCCTGGTGCGCCGCGTGTGCCAGGCGTGCAGTGCGCCCGTCAAGCCGTCCGAGGACGTGCAGCGGCTGCTGGGGATCGATCCGGAGCAGGAGGGGCTGCGTCGTGGCGTCGGCTGCAATCTCTGCCGGCAGACGGGATTTTCGGGGCGCGTCGGCGTCTACGAGGTGCTCCCGGTCACGCAGCCGATTGCCAAGATCATCGAGAGCGGCGGGACGGAGAGCATCGTCCGTCAGCAGGCGCGCCGCGACGGCAACCCCTCGCTACTCGACGACGCGCGCGACACGCTGCTGAAGGGGCTCACGACCGGCGAAGAGCTGATGCGCGTCGTGCAGGTGAGTGCCTCCACCCTGCGCTGTCCCGCCTGCCGCCACGACATCGCCGACGAGTATGCCTCCTGTCCGCATTGCGGCCACGCGCTACGCTCGCTGTGCGGGGGCTGCGGCAAGCCGCTCGAGGCGGGCTGGGTCACCTGCGCCTACTGCGGCGCCGCGCGGACGCAGAGCGAGACCGCGCCGGCCGCCGCACCCGCGGTCGCAGCACACACGCGGAGCTACAAGGCGCTGGTGGTCGACGACAATGCGGCCCTTCGTGACATCGTGCGCCTGACGCTCGAGCGCTCGGGACTCGGGCTGACGGTCGTCACCGCGGAGGACGGCAAGCAGGCGCTCGAGATGGTGGCGCTCGAGCGCCCCGACATCGTGCTGCTCGATCTGCAGATGCCGGAGATCGACGGCATCGAGGTGTGCCGCCGCCTGCGCTCGGACGTCCGCACCGCCTTCGTGCCGGTGCTGATGCTGACGGCGCAGACGGGGGAGGAGTCGGTGTCGCAGGCCTTCGCGGCCGGTACCGACGACTACATCGTCAAGCCGTTCCGCCGTGAGGACTTGGTGCTGCGCGTGCGGCGCATGCTGGAGCGCACCTACGGCCAGGAGGGTCTTTCGCCGGCCGGCGACGTGGTCCTCGCCGCTGGCGTCGTGGCCGCGACCGCCGTCGCTGCGAGGGGCCAGCCCGAGGATCCGACGCTCATCACGTCGCTCGACGCGGACGCCGCGGAGCCGGCGCGCCTGGAACCGTCGCGCACGACGGTCCACACCGGCGCAGTCGGCAACCTCCTCGCCCAGGTCGTGGCGGACAAGGGCGCCCTCGGCATGGTCATCCGGCGCCTCGAGGAGCGGCTGACCTCGCTCACCGCGCGCCTCGACGCGGAGATCGCGGTGCGCTCCGACGAGATGCGCAAGACGCTCGAGCGCATTCGGACCAACCACGAGCGCGCGCTGGCGCAGCTGCGCGGCCAGCAGGCGGAGAGCGCCACCGAGGCGATGCGCGCGACCGACGAGGCGTTGCACGCGATCCAGGAAGAGAGCCAGCGCTTGCGCAAGGAGAGCGAAGAGGCATTGGTCGCGGCGCGCTCGCTCATCAGCGACCTCAAGAGCGAGGAGACCGGCGACGCGGCGATCACGCCAAAGGCGGAGCGTAGGAGCCGGCGCAAGAGCAGCGCCAAGGACGGGCAGAAAGCAGAAGGCGACAAGGCGGGCTCGGAGGCGCGCTGATGGACGCCCTCGACTCCTCCGACGCCGACGAGTCGCTCGTCGCCGTCGTCCAGCGTTGCGAGCTGCAAATCGCGGCGCTCGCGGGACGTCTCGACGCCGAAAGCGTACGCCGTTCCGCGGCCACGCGCGAGATCTCGGCGACCGTCGAGTCGCAGTTGGTGGCGGTCCGGAGCACGGTGCAAGGCCTCGCGGTGTTGCGTGCCGCGGTCGAGGAGATCGACGACGAGCTCGAGGAGCTCGGCCAGCGTCGCGCCGTGACGGAGTCGCACGCGGTCGCGCTCGACGCCCGTGTGACGAACGTCGTGCACGGAGTGGAGACGCAGCTCGAGGATGCGGAGCAGAAACTCGCGCAGCTGCACGGCGCGGTCGACACGTTGCGGGTGGAGCTCGAGGCCGTGCGCCACGTGGCCCCGGAGCCAGGGCAGAGCGGGATACCCAGCCACGCCGAGCGCTCGCCGCACGAGGACCCGGTGGCGCAGGCCGAGATGGCGACCCTGCGCAGGACGTTGACCGAGGCGCGCGCGGAGCTGGCCCGGCTCGGCCAGGCGCTGCAGCGCGCCGAGCATGACGTCGCCGAGATGCGCGGCGAGATCGAGCGCTCGGCGGCGACCGCCGCGTCCGCTCGCGAGGCCGCACGAGCGCTGGTCGAGGGCGTGCGCGACGACGTGGCCGAGTTGCGCGCCGATGCTGCGACGGCGACCGGGGCCGTCCGCACGGCGCGGGCCGAGAGCGAGGCGACTGTCGAGTTGCTGCGCGCCGACGTCGCCGCGATGCGCGACCGGCTCGACGACGCGAGCCGGGCCATGGACACCATGCACGGCACCATGACGGCGGTCGGCGGTGACGTCGGCAGCCTGCAAGACGCGTGCGAGGCCGCCGTGCACGAGTCGACCGCGGTGCGCGAGGCGATCGCGGCGTTGCGCAGCGAGTCGGAGGAGCACCTGGCCGCGGCAACCCTGCGGAGCCGCGACGAGGTGGCCGAAGTGCGCGAGGCCGTCCAGCGTATGGGCGGGGAGCTCGGAGACGTGCGCGGCGCGGTTGCTCGCCTCGACGGCGAAATCGGCACCGTGCGGGACACGGTCGGTCGCATCGGCGGCGACCTCGAAACGATGCGCGGCCTGGACGCGCAGCTCGGCGGCCAGATCGAGACGCTGCGCGAGGACATGCACGCGTTGCGCGGCGAGGTGCGCCACGCCGCTGAGGATCTCGACGCGGCCCGAGGCCTGATCGCGATCCTGCGCGACGAGAGCGCCACCGGTGATCGGGCGATCGGCAGCCTGCGCCAGATGGTCGAAGGCGCCCGCGAGGAGGCGCGCGTCGCAACCGGAGCCATCGGCGCGGCGCGTGACGAGATGGACCTCGTGCACGCCGGTCTCGAGCGGACGCAAGAGGAGACGCGGGCACTGCGCGAGGAGCTGAGCTCGCTTCGTCGTGACGCCGTCCCGACCGGCGCCGTGCCGGCGGCGGTCACGCCCGAAGGCCTCCGCGAGCTGACCGACGCGGTCGAGGCGCTGCGCTCGGGGTTGGCGCGCCAGGACGTCCTCGTCGACGCGCGCATCACCACCAGCCACCGCGCCACCGAGGCGCTGCGTGGCGAGCTGACCGAGATGCGGGCGCAGATGCAGGAGATGGTCACGCTCATGCGCGACCAGGCGCCAGCGGCACGGCCGGCGAGCGTCGATCCCCTCGCGGCGCTGCTCGAGACCTTGGGCGGTCAGGTTACGACGTTGCGCCAGCTCGCGGAGCGTGTGCCGGGTGGACGTCTGTTGTGGGCGGCGGTGTTTCCCGCCCCGGTGCTGAGCCTCGCGACGGCGCTCGTAAGGCGCTTCGCGCCGCGTCCGAGCTGAGCCGGACCCGCCTGCTCAGGGCAGGAGGCCGTAGGTGCCGACGACGTGCTCCGCGATGCGGGCGCGCGCGTCGAGCACGCGCAGCGGCAGGAACGGCGTGAGTCGCGCGACGTTCGCCAGGTGCCGATCGAGCTCGGAGCCCTCGCTGTCGTTGCCGAACAGGCGGCGGGCGCGCGCGCACAAGCGGTCGGTCGCGTCCGCCAGGAACACGGCGATCAGGTCGCGCTCGAACTTGACCTTCTCTTCGCCGCGGCGGCGGAT